>Ga0208783_10000563_pt1 | contig 22653 bp, 27 predicted proteins | sample DEB19_08_DNA_2_FD_184529 | JGI IMG/M metagenome (GOLD analysis project Ga0208783, IMG submission 184529) | Aqueous microbial communities from the Delaware River and Bay under freshwater to marine salinity gradient to study organic matter... | ecosystem: Environmental > Aquatic > Marine >...
TGGTTGCAAGACCTAGCAAGGATTTGAGCGAATGGTTCAAACCTCTAACTTGGTCCGCGAATGAGCGAAGACGCTAAAAAGGAAACGCAGCGCGCGGTGGCGGCGGCGCTGAAGATCACGACCGAGTCGCTGCGGCTTTACCGCAAGCTGCGCGGCGCGCCGGCCGGCTGGAACATCGAGGAGTGGCGCACGTTCATCGAGCAACGAGGGCTGGCAAAGGCGAGCAGCGACGTTCTCTCGGAGCTCAAGGTGCTGATCGCGCAGGAGGAGCTCAAGAAAAAGCAGCGCGAGAACGCGGTCGCGGAGGGCAAGATCATTGAGCAGGAGACCGTCGCCGACTTCCTGCGCGAGTGGACCGCAAAGCTCGACCTGATGCTGACTTCCGAGCTTGAGGTAAACGCGCCGCCGCTATTATCTGGGAAGTCGATTGTTGAGGTGCGCGAAGAGATGAAGGCGATCCACGACCGAATCCGAGAAGCGACGAAGACCGGTCTGCTCAAGTGGCAGCCGGCCGCGGCGTGAGCGCCGATCACAGGGACTGGCTTGATCGGCAATGCGTGTTGCCCACGCCGGACAGAAGGAAAATCTGGCAATGGGCGCACGACGTGGTCCGCGAGCTTCCGGCCGCCTACGCGATCCGCGGGCGCTTCACCGTCGAAAACTCGCCGTGGCTCCGCGCGCCGTTCGATAGTTGCCAAGATCCCAAGGTGCGACGGACGACGGTGCTGAAGGCCGTGCAGTCGGGCGGAACGCTGCTGGCCGAGATCGTCGCGGCGTGGCGGATGGCAAACGATCCTGGGCCGTCGACGTTCACGCTGCAATCCGCAGAGATGGCCGCCATCGAGGGCAAGACGCGCATCTTCCCGCTCTTCGAGTCGATCCCTCAGATTGCGCGCCTGCTTCCGCGTCCCGGCCCGATGCGAACGCAGACCGAAGTCTTCTTTCCCGGCGGATCCTTCTTCATCCTTAACTCGGCCAACCTATCGCACCAGCAGTCGCAGTCGGTGCGCTGGAAATACAATGACGAATGTTGGTTGCCTCAATGGGTTGATGTTTACGAGGACGCCTGCCGGCGCGTGACCGCGTTCGAGCAGCAGGGCACGTCGCACATTCTCGATATCAGCCAAGGAGGATTCGACGGAGGCGACGCGCGGCCGTGCTGGGCGACCTGGAGCTTCCGACAAGGATCGATGGAGGAGTGGAGCGCGACGTGCCGCAAGTGCTCGAAGCCGATGCCGCTGCACTTTCATCAGACGATGAAGGACGACAAGACGAAGCGAGCCGGCGTCGTCTGGGCCAGCGACGCGCGGCGCGAGGACGGCACCTTCGACGAGCAGCGGGCCGCGGAAACGGTGCGCTTCGTCTGCTGCCATTGCGGCGAAGAATACGCAGACAACGACGGAACGCGGGCTTACTGGCGCAAGGTCGGGCACTACGTCTGCACGCGAGAGAATGCGCCGACCGATTGGCGCTCGTTCCATTGGGAAGCCGTGGCAGCGCACTCGATGCGGCTCCTAGCGCTCGAATACTGCCAAGCTGAGAACATCTTCAATTCCAACGGCGACGACAGTTCGCGTCGCAAGTTCAAGCAGAAGCGCGAGGCTCGGCCGTGGCTGATGGAGAAGAAGGCAATCTCGATCTTCACCAAGGACAGCGGCTACAAGCTGGCCGACTATGCCCAGGGCGAGTCGATCCCCGACGAGGCGATCCGCTTCCTAGCAATTGACCGGCAGCAGGACCACTTCTGGTGCGAGGTCGGCGCGTTCAGCACGGCGCAAGGGCCGCGCTACCGTCAGCTGTGGTTCGGCCGGATCGACACGCGGGATCAGCTGCGGGCGCTCCAGGAGCGCTTCAAGGTCTCGAGCGCGTGCGTCGCGCAGGATCGCGGCTACCGGCCGGCAGACGTGGACCGCGACTGCGCCGAGTTCGGCTGGCGCTCGATGCGCGGCTACGGCCGGCGGACGTGGACGATGCGGGACGAGGCGACCGGGCAGATGGTCAACTTCCCGTTCTCGGATCCGCAGGTGAGCGACTACCGCGGCGGCGACGTCTACTTCTACAACTGGTCCGGCGACTACTTCAAGGACACGCTGGCGACCGCGCTGGAGGGCAAAGGCGACTTGCGCTGGGAACTGCCGTCCGACGTTAACCCGCTTTACCTCGAGCACCTTAAGGGCGAGGCCAAGGTCGAGGTGCGGACGGGCGTGTGGGAATGGAGGGAGGTAAGGAGCAACGCGCCGAACCACGGCTTGGACACGAGCGCGATGCTGCTCTGTATGGCGACCATCGCTGGCATCATCCGCTACGTGCCGGCGAAAACGTAGCGTGGAATTGGGGCCGAGGTTTTCCTCAAAAGAGTTCTGGACTTTCCCGAGCGCTTAGGTTTCTCTGGTCACGTCAACAACGACAACCTCAACAAAACAACGACGATGAACACCAACGCCAACCACCTCGACAACATCACCCGCAAGCTGACGATGTTCCCTTCTTTCTCCGCGCTGCTGACCGCCGAGGGCAACTACCGGCCGAGCTTCTACCTGACGAAAGGAAAGCTCGGCGAGAACCTCCAGAAGCAGACGCTAGCGATGGCTTACGATGACCACCAGGAAATGAGGGGCGACAGCCGCCGAGCCTATCGCGGCAACTTCTAAGCCCACCGGGGCGGGCTCACCACCCGCCCCAACTTTTTTCCGAAAGACGTTGACTATCCCCACCGCTTCGGTTTTTCTCTGCACGTAATCAACAACGACCAATGAAGACCACCATCGATTCCCGCACTTACACCGTCGAAGCCCTCGAAGTCGGCCCGCTCGTCGCCGCTGATCTGGCCGGCCGAGGCTGGGAGCCGCGCTACTACGTCGCGACCGGCGTCCGCGGCGCGGTGTTCCTCGCCGTCCGCTGCCCTAAAACCGGCCGCTTCGAGCGGTCCTGAGCTTATGCCAGACGCACCCAAGAACCCCGCCGCGGTCGCTCTAGGCCGCCTCGGCGGGCGGATCCGATCCGAAGCCAAGGCCGCCGCCGCGAGGCGCAACGGCCGACGAGGCGGGCGACCGCCGAAGCAGATCAAGCCGCTCCCATAGTGGGGCGGCTTTTTTTGTCGTCAAATCGAAGCCAGCGCGGGGCGTCAAAAAACCTTTTGACGGCTGCCGCTCTTTTATGGCGGCAGACAATCCCTTCCTCGACATTGACGTTGCGACGCTGAACACGCTCAAGACGAAGGTGCTGGACGCGATTCAAGCCTGCCTTCTGAACACGAGCTACTCGCTCAACGGCAAGAGCGTCACGCGCGCCGATTTGAACACGCTCAACCAGATGCTGGGCGACATCACCGCCGCCATCGAGTACCAGAACGGCGCCACGACCGACACGACCTTCGTCAGCTTTAACGGGAACTGATTATGCAGACTTTCGACGCGACGGCAGTGATCCGCAATCGGCCGTGGTTCGAGCGGGCGCTTGAGACCATCGCGCCGCAGGCCGCGCTGCGTCGGCTCCAGGCTCGCGTCGAGACCGCGCTCTTCAGCTACAACGCCGCGCAGACGAATCGGCTCTACGCTCCGATGCAGTACGGCCAGCCGAGCGAATCCTCGCAGACCGTGCGCGAGCGAGTGGTGATGATGTGGGAGGCGCGCAATCTGGTCGAGAATTGTCCCGAGGTTAAGGAGGTCTCGCGCAAGTTCGGCAACTACTTAACCCCGACCGAATACTCGGCAACGACTGGAGACCGCGACTACAACGCGACCGTCAACGAGTGGTTTCACTCGTGGTGTAAGCAGGCGGATGCCACGGGCCGCAATAGCTTCCGCAAGCTCGTGCAGCTGGCCGCGGAGAATCGGCCCGTCGACGGCGACTGCGGCTTCGTCATCCGCCGCGTGGGCGACGGGCTCAAGCTCCAGCTGGTGCCGGCGACCCGCATCGGCAATCCCAACGAGATGGGTCTCGACTCGGAGAACTACTTTGAGGGCGTGATCACCAACGAGTTCGGCGTGCCGGTCGCGTATCGCATTTACCGCGTGACGCGCGAGGGCGTTTACTTCGGCGCGGAGGACGTTCCGGCTGGGAACTTCTGCCACTACTTCGACCCGTTCCGCGTCGACCAGTACCGCGGCGTGACCGACTTTCACGCGGCGATCCAGACGGCGCGGATGCTGCACGAGATCCTGCAAGCCGAGAAGGCCGGCGTGCGCTTCGCCTCGCAGCAGGCGGCGCTGGTCTTCACCGACCGCGGCACGGCCAACGCGCGCAACCTCTTCACGCCGACGCCGAGCGCGACGCTGCCCAGCGGCCAGCAGCAGAAGAACGAGCTTTCCGAGGTCGGAATGATTAAGTATCTCGGCCAGGCTGATCGCGTCGAGACGATGCCGGCGCGGCCGAGCACCGCCTTCACGGGCTTCATCGCGCATCTGATGCACGAGCTCTCGATCGCGGTCGGCATCCCGAAGGGCGTCCTGTTCGGCACGCAGGATTACGCCGGCCCAAGCGTGCGCGCGGAGTTCGCCGCGGCCGACCGCGTGTTCGCGCGGCATCAAGGCGTGCTGGTGGACAAGGTGCTCGACCCGATCAAGAACGCGGTGATCTTGGACGCCATCGCGCGCGGCGAGATCCCGGCGCCTCCTGCTCGCGCTGGCGAAACGCCGGTGCAGGCGCTCAAGCGCGCGACCCGCGGCGAGTGGCGCTTCCCGCCCAAGCTCACCATCGACGTTGGTCGCGAGTCCGCGGCCAATATGAACGAGAACCGCCAAGGCGCGAAGTCTCTCCAAGAGATTGCGGCCGAGCAGGGCACCGACGCCTTCACGCGACTCGAGCAGATCGCGGCCGAGGCGAGCTACGTGAGCGAGCTTGCCGAGCGCTACGGCGTTCCCGAGACGGCGATCCGTATGGTCACGCAGCAGCTGCCGGCAAATCCCTCGATGGCCGCGGCGCTGGGCACGAACGTCACCGAGGATTCGGTCGATGCGGTCAACGCCACTACCGGGAAGGGCGCATCGCCCGAGGACGAAACGCCGGACCAGCCTGCGACTCCGGCCGAGCTTGCGCGCTTCGCCGCGGTCGACCTCACGCCGACCGATGCAATGGCAGCCGAGGCCAAGCGCGGCCTTGAGTGGCGCGAGAAGTTCAGCCGCGGAGGCACGGCCGTTGGCGTCGCTCGTGCGCGCGACATCAGCAACAAGGCCAGCCTCTCGCCTGACACGGTGCGCCGGATGGTCTCGTATTTCGCGCGGCACGAGGTCGACAAGCAGGGCACGGGCTTCTCTCCTGGCGAAGACGGCTACCCTTCCGCCGGCCGAATCGCGTGGGCTCTCTGGGGCGGTGACGCAGGGGCCAGCTGGGCGCGCGCGAAATCCGAAGCGCTAAAGCGCGAGGAGATGAGCCGGCCGACGAGCGTCGCCGCTGCGCTCGAAGCTGGGCGCAATCGCGCCAAGCGGCCGCTCGAGAAGCTGGCCGACAAGGCGACCAAGCTCGCCGCCGTGCGTGAGAAGCTCGGGCAGAACGCGAAGACGGAGGCGCAGATCGAGCAGGCGCTGAAGCCTTTCGGATTTCAACCGAAGCCAGTCGTGGCACCGCCTCCTCCCGCTCCAGTCGTCTCGCTCTCCGATGCGCGCAAGATGCTCGCCGAGAAGGCCGACGCCGAGAACAAGCTGACCGCGCTCTTCGCGAGCGTGACTGATCGCCGCGCCAAGATCAAAAGCCTCCGCACCCATTGACAATGCATAGTGTTCTCGACGCCATCATCACGAGCAACGAGCAGCTGGGCCAGCGGGCCGAGGAGTTCGCGCAGCTTCTGGTCGAGCACGACAAGACGCTCGACGAACTGCTAGAGCGCATCGGCAAGACGGTGCCGGAGATTCGCAAGGAACTGGAGTCCAAGCTGACCGAGGCGGTGCCTGGGCTCGTCTCGGACGCCTATGCCAAATACAACGAAGACCTCGAAAGCCGCTGCCGCACCGCGCTCGCCGAGTCGCAGACGAAGCTCGAAGCCATCCGCGCTGAGATCGTTGGTCTTGCTCAAGCGCAGTTCTCCGAGGCCGAGAAGCAAATCGGGCTGACCGCAGAGCAGATCGAGTCGCGCATCCTGGGCACGCTGACGGAGGCCGCGAAGGAGCGCATTACAAAGCTCGAGCGCGGTCTCGTCATCGAGATTCAGCACGCGGTCAACGCCGCGCTGCCGAAGCAGGAACTGGCCGCGGCGCCGACGCTGATCGACTCGTATCGCGGACAATGGAAGGAGGGGATGGTCGCGCAGCGTGGCGATCTCTTCTCTTGGTACGGCTCGACCTATCTCGCGCTCGAGGACACGAACGACACGCCGGGGCGGAAGAACATCGGAACCGCTGGCGCGAAGTGGGCGGTGATCGCGGCGCGTGGGGCAGGCGGCGGAGGCGGCGGAGGCGGCGACTCGCTGCCTTCGCAGACGGGCAACGCAGGCAAATTCCTCAAGACGGACGGCACGTCCACGCTCTGGGAAACGATCCCTGGCGGCGGCGATATGCTCGGCGCGAACAACCTGACCGACGTCGCGTCCGTCACGGCGGCCTTCGCGAACATCAAGCAGCCGGCGAGCACGAGCGCCTCGGGCGTCGTCACGTTCGCGACCTCGGGAGAAAGTGCTGCGCTGAAGGCCGTGCAGGCGAACGACTCGAGACTCTCTGACTCTCGCACGCCGACCGCGCACGCCTCGACGCATCAGACCGGCGGCAGCGATCCAATCGACTTCCCGGTCGACTCGGTCTTCGGCGCGACGAACACGATCACGCAGATCGACTACTTCGCGCTCAACACATCGAGCACCGCGAGCATCACGACGGCGAAAGCCGTCTGGAACGCGACCGAGAGTTCGCTGGAGATCGGCCTCAACTCCAGCGTTAACGCGCTCCTCGGCGTCGACGCGCACATCCAAGTCTACAACCAGAGCGGCTCGCCTTTTACCAAGGGCCAGGTGGTGAAGCAGAACGGATCCTCGGGCACGCGCCTTGAGGCTGCGCTAGCGCTGGGGACCAGCGACGCCAACTCGGCGAGCACGCTCGGGCTCGTCGCGCAGACCATCGGAAACAACTCGTCCGGCTTCATCATCACGAACGGCCTGCTGCGCGGCATCAACACCAACTCCTTCAACCAAGGCGACACGCTCTGGCTTTCGTCGACGACTCCAGGCGGACTCGTGAACACGCGGCCGACGCAGCCAAATCACTCGGTGCGGATCGGCTACGTGATCAAGAAGGCGGGCGTCGCCGATGGCATCATCTACGTCGACATCCTCAACGGATTCGAGCTCGAGGAACTGCACGACGTCCTCGTGACCACGGTCGCGAACCGCGATTTTCTCTCTTACGATTCCTCGACCACCGTCTGGCGGAATCGGCAGCTTTTCGACTCGAGCGCTCCGGCGGCTCTAGGCGTCTCCGCGACTCCAGGCGTCTCCATCACTGCGGCCCGCGTCGATCACGTCCACGCGCGTCCGACGCTCGACCAGCTGGACATCAGCGGCGCGGCGCAAGGCGACATCCTCTACCGGTCGGCCACCAGCTGGGCGCGGCTCCCCGCGGCAACCGCCGGCTACATCCTCCAGACAAATGGCGCGGCAGCGAATCCCAGCTGGGCGCAGAACACGGGAGGCAGCGGCGCGCCGACTGATGCCGAATACATCGTCGCATCGGCGAATGGCTCGCTGAGCGCCGAGCGCGTCATCAGCAACAGCACGTCGGTCACTGTTAACTTCGCGACCAGCGGCCAGGTCTCGCTCGAGCGCGCAGCGCTAACGGGCGACGTCACGGCCTCGCAGAACAGCAACGCGACCACTATCGCGAACGGCGTCGTCAGCACGGCCAAGCTGGGCGGGGACATCACGACCGCGGGCAAGAATCTTCTCGATGACGCGGACGCCTCCGCGCAGCGCACCACCCTTGGCCTAGGAACGCTGGCTACGCAGTCGGGCACGTTCTCCGGTACGTCTAGCGGAACGAACACCGGGGACCAGACCATCACTCTGACAGGGGATGTGACTGGTAGCGGTACTGGGTCGTTTGCCGCCACCATTGCTAGCAGCGCGGTCACGAACGCCAAGATGGCGAATATGACTGCCAGCACTATCAAAGCCCGCGTTACGGGCTCTACGGGTGCGCCCGAGGACGCCACGCTGACGCAGGTGCTCGATCTGGTCGGGTCTGCCGCGCAGGGCGACATCCTCTATCGTGGTGCGTCTACGTGGACCCGCTTGGGCGCGGGCACGAACGGACATTACCTAAAGACACAGGGCACGGGGGCCAACCCAACGTGGGCTGCGGTGACTGCTTCCGGCGGCGGATCGACCAACGTCTGGATTCCCGCCTCGGCGTGGATTCCACGCACCACTACCGGCGCTGGCATCGACTCCCGCGAGCAGAGCACCAACAAGATCAACACGGACGAACTGCTCTTCGACGCTGGGACGGACGAGTTCGCGCAGGCGATGATCGTGATGCCCAATAACTGGAACGCCGGGACCGTGACGGCCAAGTTCCATTGGACTGCCTCCACGGGTTCTGGTGATGTGGTCTGGGGCTTGCAGGGCCGGGCCTATGCCAACGATGACGCGCTCGATCAAGCAATGGGCACGGCGCAGACGGCCACCGACACCCTGACGGCCACCAACGACGTGGACATCTCTCCGGCCACCTCTGCCATCACCCTCGGTGGCACGGCTGCTTCTGGCAATCCAGTCATCTTCCAAGTTTACCGGGACGCGGATGCGGCGGGAGACACCCTTGGCGCAGACGCCCGGCTGCTGGGCGTGGAGATCAGCTACACTTCGACCTGATGAGAGCGCGGCAGCGACATCTTAATGCTAGGCACGCCGGCGCCATTCTTGTACTTGACGCTCGGTTCATTAACCAATCCGACAACACAGCGGTTAGCACTTGGTCGGACCGAAGCGGAAGCGGATATGACTTCTCTCAGTCCACAGGCGCTAATCAACCTTTTATTCAGACCGGGGAAGTTGGCGGATCGTCGATAGTTCGATTTGACGGATCGAACGACAAATTAATTCGTTCCGATACTGGATTCCCAACCGGGGACGTTACGCTAATAATGTTGTGTAGGCAAAACAATAATCTAGTAAATGCTGAGTTTCGTACGGCTTTTGGATATGGTCAAGCCGTGCTTAATGCGGGAATGTGGTTTGGCTATGGCGAAGATGGAAATTACGGTACGGATGCGTTAGGCGTTTCGCAGTACGGAAATGCAATTGGCATCAGCTCAAGCACTCAGGTTCACCTTGTTGGTTCATTTACCAGAAGCTCAACGACGTATGCTGTTTGGAAAAACGGTGCATCAAAAACAACGAAGACAATGACTACTGCAACAGCAACCTATGGAACAAACGGAGCAGCTGTTGGAGCCAACGGCTTAGGCGCGACTAATGCAGGTTATCCTGCATACTTGAATGGTGATATCGGAATGATCATTTATGCCGGATCAGAATGGTCGGACTCGCTGCGCCGCAAGTTTGAATCTGCAGTAGCTTACAGTTGGAAAATCGCCTGCTCCTAATTTATGCCCACGTATCTCGTCCTCGACTGCCAGCTCCGCACGGAGACCGACCCGCAGACCATCGCCAACCTTGAGCGCAAGGGATGGGTGGTCACGGTGCCGCCGTCCTATGACCCGGCTACGCAGCAGCCTCCGGTCTGGGAAAACTGCGGCTGGGTGGTGAAGCCCATCCCGCCCCCGCAACCCTACCGCGTGTCCAAGGACACCATCGTCAGCCGAGTGCTGACTGCCGGAAAGCTCAATGACCTGATCGCGCTGACGGACAGCCTGCCGACCGATCAGGCTTATCTCTGGGACAACTTCGCGTGGTTCTGGAACACGAACCCGACGATCGTTGGGATGTGCCAGCAGCTGGGCCTTGATCCCGCGGTCATCCTGGCGCCGGATCCCTATCTGACTTGAAGACCACCGACCAACTCCTCGCGCTCGCGCAGCTGGCCGGCGACCTGGTCGCGCGGCTGGACCGGATGGAGCAGCAGTTTGCCACGCAATCGCTCGCGCTCACTGCCGCCGACAAGGCGCTCGCCGCGAGCCTTGACGGTTTACGCTCTCTTGACGCCGCCGCACTAGAGGCTCGCATCGCCGCCATCGAAAAGAAACTCTCCCAATGAGCAGCCAACTGGAAAGCATTTACTCCGACGAACTGATCCTGCTTGCCGAGACGCTCGGCGAGGTGAAGACGCGCACCGAGAAACTGGAGGGCGAGTTCTCGACGCACGCAAAGCCGCTGGAGGCCGCGACGAACGCGCTTTCCGCGGCGCTCTCCGGCATCAAGGCGCTGCAATTCCACGTCCTCGATAATAACCTGGGCGCTCTCTCCGCTCGCGTGGAGGAGATGCGGAAGGCGGTCGACGAGCAGGTGGGCGTGATCGCGTTGGAGCTCAAGAAGGCCGACGAGACCAACGCAGCCAAGGCGGGCGCTGACGCGGAGGCGCTGCGCTCTGAGATCGTGGCGCTGCAATCGCAGCTTGGATCGCTCGTGACGCAGTTCGGGCAGCAGCTGGAGCGGGTCGAGTTCGCGGCGAAGGAGGAGGCCAAGAAGCTTCAGCTGATCCCTGGGCCGGCCGGCGCGGCGGGCGCCTCGCTGAATCCCCGCGGCACGTTCATCGATGGCGAGGTTTACAATCGCCTCGACGTCGTCTCGTGGCTGGGCTCGAGCTACATCGCGACCGTCGACGGCGTGACCGAGAAGCCGAGCAAGAACAGCAATCAATGGCAGACGCTCGCCAGCCGCGGCGGTGGCGGCGCGGGAGGCGTAGGCGACTTCGGCTCGCTCGCCGGCGTGGCGCAGATCAATCAAGGCGGCACGGGCCAGACGACGCGCGTTGCGGCGCTTAACGCGCTGCTGCCCGATCAAGCGGGCTCAACGCAGTATATGCTTCTAACGGACGGCAGCGGCACCGTCAGCTGGGGCGCGCAGCCGGTCGCGGGGCTGCCGAGCCAGACGAGCAACAGCGGGCGCCTGCTCACGACGAACGGCAGCACGGCCTCTTGGAGCAACGCCGTCACGGTGAGCGGGAGCAACGCCACGGTGGGCGGGACGCTGACGGTGAGTGGGGCGATGGCGACGAACAGCATTGTTGTAAATGGCTTTAGCGGGATTTCTTTAGAAACGGCTGGATCAGCGTCACTTCGTTTTTCGGATTCATCCGTCAACAAATGGTGGATTTACAAGTTGCCGGCTGATGCCAATCTTTATTTCCGCGATGCTTTGAATGCGCGGATGCAGATGATTATGACGCCGGGAGCTACGGCGAGTACTGCGACAACGGACATACAGTCTAATACGCTCGTAAGCAGCACCACCGCCTCCACCACCACCTCGTCCGGCGCTTTGGTAGTGGGCAACGGGACGCAGGGCGGGCTGGGGGTGGGGGGAAGCATCTATGCTGGCGGCAGTCTGGCTCTCGTAGGAACCGCGTCCTCCATTGCGACCAACAGCGCGGATTCAATGCTGCGAGTTGGGACTGGGCTTTCTGTCCTAGAACAATGCGTTACACTTGGTCTCTCGCGGCGAGCCAATTACGGCGACGCGCTGATCTCGAGAAATCTGCAAGGTCAGTCAGGGACTGATGCGTACATTGCCTCCTCTACCTCTGTTGGTGGTTATGGCGGGTTTGAGATTCAGTACGGAGGCGTCGCCCGCATCCTTGTCGGAAGTGGAGCCACTACGGCCAATGCCGTTGTAACCCCCACGGTGGCAGCTTCGTTCACGACGACGACTGCTGCGGTATCTACGGTGCTTCAAGTTATCAACTCCACCGCCTCCACGGGCACCTCCTCCGGTGCGCTGGTGGTGAGCGGGGGCGTGGGGGTGGCGAAATCCCTCAATGTTGGCGAAGCCGTGACGGTAGCTGGCGGTTCATTTGCGGCTGCCTCGTTCTACAAGTCGGCATCGCTTGGCACCGTGCTTTCCGGCGCCACCGGGTCGTCTTACGACCTTTACATCACCAATCCTGCTGGAAATCACGTGATGCAGGTTCCGACGGGCACGCGCAATGCGGAGTTCGCGGCAACGCTTACAACGGTCGGTGCGATTACCTCTGGGGCGTCGATCAGCACTTCTGCACCAACTGGTGGATCTGGCGCGTGGGAACTTGGCGTTTATTCGGCTACCGCTCCGTCTGCCACGGGCTACGTCACCATCGAAATTGGCGGCATCGCTTACAAGCTCCTCGCTTCTAACGTCTAATATTTCTCCTATGAATAACGTCATCGCCATCTCCCCCGTTTCCGTCTGGGACCAGAAGGTCTCAGCGGCGCGGCGTTGGAGACGCGGTGAGTTCAATGAGGAACTGGGCAAGTACTTCTGGCAGTACCGCAGCGATGCCGCGAAAAGCGAGCGATGGGTGACCAAGGAGCAGTTGGACCACTATCGCGCCTATGAGCAGGCCAAGGGCGCGGAGTGGTATTCCGAGCACAAGGAGCAGCATCTCAAAAACGGGTTAGCTTGGCAGAGGTCTAACAAGGACAAGGTGCGCCAGATCACCCGTAAATGGAGATCAGCAAACTTGGAAAAGGATAAGGCTTCGGCGCTAGCTTGGCGAATTAAGCACAAAGAGTATCTGAAGGAGAGGAGTCGCCGCTACGCCAAGATGCATCCAGACCGTGTGCGAGCTGCTGCAATGAAGCGCATTTCCTTGAAGCGCGCCGCGACGATCTCGCTGCGATTTGTTGCCGGATTTTACGAGATGGCGGATCGAGTCGGTAAATGTCTTGGCATCGCGTTTGAGGTAGACCACATCCATCCGCTTTCAAAGGGCGGAAGTCATTGCGCCGAGAACCTTCAGCTTTTGCCGAAGTACTGGAATATCCGCAAAGGCAATCGCCTCAACTTCCCGCTTCCCTCCTGCTATCTAACCTAACCTTTGACCTATGAATAACGAAATCGCCATTCAACCCGTGAGCGTGTGGACTGCTACCGGCACCAAGACTGCCGTTAAGTTTTTCCCGAGGTACATAAATTATCAGAACGGTCCCGCCGTTGCCGACTGCCAGCTCCTTGACGCTGCCGGTGCGGAGGTTGCCTCCCAGCTCGTCAACGCCACCGCCGCCCAGACGGCTACGTGGACCAGCGATGCCGCCTTCTACAAGGTGCTTGCCCAGAACGCTGGCCTCACCCCGCTCTGATTTGACGTGCCGCTCTGACGCTATGGACGCAAACACCATCTCGCCTGAGCAGGCTCTTCAGAATCTCGCGCACGTCGCCGCCGCTTACCGAGGCACCGCGCAAGAGCACGATCTCCTGCGCCAGTCGGTGCAGGTTTTGGCGGACGCGATTAAAGTGAAGCCTTCCGCGTAATGCTCGATTTCCTCTCAAGTGCTCTCGGTGGTGGCGCACTCGGTGTCCTCCTCCGCATCGGCAACGGCTTCTTCGAGGAGTTTCGCGCTGGCCGAGAGCACGGGAGGAAGCTGGAGGAGGCGAAGGTGCTCGCGTCGATCCGCCAGGACGAGGCCGCGTGGGAAGCCTTCAAGGCGAGCCAGCAGGCCGCGACGGTGCCGTCCAACGTCCACGCTTGGGTCGCCGATGTCGTGACGCTCTTTCGTCCGTTCCTCACTATCTCGCTCGTGCTGATCGCGACCGTCATCTGGTTCTACGCAGCCGAGCCTTCCCGCGCGTCGATGACTGAGCAGGTCACGTTCGCCGCGTTTAACTGCGTCGGCTGGTGGTTCGGTGATCGCGCCGCCTATCGCGCCAAGCTCAAATGATCAAGCCAGCCGACTTCATCGCCGGCGTCACGCCGCCGCTCGCGACAATCACGATGTCGCAGATCAACGCTTACCTCGGCTTCGTGACCGGCGTTGCCTCGCTCGGCTATCTTCTCTGGCGCTGGCGCCGCGATTACCTCGCGGCCCAGCAGGAGGACAAGCGTGACTGATTGGAGCGCAGTCCAGCGGGACGAGTCCCGCAAGCTCTACGAGGCCGAGATCGCCGGCCTGCGAAAAGAGCTCGACGTCGCCAGGGGTGCACTCGAGAACGCGACCAAGGCGCGCAAGGCCAAGCCGGCGCCGTCCGTCTCGCCGCGTAAGCGCACCGGATCCGACATCGTCCGCGTCGTCATCCCCGACACGCACGGCTCGCTAGTCGATCCGAAAGCCGTCGCCGCGATGCTGGCCGACATCCGAGCGCTGGATCCGCAGGAGATCATCCTCCTTGGCGATCACGTAGACTGCGGCGGCTTCCTCGCGCAGCACCACGTAATGGGCTACGTCGCCGAGACCGATTACACCTACGAGGAGGATCTGGCCGCCTCCGCGCTTTTCCTCGAGCAGCTGCGGGCCGCGGCGCCTCGCGCGAAGATCGAGTACCTTGAGGGCAATCACGAGCGGCGCGTCGAGACGTGGTGCGTGACGCAAGTGCTGCGCCACAAGAAGGACGCCGAGGGGCTGCGCCGGCTGCTCGCTCCCGAGTTCCGGCTGAAGCTCAAGGAACGCGAGATCTCGTATTACCGCCAGGGCGAGTTCTACGACGGACTCCCGGTCCCCGGCGTGATCAAGCGCGGGAAGTGCTTCTTCTTTCACGGCGTTAGCACGGCCAAGAACGCAGTTGGCGCGACGGTCGACAAGATCGCCGGCAACTGCGTCTTTGGACATACGCACCGCGCGCAATCCAACATCGTGCGCCGCATATCGAGCGGCATCATTGGCGCGTGGAATCCTGGCTGTCTCTGCCAGCTTCAGCCACTCTGGCAGCACACGGCACCGACTGATTGGTCGCACGGCTACGCGGTGCAGCTGGTCGCGACGAGCGGCGCCTTCCTGCATCTCAACATTCCCATCATCGAGGGCGAGTCACACTTCGCCGCGTTGCTCAAGCTGTGAACTGGAAATCCCTAGTCGAAGCGCAGAACCGAAAGACCTACGTGCTGCCCGCCGGCTGGGACTCTCGCGACAAAGTGGCCGAGCAGCTAGAGTGCAGCGTCGACAACGTGCGCGTGCTCCTCGGGCCAGCGATCCGCGCGAAGACCGTCGAGGTCGCGCAATTCCCGGTCTGGGATGAGATTACGAAAAAGGTGGTCCGCGTTACTGCATACAAGCGCCGCGCTACTTTAGACGTTAAAAGCAAAGGATGATTTGACGGCGGCGGCTTTTACAATGGCCGCGCCCACCATTACCTTTGCCGTAGCTGCCGGGAAGATTGACGCCGAAGCAGGCGTGATCCGCGGCGTCTCGCTGATCTCCGAAGGTCCGGCGCTGGGCCACGGCGTGATGGTCGACGCGCGCACGCTCGAGCAAGTCAAGGCCGCCGCGGAGCAATACGAGGGCGGACTCAAGGTGAAGCTCGACCACAACTCGGGCGCCGGCGACATCATCGGCTACGTCGACGCGCTGCGGATCGAGGGCAAGAAGCTCCTGGGCGATCTGCATCTGCTGCAAAACTCGCCGCACCGCGGATACGTGCTCGAGATCGCGGAGAAAATCCCGGACACCTTCGGGCTTTCGATCGCGTTCTCCGGTCCGGTCGAGATGTCGGGCGACAAGAAGACGATGCTCCAGCGCTGCTCGGAGATTTATTCCGTCGATCTCGTGAGCGAGCCGGCAGCGAATGCCGAGGGGCTCTTCGAGCGCCGGATGAAATCCTTTCAGACCGAACCGGGCAACACGCCCGAGGAGGAGAAACCTGAAATTGAAATCACTATTCCTATGAATGACGATGTGAAAAAGGAGATCGCGGGGATGATCGAGTCCGCGATGATGGCGATGGGCGAGCGGCTCTCTAAGCTAGAGGCCGGAATGCCGAAGCCCGAAGACAAGCCGGCCGCGATGTCGGCTAAGAACGACGAGGTGCAGCTGGCTGCCAAGCAGGCCGCCGAGGCTGCGCTCAAGGAGTTCGCCAAGACCATCGGCGCGCCCGCGGCTCCCGCGGCCTCCGCTGAGGTTGCGGCTCCCGCCGCCAAGAGCGAGGCGAAGAGCTTCGAGGCTATCGTGGCCGCGAAGACCTCCGAGCTCAAGGGCAACAAGGGCGACGCGATCGCGTTCGCCATCAAGAATCACGCGGCCGAATACCAGCAGTACCGCACCCGCGTCGCTGCTGGCGAGGTCGTCAAACTCTAACCTGTAACCTACCACAATGGCTACTCAATATCTCGGGAACGGCACGTTCCTCGCTAATGCGACCATCACCGCCTTCCAGGGCGTCGTGATTTCCAACAACCGCGGCGTCGGTCTCTCGACGTCCACCGCGTGCGACGGCATCGCGCAGATCGACGCGGCCTCCGGTGATTACGTCACCGTCCGCTTCCTCCACTCCACCGGCACGCTGAAGGCCGTCATCACCGGCACTCCCGTGACCGTGGGCGATAACCTCTACCTCGCCGCTTCGGGCCTCGTCTCCACCACCGGCACCGTGACCGTGGGCAAGAGTCTCTCGACTCAGGCCAGCGGCAACGGCTCCGCGGTCATCGAGTTTATCCCGAAGAACCTGTAACCTCTAACAAAAGGATCTTCTACAATGTACACCAATTCTGCCGCCGTTTTCCGTGGCGACATCGCCGGCGTCCTCGAGCAAGCCAAAGACTGGGAGACTGGTCTGATCGGCACGCGCGTGATGCCCATCCTCAACGTCCCCGTCCGCGCCGGTCAGTACCCCGCCTTCAAGCTGAAGGAGGGCCAGCTGCTCAAGTCGGACGTCAAGGTGCGTGACCCGTACTCCGCCTTCCCGCGTGGCACCCGTGCCTTCACGCAGGAGACGTACACCGCGCTTGAGTACGGTTACGAAGAGGCCGTCGATGACACCGTGACCGCGGATGTCTCGCGCTTCTTCGATGCCGAGGTCGTCGCCGCCAAGCTCGCCCGCCGGAAGCTCCTGCTCGCCCACGAAATCCGCGTGGCCGCGCAGATCTTCTCCACGAGCAACTTCACCAGCACCGCTGCTGGCACCGCCTACACGACCGCCAATCTGGCGACGTTCGACATCGCTGAGGACATCCAGCTGGCGCTCGACCGTATGATCTCGAACGGCGAGAGCACGGCGAACACCCGCGTCGTGATTCCGTATCCCGTGTGGACCCGCGCTCGCGCCTCGACGAAGTTTCAGAACCGCCTCCGCGGCGCTGGCATCTCGAGCGACACGATCCTCAACGCCTCCACCCAGGCGGCGGCCGAGGTCTTCGGCGTCAACGAAGTGCTGATCGGTCGCGCGGCCTATGACTCCGCGGCCGAGGGCGTGGCGTTCTCCAGCTCGAATGTCTGGTCGAACGCTTACGTTTGGGTCGGTAACGTGACCGAGTCCGGCGCCGGCTACTTCGGCGGCGGGGCGGGGTTCACCTTGAACTGGTCCGAGTACGGTCCCGCCGTTGGCGTGTTCACGTATCGCGACGAGTCGATCAAGAGCAACATCGTGCGGTCCTCGCACTATGTCTCCGAGAAGGTGGTTAACACCAACGGCGGCCAGCTGATCGCCACGTCTTACACCTGATCTGGCACCGCTTAGGATAGCATCCTAGGCTCGACCCGCGCTCCTTAACTGGGGCGCGGGTTTCTTTTTGACGCGAACGACAGCGCAATGCGCGTTTCACTTTGCGTCATCTGCGGCAACGAGGCCGAGCACATCATAGCGATGCTTTCGAGCTTCGCGCCTGTGTTCGACGAGCTCTGCATCGTGCGGGCTATCGGAGCGAAGGAGGCCGACGCGACCTTAGAGATGGCGGCCGCCTGGTGCCGCGAGAACGGCAAGGACTTCCGCGGGGCTGAGTATCGCAACGGCTACGGCGCGGAGAAGTGGGACCACGTCGACTCTTTCGCTCGCGCACGCAACGCGGCCTTCGCCAAGGCGACCGGCGAATGGATCGTCTGGTCCGACTGCGATGATCTGCTCGACGAGGCGCACGACTTCCGTGATCTCCTCCGCACCGTAACGCCCGAGGTGCTGATGGTGCGCTGTCCTTACGACGTCCGCGGGACGAATAAGAAGCTGCACCGCGAGCGCGCGATCCGCCGCTCCGCCTTCGAGGATGGGCGCGTCTGGCATCACGACGTCCACGAGAACCTCCTCCTCCTCCCCGGCGACAAGCACGAGGATTGGCCGCGGCCGGTCTGGGTTCACGCGCCGAAGTCGGTCAAGAAGGAGAACCGCAGGCGCAATCTCCGCATCCTCGGGCAGTCGGTGAAGGAGACGCCGACCCAGTATTTCTACATTCATCAAGAGCACCTCTGCGCCGGCAATCGGCAGGCCGCGGAGCAGTTCGGGAAGATCGCTCTAAGCTTCCCGAACCTCGAGCAATCCTTCCGCTACGAGGCGCTGCTGAACCTCGCCAAGCTCTGCGGTGATTCGCGCGAGGCGATGAGCTACGCGCTGCAAGCGCACGCCGTCTTCCCGTGGTGCCGCGAGGCTTACGCCGCGATCATCCTGCTCCTATTCGAGAAGAACGACGGCGCGCGTGCGCGCTGGTGGGCCGAGGAGATGCTGCGCCACAAGGAGCCAATCGGCGCGGACAAGCCGTGGACGTCGGAGGCCAAATACTACGGCTGGGCTGGCTACGATCTGGCCGCGCGTGCCTTCCGGCTGGCTGGGCTAGAGGCACGGGCGGACGTGCTTCAGCAGCAGTTCCATCTCGGAAATCATCCGCGCATCTCGCTCGTCCACGCGACCCGCGGCCGCACCTCGAAGGCTGTTGCCTGCCGCGAGGCTTGGCTCGGGCTCGCGCAAGATCCGACCCGCATCGAGCACGTCTTCGCCGTGGACGCGGACGACAAGGAGTCGGTCACGATGGGCAAGCAGTTCCTGAGCGTCGTCTCGGAGAAGCGCTCCTGCGTTGCAGCCTGGAACCTTGCAGCCAAGAAGGCGCGCGGCGACCTGATCGTGCAGCTGTCGGACGACTGGGTTCCGCCAATCGGCTGGGATTCCAAGCTTCTCTCGCTCGTCGAGGATCGCGACTTGCAGAAGGAGCCGATCGTGATCGCCGTACACGACGGCCACCGCACCGGCCCGCTTCTTTGTATGGCGATCCTTTCGCGCGCGCGCTTCGAGCAGCAGGGCGGCGAGCTGTTCCACGAGGGATACGAGTCGGTTTTCAGCGACAACGAGTTCAGCCACCGCGCCTGGCGCGACGGCATCGTGATCGACGCGCGCCACCTCTACCGCTTCGAGCACCAGCATCCGGCGTTCAAGAAGGGGCAATGGGATGCGACCTACCAGCACAACAACACGAAGGAGCGTTACGACGCCGGCCTCGAGCTCTTCAAACAGCGCAACCCTGACGCCGACTCCAAATGGACCACGCCGTGAGCAGTCAATTTACCTACGAGTATCGCATCCACAACTCTACGGATGCGCTAATGTCTCGCGACCGCACGATCCGCGCGCAGTACGATCACGCCTACGTTGCGCGCTATGAGAAATATCCCGAGCGCGAGCTCTCGGAGATCCGCGCGGCGCTGTTCCAGCGCTTCTTTCCCGAGGCGTTTACTGTCTGCGATGTCGGCTACGGCACAGGCGCGTTCCTGCGGGCGGTCAAGGATCGCAGTCCTTGGGTCGAGTGCTGGGGCTACGACGTTTCACCATATCCTCCGCCGTCCTTCGTTCGCGTGGATCGCGAGTGGCAGCGTGCGCGCTGGCCGGTGCTGACGTTCTTCGACTCGCTTGAGCACTTCGACCAGCTGCCAAAGTTCGAGGCCGAGGGCGCAATCGTGTCCGTGCCGTGGTATCACCCTGCGCTCGGCGCGGAGTGGTTCTACAACTGGAAACACCGGCGCCCAGGTGAGCATCTCTGGCACTTCACGCCGGAAACGCTGACGAACGTGATGGAGATCAACGGGCTTCGGCCGGTCTTCATCGGCTCGCCCGAGGACGCTGTCCGCAAGAATGATGGTGACTGGCCGAACATTCTCACGATGGTCTTCAAGGCGTGAGAATCTGCATCGTCTACCACCAGCGCCTCGGCGACATCATCCGCGTCCTGCCGATTGCTCGGCATCTGGCGAGCCAGGGCCATTCCGTCTACGTTGAGTGTTTCCCGCAATACTGGGGGCTCTTCGGCTGCGTCAGCTACGCGCGGCCGTCGGATCCGAAGCAGCGCCACGAGATGCGCTTCGGCCGCGTGCTCGAGCTTGAGATCTGGCCGCACCGCTACGACGAGTACCGCGCGAGCGGCAAGCCGTGGGGCGACTTCGTGTTCGGCCTTTTCCCGGAGTTCGCGCAGCTGAACCAGCGGCCCGAGTTCGACCTGATCGACGAGCAGCCGCCGCTGGAGGACTACGGCTTCAGCCGAGAGATCTGCCTTCTGGCGCCGTTCGGCTACTCGCAAGGCAAGCAGTACCACGCCGGGGCGCTGATGGAAGCCTGCCGGCGGGTCGCCAAGCGGCCGATTGTCTTCCTCGCGGATGAGGCGCAGGAGGCGAAGCTCCTGACCTGGCGCGTGCCGCAGACGATGATCCTACGAGCAAAGTCGCCGGCGCACTTGCCGCGGATCATCCGCGACTCCGAGGAGATGTTCACGATCAACTCCTCCCCGTGCATCATCGCCGGCGCCGTGCGAAAGGAGTTCTGGCACGTCTCGTCTGGCGTCGCGCAGGATGACGCCTTCTCGCCGGCCTCGCGCGTTGTGACAGTTGGAGATTAAGTATGGCCGCAGTCCGCGACTTCGATCCCGTGCAGCTGGCGCTCGATCAGGGCGCCATCTTGGAGCAAGCCGGCATCACGTTCTCCTATCTCGGCAGCACGATCACCGGCGTCTGGTCTTCCAGCCGGAACCTTTTTGACGAGTTCGAGGATCAGCGCCGGGATGACGTGAAGTTCACGGTGTTCTTCACGACCTCCTCGGTGGCTGGCACGCCGGCGCAGAGTCAGACGCTGGTGCGGGCCGGCACGACCTACTTCGTGGAGCAGGTGCGGTTCGACGCAGAGGGTGCGGGCTGCGAAATCGACGTCTGCAAGGTGATATGATCGACGTTAAGTTCGACACCTCGAAGCTGGAGTTTGCGCTGATGCGGCTCGCGCTGGCCGCGCGGATGGATCTTGGGCCGATCATCAAGGAGGAGGGCCGATTCGTGACGAAGACGCTAATCCAGTTCACGCCACCGAAGAATCGGAAGCAGGGAACGACGGCCGTCGGCTCGGATATGTGGCGCCTCGCGGTGCCTCTAAGTTCGGCCAAGCTGGATGCGAAGGCTGGGCAGGGCGGCATTTACAAGTCGCTTGCCAAGCTCGTGCGCCGGCGCGAGACGCAGAAGATCAACCAGATGATGCGCAACCCGCGCATCTCCTTCTTCGGCGGACGCACGATGGTCGAGTCGGCCGAGCACCTCGCGTCGCTGCATCGCAAGGCGCGCAACAATTACGGACGGATCAGACGCGATCAGATGCTGATGGCATATGCCGAGGATCATTCGAGTCTTCGCCGCCAGATCCAAGATCGCGTCGGCTGGACGGTTTCGGGCTGGATCCCGACCGCGCGCGTGACCGGGGCGAAGTGGAAGAAGTTCTCGGATCGCTTCGGCAGCAAATCCGGCAGCCAGCAGTCCAACTTCGGGCCGAATCCGTATCTGATCGCGACGAATAAGCAGGTCAAAATCCCTGGCTATCAACGCATCGTCGATGGAGCGATCAGTTCTCGGTCGAGGACAACGCTCAAGAAGGTCGACCGGCTGCTGGCCGGCAAGGCCGTCAACCTTGGATTCACCCGCGTCGAAGGCGCCCAATCAATCCCAGAAGCCGCGTGAGCACCCGCACCAATATCCGCAACGCCATCGGGCTGAAGCTGACGCAGGCTGGCGTCGTGCCCACGGCTAATCTCCTCAAGGGCCGGAACAACACGCTTGCCTCGACGAGCTTCCCGTCCGCCGCCGTCTACGCGGTCAACGAGCAAGTCGAGGTTCGGACGCTGGCGCCGTCAAATCGGACCCAGTACCGGACGCTGCAAGTGATGGTCGAGTATTTCACCGCCGAGGCCGCCGGCTCGACGACGATCATCGACGACCTATTCGACACGGGCTCGGCTGCGGTCGAGGCCGCGGTGCTGGCTGATGTGACCCTGGGCGGCGTCTGTGATGACCTCCTTCTGACAAGCGTGGATTATGTGATCGAGCCTGACGAGGAGCGTCGCTGGGGCGTCGCTCGTCACACATTCTCCTGCATCTATTTAACCACCGACTAAAATGGCGAACCACTTAGGCCGCGAAGGCACCGTCAAAATCTCGTCGACCACCATCGGCGAGCTCCGAAACTACTCCTTGGCCCACTCCTCCGACGTCGTCGAGGACTCGGTCATCGGCGACACCTACCGCACGCGGAAGGCCACGCTCAAGACCTGGAGCGTCAACGGCGATCTCTACTGGGACGAAGTCGATGCCGGTCAGATCGCTTTGACCATCGGCTCCACCGTGACCGTGAACCTCTATCCCGAGGGCATCGCGTCGACCTCCACCTACTACTCCGGCAGCGGCATCGTGACGAAGTTCGACATCAGCGCCGCGTTCGACGGAATGGTCGAGGGATCGATCAGCATTGAGGGCAACGGCGCCTTGTCCACTTTGACGGTCTGAGGTGAAGGATGGACGCTATCGACCTAGTCCGCGAACACTTCGCCTCACTCGGCACCAAGCGCATCGAGGTGCCTGAATGGAAACTCACCATCTTCTCGACTCCGGTCACGCTGGCCGAGAAGAACCGCCTCTACCGCAAGAGCC
>Ga0208783_10000564_pt1 | contig 22652 bp, 33 predicted proteins | sample DEB19_08_DNA_2_FD_184529 | JGI IMG/M metagenome (GOLD analysis project Ga0208783, IMG submission 184529) | Aqueous microbial communities from the Delaware River and Bay under freshwater to marine salinity gradient to study organic matter... | ecosystem: Environmental > Aquatic > Marine >...
CAATGGAATACTCTTCAGCCATTTTTGCCTCGCTTTTTGATCTCGTCGGCCTGTACCGCCATGAATGCGGAATCCAATGCCATTAACGCTTGAATCTCGATACTGTCTGGTCTGACTCCTGTTAACTCGGACCAACAAACGATTTCATTATAGCTAATCGGGTTCACCCCGAAGCCATTGCTGGCTCTGGTTCGGGACAATTCGATAAACCAACCCCAGCAATAGCCCAGCGCCTCTGGAAATGGCAGGGAGCGATATTCTTCCGGGATTTCTCCTGCGCCTTTGGCGATTGCGGTTGCATGACTCCTAAGAGTCGAACCATCCGCTTGCAAAGAGTCCAGTTCAAATTCCCGCCTGCCATACGCCGCCAGATCCTTGATTAGCTCTGCGTAAAATTTGCCAGATTGTTTGACGCCTCAAAAATCTGCTCACGAATTTCTGAGTTGTTGCGGCACAGCTTTAAAGCCGCTTCTGGCGAGAATGGTTCCTTGATGTTGCGCCAGCCAACAACGCGAATGGCTGCAGCACCAATACCAAACTCTTCGTCATCCTCGACGAGGCGCTCGACTTCTTTACCGCGCTTGGCGGCAATGGCTTCCTGCGTCCTGCGACGATTGAGATTTTTACGAATCCACTCCTGTACCTTCGGAGCCTGTGAGCCGAGGACAGAGATAAACACACCTGTGGGGCGGCCATCGCCACGCAGATACTCAAATTCAAAAGAATTCTCAGACGCCGACACCAGGTTCAAGTCATCCAGAGAAATTACGTCAATTTGTTCCTGTTTCATCTTCATTTTTCCTGTTGAAGTAAAAAATGGGGCGACACGGTGCCGCCCCATGTTATTCAGCCGCCAGTACGGGGGTTAGGCCGCTGAATCCTGCACCATGATGGTGGATGCGTAGTTAGCCGCAGATGCACCACCAGCGGTGTTCTTGAGGGCAACAAACGGGAAGGTGCGGGTCAGACCGTTCTGACCGTCACCAACGTCTGCGCCACCGACCTTGACCCGAGACATCTGGAAGCTGATGAAGTCAGCCGCCTTGTCATTCGAGGTGGTCAGAACCACGTTTACAGAGACTTCAGTCTCGTCAATGAAGTAATCGCGGAAGGTTCCATCGGTGAAGTAAACCGTCATATTGCCGGTTACACCGACAGTGCCTTGGAATACGTCAGGACGGCTGTTAGAACCGACCACCGCATCTGCTGCTACCGTGTTGCCGTTAACATCGAAGTCGATGGAGGTGATGACAGCGACTGCGGTTCCAGCAACGAACAGAAGACCGTTAGCACCAGCAACTGCACCTGAAGTGCTGATCGCGCTGGGGCTGGTCAGTACCTGTGATGCACCCGTGGTAAGGCCGAGACCAACCAGCGGGAAGTTGACAGTAGCAAGACCGGTGGCCGGGATCGTTACCGCGCAGTTGGTGACATTCACATCGGTGAACAGTTCTGACTGCGAGATGTCATCGAACCAATGCTCAATCGTGTAATAGTCGTGCGTCTGGCTGGATTCCGGGACGTAGGAAACCTTACCGGGAACCGCAACGGTGACACCCGTCACTGAGGTTGATTCATTCGCGAGTGCTGCGCCATTCAACGGGCTAACAGTCAGCGTGGTAGCCGTGACCGCAGTAACCAGAAGGTTTTTGCCGATGTTGGCTGCAACCAGCGTACCGCCTGACAGACGAACGACCATGCCAGCCTTGATGCCAGAGGTCAGCGGGTTGCCGGTCTGGAACGTGATAACGCCAGTCGATGCAACCAGCGTGATTGCTGCACTGGTCATGGAAGAAACTGCCGTGAAATCCTGACGCAGTACGGAGGCCATCAGATCCTTGTAGGTTCCAGGCGATACTTCACCCGCGATAGAACCGGTGACCTGGCGGGGGCCATGACGATAATCCGCGATCTGCTGGTCAGGGCGAATTTCCGCTGACTGGTATGCTTCCTTGGTCAGGTTGATGGTTGAACTGGTGCGGCGAAGCTGCTGACCACCAGAGCCAGATGCTGCTGAACCGAGTCCAGACTGTTTTTTGTAAGCAAGAATCTTGCTTACGCCTTGTGCAATGTTTGCCATTTGCGTCTACCTCTAAGGGAAAATGTCTGCCGAAAAATAGATCGTCACGGGAAGCCGATAACGATCACCGTCAATAATCGCCGGGGCGATAGTCGGGGTGCGATCAATCAGAACATCAGTGCCGCCTGACGATAGACCCAATCCACGCTGAAACTGATTACGGATCAGTTCAGCCCTTGCTGATGCTGCCTTAGGCCCTGTTCCCGGTGGATAGCACAACAAAACTTGCATGAATCCTCTAACCCTATACATGGCATCACCCAGAGTCGGGTTTTCCGTTTCGTTATAGAGGATATTGATTTGCTGAAAAGGTGTGCCAGTGACAGGGGTAAATGGTACGCCTTCCCAAGCCGTGGCAAGCGATGGAGTCATGGCATTCAATCGGGTCTCAAGTGCTGCCCTGATATTTACAATGCTCATCTAACCTCCGACATGGATGCCTTCGCTGCATCTGCAAAGATGCTCCCAAAGCGCTGCACCGAAAGCCTAACCATACCAGAAGGAGCCTGCTTGCTTGACCCGTATTCAAGCCTCTGTATATACGGCACATTGTTGGAAAGCCAAACAACATGACCTGTGCCTTTTACCGTTTTGGTGACTTCAGAAAACGCGACAGATCCATTAGCAGATCCAAGTGCTGCGCTATCTAATCTGTCAGTTTCAGAAGTAATCGGTGATCCAATAGAACATTGCCAGTTGCCTTTGGCGCGGCCAGTGTCAACTGGTGTCATCTTGATGACTGATCCAAACAGTTCAATCGTAGACTTGCGGATAACGGTGTCGATCCGCTTGTTAACTCGATTGACAATTGAATTCATGCTCATTTGCGGATCTGCATTACATACAGCGCGTGTTCTTCACCAGACCAGATGATCTGAGTAGAAATAACCGTGTAGGTCACAGAATCGATAATGAATCGGTCATTAGGGTTCGGTTCTGTGTTGCCTTTTGCTGCAATCGTTAGCTTCTTGTCACCTTTTTCAACCAGTCCAGCGGCATATTCTTCGCCAGAATATTCCTCAAGGATGGCCTTTGGTACTCCGACACTCGTAGAACCACCAGAAACATCACCAGTAATCGGGTCATACGTTCCCTCGGTCACAATGGTGTGACTGACTGCCTTGCCGTATTTATTCAGCAAGCGAACAGCAGTGGCTCTGGCCTTGGTGTCGAGTGCTGTCATGTCCGCATCAACTTCACTTGGTTGGCGCTGGAGGCAAAGTAAATGCTCAGGCTGTTCTCGACTTGCAGATACCGCTTGTACTGCGGACTGAATTTGTCGTACTCAACTTCAATCGGGCCGACTTTTTCACGAATCGTGACCTGACCTTGATCGTCCAGCAATGTCTCGGTATTGGCTTTCAGCGCAAGTTCAGCGCAGGCGTTTTTGACCAGAGTCGGGACAATGTCAAAGTCAACGTATTCCGGGTACGCATTGACCGAGCAAATATCACGGACAGGAACATAGATCCGAGGCCAGTCGAGTGCTTGCGTGTTGACATACCGGTATCCATCCCAGCGCAAGCGATAGACAGCGACCATGTAATCGGTCGCGCCTCGCAGTAACTGTTCTTTTTGGGTGGTGGTCAGTGCCGCCCAGTCCGTGTTGCCACGGTTGCTGTGGTAAGTATCTGCCTCGGCTACGCTGACATAGCTTTCACTATTCGGGAGTCCAGAGCCATCCTCAACTATTAAGCTCATTCTTCCACCCACTCAATCATGCCAAAGACGCCAGACCCTGAAATCACCGTGTTATCCGCGAAAATGCAGATTCCTTCACCCGGAAGCAGGATAAATCCTTCCAGATGATCAAACTCAATGGTAGATGCTGAACCGGTAGTCTTACTGACGATGGATCGCTCAAGAAAATAGGTTTCCCGAGTCACGCCGGTCATTGTCAGACCACCATTGGCGCGATTGCAGATCATTTTGCTAGGTTCTTCGTTATTGTCATAACGAGTCGCAACGATGATATCGCCACCAGTTGGCTGACCCTTGATTCGCTGCCAGCCATAGATTGAATTAGCGCCACCGCCAGCATCTGCTGAGTCAAGTTGCAAGTGCATCCGAATCAGGCGAACCGATAGAACGTCTGAGTTGTACCAAGACTGATACGCCGTATCTTCTGTGAAAACAGTTGGCTTGACCGCGATGCGTGAGCAGTACCGTTTCATTTCTTGGCCTTCTTCTTGGCAGTTTTAGCCACAGACAAGGCAATGGCTACCGCTTGCTTCTGTGGCATACCCGGATGCTTTTTCATCTCGGTCGAGATGTTTTTGCTGATCGTTTTCTGCGAGTAACCTTTTTTCAGTGGCATAGCGATAACCTTAAATTAGGTGGGACGGCAAGAACCGTAACAGGACTCCGGGAGCCGCCCCGAACTTATCAGGCCGGTTCGTACCCGCCGACTTTGTAGTTCTCAACTTCACTCGGAGGAACTGCAACCTCGTAAGGAGGCGCGTAGATTTCCGGGTCACGTTTCATTACTACAAAACCGGCTGCGGGTTTCTCGACCTTTTCTGCTGGTTTTTTTTCAGCCATGTTTACATCCTAAAAAAGTGGTGGGGATATTTCACCCCACCATTCGCTCTTAGCCGAGCAGGAGGGCAACGTGGTTGGGCTTCCAGACCTTTACGCCGTACAGAGCGCGAACTTCAATCATGGTCTTCATGTAGCCTTTGTAGACTGCAATTTCAAAGACCAGACCAGAGAAGGGGTCTTGGACGGTCATGATATCAACCGCAGCATCGCCACCAGCCGGGAGTGCCGGGGGACGAATACCCAGTTCGATAGCGGTGCGGTGGAATGCTACGTTTGCGGTGAAGCTGTTGCCAATGGTGATAGCATCGTTATCTGCTTCAGCAAAGCGAAGACCCGGAGCGCCAATGGTGAATGAACCACCTGACAGTGCAGTGTTCGCAACGTAGATGTCAGACGTACCAGCGAAGGTAACGCAGTCACCCGCCAGCAGAGTGCCAGAACCGGTGTCAACATTGATGGTGGTGTCACCAACAGCTCCAGCAGCAGAAAGCTGGTAAGACGTACCCGTTCCCTTGGTGTGACTTGCAACGCCAGCGGATTCCTTAATCATCAAGCCCTGAAGGTCAAGGAGCGTACCCTGACGGAGCAGATCCGTACCGCCAGAGGTGTTAACCTGCTGGAGTGATGCAAGGTTACGCAGCTTCGTGCCAGCCGCTGAGTTCATTACCAGCGTGATCTGGTTGTCAGTCGGGCAACCGTTGTCTACGAGGATCTGACGAACTTCTGCAACCGTGTTGAAGTTGGATGCAAAAGGAGTCGTGCCAGCAGAACCAACAGCGCGTGATGCGCCTTTGTAGGCAGCCGTTGCCAGCGTGGATTCGATGTTGTTGCAGATAGCCCGCATGGCCTGCTTGATCTGATCGCCATAGATCGTTTCAAAGCCTGAGCCATTGTTGACGTGCTTGATATCTTCGCCAGTCCACGGGATCTGTACGCTGACGTAGTTATCAAGGCTCATGGTCTTGTTGTCTACCGTCTGATCGGTTCCTTCAGGAATCGTCATAGACGGAGCAAAAGACGTGTTTACACTCGGGGTGCGAGTGAAGGCTGCACGAATCGTGTCACCTTTAGCGGCACGAATCGTGGCATCGCCATTGATCGTAGATGAAGGGATAAAGCCGACCAGTTCACGGCCAACTACATCAGCGGCTTTATAGATATCAGCCGCCAAGTTATTGAGAACATTTGCCATTGAAGATTCCTCAAGTCAGTTGTTACACCGACGAGAGGCAATGGCTTTTAGTCCGCTACCTTCCCGCCAGCTTTCGCAAATTCAGACCGCTCAAAGTGTGATGCTGAATCAAACCTCTCACGAGTCCAAACCTTTGCGCCGGAGCCGCTTCCAGCACCGCCGCTTGCACCACCGCCACCATTGCTGGGTGCGGCAATGAAATGCTTGCCTTCATCACTGGTTGCCCAAGATGAAACAAACTCCGTCAATTCCTTGTCACCAATAAGTGCTTTCCTAGCATCTCCTTCGGCAACGATTTTTGCCTGACCGCTAAACATGGCCTTGACTGCTGGCAGCAATGGATTTGCTACCCCAGCCTTTACCAATGCATCTGTTAACCCGTTATCAATGAGGAGTTTCTGGGTAAATCCAGCTTCAGCCGCTAATGCGTCCTGAGCCTGTTTCAGCAGTTTGTCCTGATCTTTCTTGGCCTTCTGTGCTAATCCCAGATCAGATTCCAAGGAGTCGATCTTTGATTGCAATCTGTCCAATTCAGCAGGATCAATTGCTTTACCCTTTCTGGCTTCCTTCAGTTCTGACAGAAGTTCCTGATTCTTCTTTGACAGACCGCCGGTAGCCGCCTCAACCGCCTCTGCAATTTTGGCGCTGAGTTCTTCTTCACTGATTTCCATCTATACCTCTGGTGTTGATGGTGTCCCTCTGGGACGGGTTAACGTGACGCAATCACGCTTAGGCGCGAATATACCACAAATGAAATCTAGTCAATACCGGCCTTTTTAAACAAAGTCGCATCTTTAGAGCGTAATTGCGCCAATGTGTATTCTTTTCCAGACTGATCGACAAACCGATCTAAGTCCATGCCTTCTCGAAACAGCTTGCCGCGAGTCGGGCCGAGTACCTCATCCTGAAATGCGGCGGGTTTCTTTTTTAGCCATGTTTGGTAGGTTTCTGCTTCTGATACCTGACCATCCATAGAGGCGCGAGTTCCCGGTGGCGCTTCGTCTAGGTCAATTCCGAGTTCTCGGTATGACTTAAGGACTGGAGTAGTTGCCGATCGACATCTGAAGTGGGCAGGTGGTCTAGGCCCAGAATCAACCGGGTATACCTCTCCATCCCGTGACTGGCAGATAGGAGTAGTTCGAGCATCAAGAGTTGATACCCACTGAACGCCTTTGATGAGGTCATCGTTTGCACCATAGAAAGTTTGTCTTGCTTGGTTTGCCGTATGCGCGACTGCTGTTGACACCAATGCCTGTGCCTGTCTTTGATTAAGTGCTGTGATGCCATCAGCATATTTCAGCGCTTTTGTGCCTATGACTCGCTTTGTAATTTGGCCGTATGACTCACCCTCAACAATGCCCATGCGTACAGCATCGCGTATGCGTGTATAGCTGTCCTGATTCAGCTTTTCCACCCATTCGCTTAACAGCTTGCCTTCAAATGGCTTTGCCTCTACTGCGGCAATCAGCATCTCTGCTGATGGGCTGACCATGTTGAGTTCTACGGGCGTTGAATCACGGATGACTTGCTCTTGGTGATTGGCTTCGTATTCAGCTAGGTCAGCCAGTTCCAATGATAGATCCCGGCCAGCTTCTTCCCATGATGCGCTAATGATATTGCGAACGCCTGCCAGCCTTGCATCTATCTGCTCTACTGTAAATCCAGATTCAATGTCAGATAGCTGTGCAGCCAGATCCTTGTCAGCCTGTGCCAGTACGTTCAGGATCTTTCTGGTAACTCCAGATTCATAGCGCAGCAAATAAATCTGGTGCGCTATTGCTCTGTCTCTGATTTCTTCGTTAGCGGTCATGCGGTGGTCGGCATACCCGGAGGAGTCATATCAATGCGCTCCTTCTCATCATCAAAGCTGACTTCTGGCCTGATGATGTCACCCTTTACCAGATTGTCGAACAGCGTCTGGTGACTAATAGCGCCTGCCTGCCAAGACTTAACCAGTTCGGCAACGTCTTGGTGCGTCATTGACTGCGGAATATAGTCGCGGTTGATCTCGATTCGCACATCTCCAGCAATGCTTGACCAGTTCGCCATCCATTCAAGGCAATGGGTTAGGCCAATGCTGATTGACTGGGCAATAGATGCCAGAACAGAGTTCTCTCCTGCTCTATGAATAGCAGCAGTCTGTGCAGTTTCTGTTGTGCGTTTTTCTGGTGCAAGGATTCTGGCCCCTAATGTAGCCATCATGGATTCCTTTGAGCGCAATGCTTCCCTCAGTTCGGAGAGTCCCTGACCTGAGAACTCGAGATAGAAAGCCTTTGCTGCTGGGTCGGGAAGCAGCCAAGCTGTGCCTGATCCGATTCTGAGTTGCGCTGATTGGTCATCAGAATAAAAACCAGTGACAACCGGAGTTGGCAGGCCCGTGAAATGCAGTCCGTGTTCGTAATCAGCGGTAGTTCTGTAATGGCTGATGTTAACGTCAACCAAGTCAAGCAGAGGAGGCTTGTCCACGTTTGGCCTGTTGTCACGGACTCCAAAGAACTCAAACGGGATACGGGCAATCGGTCTGCCTTGTGACTGCGGGAACAGTTCAGACTCGACATAGAAGTCACCCTTTTCATTCTTGCGGAATACCCGCTGGCGGTAGATACCTTCTGGCAGATCCAGTACCCGCCATTGGGTTTTACATTCAGCCTTAAATTCGTCCTCGTAGATTTCGTAATCTTCTTCGAGAACGACCAAGGTCAGCATATCTATGCCTTGGATGCGGTCTGTGCGCCAGTTAATGATGGCCTCTGCGTCATACATCCGCATATATGGGCGCATACCCAGCGTCTGGGCCTGTGCCAGCGTGATTGCCTCTGCCATTGGTGGATGGTCTACCAGCACACCGCAGCGACCAATCTTGACCACTTCCTCTGCAAGCATCTCTGCGAACTGATGCAGTGATAGTCCAGACATCGTGATGTCAGCTACCAGTGACTCCATTGCCGTTGAGTATTCAGTAACCGGTGGCTTCAGGAACATCATGCCTGTCAGACCATCAATGGTGCGCTGTGTCGCGTTATAGAACAGTGCTCGATCTCGGTAGCCTTTGTATTCTTGATCTGTTTGCCCAGACAGCCTTGGTAGGTACTTGACGCCGTGTTCGTGGATCTCATCCTGACCTTCAGCGGCGTGTTCGCACCGTTCCCACTGGTCATAATGCTCTTCGTATTCTTCGTGCTTTGTGTCTACTGCCATGCTAAATACCTACTACGCGGGCAAACTGCGGTCTATTGTTCTGGATAGGATAGCGATATACCACAAAATAGCCTGTCGCGTCATTCGAGTGGTCGAATCCAGATGCCTTGTCAGGTTCACCAGACTTGCTGTATGCCTGTTTTTCCAAGGCTTCAGCCAGAACAGGACAGTTATCAACGTTGACGCGATATCTCCGCTCTTCGATTGCTTTATTCATCGACAGGACGCGATCCTTGACTGCCGGGTTGCGTGAATCTACGCAAACCTGAAACCCTGCCGCACGAAGCAAAGCGTGATCAGATTGCGAGGCATTGTTGGTCTTTCGTGCAGAACCGCTGGCATCTGGATAAACCATGATGTGGTGACCTGGATATCTGTCTTTGATGATCTTGATCATTTCAGGCGTATCAAACGCCTTCACAATTTCCTCAACCGCTATTGGGTCATCATTTCTGATGACATGGACAACTGCCGCCATGTTGGTGACATTGAAATCCATCCCGATGTGCAATGCTTCGCCAGGCTTGCTGTGTTTTGGCGCAATGATCGTGGCATCAGAACCGTTAAGTCTGCGGTCGAAAGATGGGTAGACGGAGCCTGCATTCAAATTGACGAATTCGCCATCAAGATATGCCGCCAGCTGGTTGCTACTGTACGTTGCGCGTAACTGATCGACGTATCCATCAGGCAGGTACGGATTGCTCCATGTTGATGCCCTTATCAGTTCGTATCCTTGCGCAGGATTCTTCCCCCACCGTTCGTACATGAAACCAAATCCTTCTGGCGTAGACACAGCCGCAAGCGTATTCGCAGAACCGTCCGGCTTTTTCTGCCGACAACGGCCTAGCATCTTGATCCATACGTCATTGGCCTGATCCGGTCTTAGCGTATCCGCTTCGTCAATGATCCCGTCTGCAATCTCAAAGCCGACCAATCGAGATGGGTTATCGGCTGATCGGAATATGATCTGGCTTTCGTTTTCAAGAGTCAGGATGGAATCGGCTTTGTTCAGTTTGTAGCTGACCTTCCATGATGAAAGCAGCTCTTCAAATCTAGGCCATGCGATCAGCCGCACAAGATCGAAAGTCGGCTCTACAAAGCCAAAATCCATTTTTCGGTAGCGTAGTGCCTGTATCGCAAGTCGCGTTACAGCCGCCTGCGATTTCCCAGACCCGTATCCAGCCACCATAGCGGGATGCCTTGCTTCGGAGAATACGAATTCCTCCTGTGGGTCAGTGAGCGCTAGCGTTATTTTGTTGATGCTCAATGACTAACGGCTCCTTCATGGTTGGGCGTTCAATGGCGAAGTGATAGCCGGTTGTGATGGCTACCTCACCAGACTGCTCCACCCTTGATAGTTTAGGCGCGGCAAATTCTGCAAGTTTCGTCAGAAGATCAAGCGCCTTTGCAGGATCATCAGCCGCAACCTGTTCCAGCCACAGCGATACGTTGTCTGCATTCTGTTCAAGCAATTTAGTCACCGTTTCGCGGAATGTTTTGGTGGCTTTGTTAGGCACTCCTGGTTTACGCCCAAGGCCACGATTACCCGTACCTGACCGTACTTTATGGGCTTCCTGTTGTGTCTCCATTCGCCCTCCGCATCACTTCATCAAGTTTTTCAGCATAGTGGATAGCCTTCTCCGCATCATCATTAGCGCCATCCTTCCTGCCCTGTCGCATCGAATACTTGATGATGTTTCCTTTTAGGAATCCAACAAACTCTTCATGCGTCAGAACGGATTGCATCACATCCCACGGCTGCATCGCCATGTCTTTGTAATGCGTCCCTCCAATCTGTTTTGCGTCTGCGTTCATGCTTCTTTGACAAAAAGTCCATCCACCATTTTACCTTTTCGATCCTTAATCGCCTGCCACGCATATTCAATACAGGTTTCTACATCAACATTCCACATATGCGCCTGTATAACCAGCGTAACCATAATATCTCCAATGGCATCAACCGCCAGATAACCATCGTTTAATTCTATGGCTTCAAATAACTCCGATAGTTCCTCTTTGGTCTTGTCTGCCTGACGGGTTCTTGATGATCCATGCTCAGGATCAAATATCCCTCTGTCAGTTGCCCATTGGATTATTTCTTTTTCGCGGTGCATTATTCAATATCTCCAGTGTTAATTGTCTGATGGTGGCGATTGTATCCGCGTCGAGCGTTGCTGACCACCTGACCATCCATCCGCGTCGCTCCATGTTCGATGGCAGTGATGCAAGGAACCTTGCGCGGCATTTTAGGCAGTCCCAGTGGTGGATGGGGCCTGCGCAAGGGTGATCTACCAATAGGGCAACCTGTTTTGATAGGTTGCACTGGCATCAAAGCCACACCATCCGTGGCCTGTAGCGTTTTTTTTGCCTTCAAAGTGCATCCTGTTTTCATTTTCTATATACGTTTTTTTTACGCGCATCCTGTCCTATATCCTCTTTTTTCTTTTTTATACTCTTTATCTATATATAGGTTACACTGGTTACACTGTAAGCAATAAAAGAACATAAAATCAATGACTTAGGACAGGAAAGCCTTCAGTGCAACCTCAAAAAGGTTTACCTATGGTTGCACTGTTTAGCTTCGGACACAGCAGCAGGCTGACTCCGTTGCTTCGTCTTGACCTGTTTCCATTCATGCGCCGGATGTGTCCACCGACTGATGTTGCATCCGATCTTGTCGGCTTATCGATGCCAATGGACTGCAAAATATCCGTTGCAGTTTTCCATTCCCAAAGTGATTCTGGATCATCCCACGCCATGCGCGTGTTGATGCGCTCAACGATTGGATCAACCGCTGTGAATTGTTCATTATGTTCATTCAGTAAATCCATTTCTTCTGGTGTAAGAAAATAAGATTCCCCTTTTCGGTAATGGTGTAATACTTCAGCCCATACTTGCTGCATATCTATATCGTGCGAATGATTTATCTCCCTCGCTTCAATCGTCCAGAATCGTCTGTTACCTGTTGGATCATTTAAAAACTGTTTTGGATTCACTGATCCGAAGAATACAGTGCGTCTCGCATAGTGGGATTTTTTTCTGGCATATGCCCTGCGTAATACATCAGATTTGTTTGTGATAAACGCCTTCAATGCGGCGATATCTGATTTCTTGAACGTAGAATCGAGTTCTCCAAGTTCCACCAGCCAGAATGAGCAGGCTTGCTCCACTGAATCCTTGTCATCAGGACGAAGCATCATGCCTTCCTTCAGCAGATCAAGTTCTTCTGGAACTAGTGACTTGAACCATTTGGTTTTGCCTAGGTACTGATCACCCTGGATTACCAAGATTCCAGGAGCTGCCACGCCAGTCGGTGAAAATGCCGCCGCCACAGCCGACAGGAGCCACCGATACATCAAGATTTCTTTGAGTTCGTTGTCCTTGTTATGAGCCGTGTAGATCGTGTTGTAGAGGGTCGCTAATCGCTCCTCGCCATCCCACGGCTTTGATTCGATCCATGTTGCTACAGGATTGAATAGGTTCTGGTCTGCAAGATATGTAAGGAATTCTGGAACACGCGGCGTTGGAAAGTTGAACCGACTGCACTCGCTGATGATCCATGCAAGCGAAGCGTTGTCCTTGTTGTCTACGCTGAACGATTTCCCAGGTATCAGGATTTCATCGTCCTTGCTTATGACGTTGTACCGAATCGTTACACCAAGCCGATAGATGATTTGCTTCAAGTTGTCGATGTGGGCAAGCGGCTTTCCTTTGTCGTTCGTGTGTTTCAGCGGTTCATGGTAATTTGTGATAATTTCCGGCGCGTAGACCGTTTCAGCGTGAACCGTTTCATCATGGATAGCTTCAATCTGAATTGGTTCGACTGGTTCAGGTTCTACGTATTCCCACAGTGGCGCGGCTTTGCAGATATTGACCAGCGTTTCTTTGGTTCCACCTGCTTTTAGCCAGTCTGATACATCGCCCTTGATTGGCAAATCTGGAAGATTAACGATCCTGATTGAAGTAGCCACGTTGCGTAGCTTGGACGCTACCAGTAACGCGTGATCTTGCCCAGCTTCGTCGTTGTCTGGAAGAATGACAACCAGTCGATTGCGGAAATATTGGACTATTTCGTCAGGAAACTTCCCTGCGCCTCCACTGTTGCACGTTGCGACCAGCCCTAGATTCCATAGCGAGTCAGCATCCTTTTCGCCTTCAACGATTAGAATCGTGTCGTTGCGCTTGTTGAATTCCGGCAACCGATACGGAAGCGGTTTGATTCCCTTAATGCTCCACGATCCATCTGATGACCTTTGTCTGAACGTCTTTGGATTATCAAAGCGCATGACCTGATAACGCAGTTCGCCATGCTCATCGACGTAGTTATACGTTGCGGCAAGTGTCCCTGATTTCTTTGATTGCGCTGGCTTAAATTCTGATTTCGGCTTGATGCCTACATCCTCAAGCCATTTGATAGCGTCAGCGATAGACCCTCCACGGATATGCGTGATCAGATCAAGCGGGCCGCCACCTGTCTTTTCTTCGTGGTCGTACCATGTGCCTTCGTCTAGGTTGACTGACTTTGAGCCGTGTTGCCCAAAGCGTAACCGCTGACCACCGTTTTTTGTTTCTGTCGGCTTATCGCCAAAGATTTCCCGAACGATTGCAGGGAAGTATTGCGTGAATTCGCTCATCGTCCGTCCTGATGAAATCCGTCAAATAAAAACGCCCCAGGCAATGACGGCATTGCTTTTCGGTGATCGGCCTAGGGGCGTGGGTAGTTTAGCCTAAAACTTTGACGGATTCTTATCGTGCCAATCAAGAGCTATTTTTAATGCTGATTTTGCATCATCAGCAACAATTAGCTTGTTTGCCATTGTTTTTGCAAACCAGGTATCCGTTGAGTCAAATGGATTGCATCCTATATAAATTGGCTTGCACATTCCTCTGGCGCATCCAATTTCCGCAATTGTTCCATATGCGTGTTCGCTTTCATCTCCAAACCATGCAAACACAAAATCCGCTGCTTGAATTCCGGCAATTGATTTTTCTACGACAAAATATCTTAAAAAATCTTTCATGCCATGCCCTTCTAATGGCGCATCATCATCAAAGAAAAATCTATCACATGATGGGCCAACTGCATGATCATAAGCGTGAGCGCAAGCGTGATCACATCCAACTGTAAATGGGCCTGTGTACGTCAGTTTCCTTCCATCAAAACTAAAGTCAACAAACTCTGCCTTGTGATATTCATCTCCATTCCTTGCTATATCATCAACAATTCCAAATCGCGATCTATCTTTGTGAATTCTTCCGGCAATGTAAATTTTCATAAATGCTCCGGGCCAAAAAAAGGCCCATCAAGTGAGGATGTGGTGGAACTCCCGATCCTAAACGACTGGGACACACCCTCAATTCATGAGCCTTTGTCGGGTTCCACGCCGACCGTGGTTATTTTAGCAGGTTGATTGCGTCCTTTGCACTCCTAACCACCCCCGCAATCCCACCCGCCTGATTAACGCGCAAGATGAACCGCTCCTGATCATCAGTAACGCGACCCGTAGCGGTCTTGACTTCAGGAGCCAAGAACCTGCCATCAGGCGCGATTCCGATAATGTCCGATGATCCGACGCACAGGCCAACGTGCAAACGTCGCGGTTTTTTCAGGATTACATCGCCGTTTTTCAAATAAATTGGTTCGCCTACCCATGCAAGGCCAGTATTTTGCCGCCATACGGTGCATCCGGCCTCGGATAGAGCGAGGAGGCATTGGTTTTGAATGTTTTGTTCACTCATTCTGTAATGCCTCCACCCTAGCCACCGCCTCTGGTATGCCATTCGAAACCTTAATGGCTACACGCTCCAGGAACGCCTCAACCTCATCAACCGTTGCGCCCGGCCTTGCGCGGGTAAAAAATTCTTCATCTGTCATAAGTATCCCCTAGCTTCCGTAAACATCGCCGGCGTCGGCCTAGCCCTGATTCTTGCCGCATGAATCATCACTGCCCACTCAGCCGGTTTATTGAGTCCTCTCCGCTTGCCAAGTTCCACCAAATCCTTCAGCGTTCTAGCTGATCCTTGCTCACGTTTCTTTTGCTTGCGTTGCGCTTCAATGTCAATCTGTTGAAGCTCACCATCTTCAACCTTGATTTCCCTTTGCTTTGGCCCTTCTTTGCCGCAGGAAGGGCACTCAGATAATCCTGCGCGATAGATGGCGTAGCACTCTGGGCACTGCCTGATCTTTAGGTCATTCTGGCTTGGCTTTTTGCGCTTTCCCTTGTTTGGATCTCCTTCAAGTCGCCATTCGCGTTCATCATCCGGCAGTCCATGACGTTGCCAGTTGCCGACATGATCCAAAATCATTAGCGCCGGTTTATTGTCAGCCGTTCGGAATCCGCGCCCATTGCCCTGCATCCAAATAATCAACGATGCTGTGGGCCTGAGCCATTGGACAACCTCAATCGCTGGAACGTCTACGCCCTCAATCATCAGTTCTACATTAGTCAGAACCTTGGTTTTACCTTCCTTAATGCGCCCCAGAATCGCCTGACGCTCTGATGATGGCGTATCACCGTCAATATGTTCTGCGCTGATTCCTGCCGAGTTATAAGCCTCACATACGTGCTTGGCATGGTTAATCGTGGCACACATAACCACGCACCGTTTTCCGTATGCGAACTTCAGGTAATGCTCAACAGCATCACCTGTGACGGTCGGCTTATCGACAATCTGCTCAAGGATCTCTGGCGCATAATCACCCATGCGAGTTTTGACGCCATCCATGCTGACTTTAGATTCTGTCCCATACAGGCGGTAAGGACACAGGAAGCCTTGCTCAATCAATTCACCGACCGATGGCCCTAGAACCATGTCCGTGAATATGTCGTTCAGCCCCTTGCCATCCGTCCGCTGTGGCGTTGCCGTAAGCCCGACAATCCGCGACTTTGGATACGCTTCAATGATCTTGCGGTAAGTATCAGCCGCCGCTCGATGCGCCTCGTCAATAATAATCAGCCCAGGTTCTGCCACGCGATCAAGACGCCTGACCAACGTCTGCACCGATGCCACCTGCACAGGTATGCCAAGCGACATATTCCGACCTGCCGCAATGATTCCATGCTGTAGTTTCTGCTCCCATAGTGCGCGACTGGTCTGCGACAGGAGCGTATCCCGATGGACACAAAACATAGAACTGATCCCGCGCTCTGCCGCCGTTGCCATCATATGAACAGTCAGAGCTGTCTTGCCCGCTCCTGTTGCCGCAACGACAAGGGTGGAGCGGTTATGGCGTAGGGATTCGCGGGTGGATGTGATGATTTCGGATTGGTATGGTCTTAGCTGCATAAAAATCCCCACTGGTCGGCCATAGCTTGAGCAATCCCAGAAAATGTGGCTGATCTAAGTTTCCATCTGTCTGGCGTTGGCGGTAGATAGTGCAACCTCATGCGCTCACGTTCTGGCAGTCTCATTGTCTGCTCTTTGACGTTATTGGTTGCAACCAGTTTCTGTAATCCTTTCAGCCACAGACAAGTTGCTTTTGTTTCCATGTGCCCAAACATATACGGCTGTATTATTTGATCTGGTTTTCTCCAGATTGATGACATGACGCAAACCGGGTTTTCTATCGCTATTCGTGGAATGTCTGCCTTCGCCAGCATCATAAAAAATGAAGCACTTGCCTGCTGTTCACCTGCCATCCGTTTTTTTTCAAACCACGCTGCGCCAGAAACAGCAAGATTTGTGCATGGTGGGTGGGCAATCATCAAATCCCACGGATAGTCGATCACATCTCTAACGTCACCTTGATAATGCGGCCCCGGCGATTCGGTCGGCAACAGATCGCAGCTCATGGCCTCATGCCCACCATTGATAAACGCATCGCGAACTGCTCCACTGTATTCACAGGCATCTAAAACGCGCATCACTTTTCCCCCAAATACTCCATCAACCGCCTCACCGTATCATGCGAAGGATTCGGAGTTTTTCCCGTCAACACGTTATGAATCGCCTGCCTGCTAAGTCCTGTAGCAACAGCCACCATCGACAGTCTACGATCCTTCAGCTTTTCCCTGATTTCTTCAAGCGTCATCATTAAATTCACCTGCGTAAAAAAGAATTGACAGTCTAATTCGTTGTGTTTACGATTTCAACCACTGGCAAGTGTTGCCGGTTTTCACACAGGAGTTTTTATGTTGACCAAAGACCTATCAAACGATGCGTATCACGCGCACCCGGCAATCTCCAAATCCGGCCTTGATCTGATTGCACGTTCTCCGGCGCATTACGCATACCGCGCACCCAAAGAACCATCACGCGCCATGGAAATTGGCACGGCTATTCATACGGCATTGCTTGAGCCTGAGCGTTACGCATCTGAATATCAGGTGGTTGATTGCGAAGATCGCCGCGCATCCATATACAAGGAAGCAGTAAAAATTCACGGGTCTGAGCGCGTATTGACCCGCGCCGAAGCCGACAAAATCACAGGCATGAGCGCATCAGTACAGGGTAATCCACACGCGCAGGCGTTGCTGAAGCATGATTTCGCGTCATTTGAAGTTTCGATTATCACCAAAGACCCAGAAACTGGCGTTGATGTGAAATGCCGCTTTGACTTGCTTGCAGGCAACAAAGCGCTGGATCTTAAAAAGACGCAGGATGCCCGCCCAGATTCGTTTGCAAAGTCGGTTGCCAACTATCGCTACATGGTGCAGGCCGCGTTTTATAGTGACGTATACCGTTGGGAAACTGGTGAAGAGCTTGAAGCCTTTGGTTTCTTAGTTGTTGAAGAAGAAATGCCACACGCCAGTGCAATCTACGTCCTTGACGATATGGCTCTGGACTACGGTCGGATGCTGTACCGCAAGGAGCTAAATTTGTATGCCGACTGCCTAGATACTGGCGTATGGCCTTCAGTAGATCAAACGCCGCAGATCCTTAGCCTTCCTAATTGGGTTTATAAGGAGGTGGTGTAATGCGTCCATTTAACCTTTACGAAGCCTTAGACGGTCATCCCGTCTGCATGGCAGGATTCCCGGAAACGCGCATTGTTGGATTGCATTTATTTACGCAGTCAAACCATTCACATAGGTTGCTTGGCGTCGTTCATCATCTTGAGCGTTCGTACACAGGAGCAACCGATATTTACACATGGACTCCAGATGGAATATTTGGTCACGATGATCCTGATAGCGATTTTTCTTGTATGCATCTGGTGATGTGGGAAGAAGGAGACGATGATAATGAGTAACGCAATCGTTGAAGTCCGCTCACAACTGACCCGTATGGCCCCAGAACTTGCCAAAGTTTTGCCAGATCATGTGACCCCTGAGAAGTTTGAGCGCGTGACGTTGACTGCGTTACAGCGCAGTCCTGACCTGTTGGCTTGCGACAGAAAATCGCTGTTTGAATCCGTCATGCAATGTGCCCAGGATGGCTTGATTCCTGATGGGCGCGAAGCCGCTTTGACCAAGTTTGGTCAAAAGGTTGCGTATATGCCGATGGTTGCAGGAATCTTGAAGAAGATTCGTCAATCAGGCGATCTGGTTACGATCACGGCGCAAATGGTCTATCAGATGGATGACTTTCAATACTGGATCGACGATGAAGGCGAACACCTAAAGCATACGCCAGAAATGATCCGTGATGCCGGTGAACCGTTAGCAGTCTACGCAATGGCCCGCACCAAGGATGGTGGCGTATATATCGAAGTCCTTCGCATGAGTGACGTTCAGAAGATCCGCGCATCATCGCGTGGCGGTAATGGTGGCCCTTGGGCGCAATGGACTGATCAAATGGCAAAGAAATCAGCCATACGCCGCCTTGCCAAGCGATTGCCAATGTCAACGGATCTTGAGCGCATCGTGCAGCGTGATGACCAGTTCTACCCATATCGTGAACCTGTCGTAGAACAGGCATCCAAAGCAGTCAGCGCATTAACTGTTGCAGAACCAGATATTATTGAAGATTCGCCCGTCAAGGACGAAGAAACCGCAGAAATAACCACTACAGACGCAGGAATTTTCTAAAATGGCAAAGAAACTATACGATTTGGCAGTCAAGACCGGCGAATACACCGCAAACGGTCAGACCAAAGGCCGCTATGAAAACGTGGGCGCAGTCATGCAGTCCGATGACGGTGGCAAGTTCATTATGATGAAGCGCGTATTTAACCCCGCTGGCGTTCCCGATCTATCTGGGCGCAATAGCGATTCGATCTTGCTATCTATGTTCCCGCCGAAGGATGCAGATCAGCAGCAAGCACCGCAAAGACAGGCCGCGCCGCAACAGGCGCAGAATAGCGGATACTCAGACGATATCCCATTCTGATTAACGATTATCACTCCCCTTTGCCCCGGCTTCGGTCGGGGATTTTTTTCAATGCCGGACAACAGGAGAGAAGGCATGGAATATGCAATTTTAATGGCAGAGATTGATTCTCTTCCGCTAGATCAAAAAATAGACGCTATCAATGAATTGCGACAGGCAATTCATGAAATCAGCCCATTCAAGTCTGAGCCAGTTGATTTTGTGCGCTGGGTAAAAAACCCATTAGTGCATTCAAACGATTACAACCCAAACAGTGTAGCGCCACCAGAGATGGAGCTTTTGCGCGTGTCTATTGACGCCGATGGATATACACAGCCAATCGTGTCAATGGCTGATCCTGATGGCCGCTATGAAGTCATTGATGGGTTTCACCGCCATAGGGTTGGCAAGGAATGCGCAGACATACAGGGCAGGGTTCATGGCTATCTTCCATTGGTGCAGATCAGAGAATCCCAGGTTGATAAAACCAATCGCATGGCATCAACGATTCGCCACAATCGCGCTAGGGGCAAGCATCAGGTTGAAGCCATGTCAGATATTGTTGTGGAGCTAAAACGCCGAAACTGGACTGATGAAAAGATCTCCAAAAACCTCGGCATGGATCAAGATGAGATTTTGCGCCTTTGTCAGATCACTGGATTGTCTGAATTGTTTTCCGATCAGGAATTTTCTCGCTCTTGGGATGTTGAAGGTGAGATAACCGAATCAGATTTTGAAGAATTGACCGATGACGTTGAATCTTACGGCGAAGAGGCTGATGGATTCAGGACGGTGAACACCAGTGACGAAAACCGCATTTTTCATACTTACGACAAGTGGGAATGCTATCGGGCTGGATTTTACGCGACCACAATGGATGGCATGACCAAGGCGCAATGCGAAGAATATTATCGCGTCTTTTTGTCTGACATTCCACGATTCTCTAGGGCGCTCCATGGAGTCATTACGGAATGGAAACATTCTTGCGAACACTATCTAACCAATTCCGCAATGAATCGCATAGCGTGGCTTGGACAGGCGTCAGCGTGTTACGACATGGGCGTTCCATCAACATTTCGTAGTGGCTTTTTTTTGCTGACAGAAGAACAGCAAGAAGCTGCCAACCAATGCGCCCTTGAATATCTGAACACATGGCTTGTTGCTAACGGACGAGATGCCGTGACAATGGAAGAAGCCTACTCTGGTAGCAGACAATCGGACATTTACTAATGGCTATAAAACGATACCGCAAAGAATCGGTCCTTGATGCGGCAAGGGCAAGAATACGTGAAACATTTGATTCTGTTGAGCGTGTTTATACGGCATTTTCCGGCGGAAAGGATTCTAGCGTAATGATGCACCTTGTCATGGAAGAAGCTATTCGACGAAATCAGAAGATTGGCGTCATGTTTATCGACATGGAAGCCCAGTATGCAGAAACCATCGAACACGCTAAAGAAATGTTCGATATGTATGAGGATTACATTGATCCTCACTGGATCTGCATTCCTATGCTATTGCGTAACGCAGTCACAAACTTTGAGCCGCGATGGACCGCATGGGATGAGGAAAAGAAAGACATTTGGATCAGGCCAAAGCCAGAATGGGCAAAGACCGAGCATGATTATCCATTTGCTGTGCCAGGAATGGAATTTGAAGAATTTATCGTTCTTTTTGGTGAATGGTACGGACAAAGCAAGCGCACTGCTGGGTTTATTGGCATCAGGGCACAAGAGTCGCTTCACCGTTATTGCGCTGTGGCAACATGGGAAAAAAAAGATTTAATGCTTCATAACCGCCGCTGGACCACAAAAATTGTGGCCGATACTTACAACGTCTATCCGATCTACGATTGGCTGACAGAGGATATCTGGCGGTTTCACGCCAAATACAAAGACAAACCGCATAACCGGATTTACGACAAGATGCACATGGCTGGGGTGAAATTAAGTCAACAACGCCTTTGTCAGCCGTTCGGAGACGATCAGCGCCGTGGTTTGTGGCTGTATCACATTCTGGAACCCCAGACATGGTTCAAGCTGATTGCTCGCGTTAATGGTGCGAACTCTGGCGCTCTCTATATTGAAGAGCGTGGAAACATTAACGGATACAACAAAATTAGCAAACCTCCGCATCATAGTTGGCATTCATTCTGCAATTTGTTACTTCAGACGATGCCGAAGAAAACTCGAGATCACTACATCATTCGATTCAAAAAGTTCATTTATGGCTGGCATCAACGTGGTTATCCGCAGATTCCAGAAGAAGCGCCACCAGAACTTGAGGCCAAATGCTGGGCGCCGTCGTGGAGAAGAATGTGCAAGGTTTTATTGCGGAATGACTATTGGTGCAAGGGCTTGGGTCAGGCTCAACCAAAAAGCGACGCCTATGCAAAATACAAGCAAATGAAAAAAGATGGACGATTGCCAAACTAAACACTGCCCACACTGCCACCAAATCAAACCCATAACCGACTTCCACCTAAATCACGCCAGACCAAATGGTGCCAGGCAATCCTGGTGCAAGGACTGTAAAAATCATCTGAAACGATCAACCACGCTACTGCGTGGCCCCGCTCCAGAGCGAACCAGGGTGATGCCGCAATGGGGTGAGAAACGCTGGAACGCCAAATTGACTGCTCAGGACGTGATCCTAATACGCGGACTGTTGCCCTGGCTGTCCTGCGCTGAGATCGCCAAAAAATTTGACGTATCCCGTACCTGCATCAGCAGCATCAAACACGGATATTCTTGGTACAAACTAAAATAGTTGTTGACATGGCGTAACCGATGGTTGATATAATGTCATCACGTTGAGGGGTTGGCCTTCAACATCACCGGAGAGATAAATGGACGTTGTATATGTTAAGTCAATCGAAAATTTCAGAGATTTAATGATTTCATCTGAGCAAGAGAAAGTAGACATTTTTTTGCCGGGACACTCAGCAAAAATGCTGCTAATTGCAATGCGTTGGTACGACTGGTCGCATGCTGATCTGCAAGTCCATGCTGAAAACATGATTAGCATTGGTTGCGAACCTTTTTGATTGTTGCCGCTATGGATGATTTTGACACCCCAAACACAAAGCCCGGATTCTGCCCTGAGTGTGACCAACGGGCAGACATCTGGAACGCTACCAAAAACCATTGGGAATGCTGCTACTGCAACTGGTCTGGATCAAAACCCAATCAAGAAAAACGCTTCAAACAGGAGAACGAGTCATGGTTTATTTGTTCGTAATGCTTTGCATCATCATTTTCCCTTCAGCCGCTTTCTATGGTTGCTACGCATGGGCCGATCGCTACCAGTCCGCATCCCGCATGAGTAAGGCCGAACGTGATCGCCGTGAGCGCGATAGTCGCTACGCCAAAATGCTTCGGAGGGCGTGAT
>Ga0208783_10000565_pt1 | contig 22632 bp, 21 predicted proteins | sample DEB19_08_DNA_2_FD_184529 | JGI IMG/M metagenome (GOLD analysis project Ga0208783, IMG submission 184529) | Aqueous microbial communities from the Delaware River and Bay under freshwater to marine salinity gradient to study organic matter... | ecosystem: Environmental > Aquatic > Marine >...
TGGAGACGCTGGATGCGCTCGCCCGGTTCGACCTGTGGATGGCCCGCGCTCGCCTCTCCGCGGAGCTGGATGGCGTCCGCGCCGAAGCATCTCCGTCCGGTGAGGTGATCCTCCTCTCTGCCCGTCACCCCGGCCTCACCGGCCGGGTCGTGCCGATCGATCTCCGGCTCGGCGGGGAGTTCCGCGCCCTCGTGATCACCGGCCCGAACACCGGCGGCAAGACGGTCGCCCTGCGGACGCTCGGGCTCCTTGCGGCGATGCACCAGTCCGGCCTCCACCTACCCGCCGCCACGGGGAGCCGGATGCCGGTCTTCCGCGATCTCTTCGCGGATATCGGGGACGAGCAGTCGGTCGCCCAGTCGCTCTCCACCTTCAGCGGGCACCTGCGCTCGATCGTCCGGATCGTCGATCGGGCCGGCCCGGGCTGCCTTGTCCTCCTGGACGAGCTCGGCGCGGGCACGGACCCCACGGAAGGATCGGCGCTCGCGCAGGCGCTCCTCGACCACTTCCTCCAGGCGGGGGCCCTGGTGATCGCCACGACCCACTACGCCGAGCTGAAGATCTACGCCCACAACACCCCGCAGGCGCGGAACGCGTCCGTGGAGTTCGATCTCGAGTCGCTCTCCCCGACCTACCGTCTCACGATCGGGCTTCCCGGGACGAGCCAGGCCTTTGCGATCGCCGAACGGCTCGGCCTCCCGCCCGCGCTCGTCGCGGATGCGCGGGCACGGGTCTCGCGCTCCGCCGTGGAGCTCGAGGAGACGCTCGCCGCGATCAAGGCCGCGCAAGGGCGGATCGACGAGGCGGAGGCACGCGCTTCGGACGCCGAGGTCCGGGCGCGGGAGGCACGCCGCGTGGCCGAGGAGGAGCGCCGGCGCGCACGGGCGGAACGGGATGCCGCGGTCGCCGAGGCACGACGCGAGGCGGAGGCCGCGGTCGCCGCGATCGGCGAGGAGATCGCCGCCGCGCGCGGGCTCCTTGCCCGCCAGACGCTCACGGAGGCCGGGCTCGACGCCACGATCGAGCGGCTGGAGGCGCTCCTTGCCGGGATGCCCGTCCCGACCGGCGAAGAGGTCGCGCTCCCGGCCGGCGCGTGGCGGACCGGGATGATGGCCCGCTCCGCCGCCGGCTGGACCGGCCGGATCGCATCGATCGATGCCGAGCGGGGCCGGGCGACGCTGGAAGCGGGCCAGCTGCGGATCGAGGTCCCCCTCGCGGAGCTCGTCACCGCGGAAGGGGCCGCGCCCGCACCGGGGAAGCCCGGATCCGGGCGGCTCCCGGCGGGCCGGCGCGGCTCCCTCGAGCCGATCCCGCTCCCCCAGCCGCGCACCCCCGCCCCCGTGATCGGCGCGCGACCTTCGTCCCGCGCGGTCCCCTCCACGCTCGACCTCCGCGGCGCCCGGGTGGAGGAGGCGCTCGCGCTCCTGGACGACCTGCTCGACCGCGCGGGCCTCGCGGGAGCGGCCCGGCTGACGGTCATCCACGGCCATGGGACCGGTGCGCTCCGCGACGCCGTGCGCGCGCTCCTCTCGAAGCACCCGCTCGTCCGTGAGTGGCGCCCGGGGGCCCAGGGCGAAGGAGGAGACGGGGCGACGATCGTCACCCTCTGAGATCGCGGCGGGTCAGCCGCCGGGGGAGGGGGGCGGCTCCGGCGTGGGCGGCTCGGGGGTCGGTGGCTCGGGCGTCGGCGGTTCCGGTGTCGGCGTCGGCGGCGGGGTGGGCTTCGGCGTCTTCGTCGGCTCCGGGGTCGGTGGCTCGTCCGTGGGCGGCGGCTCCGTGGGTGGCGGCTCGCCGGACGGGGGCGCGGACGGGAACGGGGAGGGAGAGGTGGACGGCGCCGGGGATGGCGCGGCATCACAGGAGGCGGACGGCGCGATCGGCGCGCCCCACGAGGCGCCGTACGGGAAGAGGCCGGGCTGGAGGAAGTACATCGTCTGGGTCGGCCCATCCGGATCCGGGCCGCCGCCCACGCCGATGCCACGCCGGGCGCGGGTGATCCAGCCGCGGATCGCCTCGTTCCAGGACGGGAAGGCAGCCTCGGCCTCGTTGAGCACGAGGTAGCCTTCCACGCGCGGCTCGCCCGGGCAGCCTTCCTTCCAGCGGTAGTCCTTGCCATCCGCGCCGGTGATCACCGGGAGCCCGCGGATCCAGGGGTCCGCGCCGGGGAGCGGGTAGCCCTCCACGAAGAGCTCCCGGACCTGGCGCCGGGACCAGTCGCTCGGGCTATAGCCCGTGAAGGCATCGACGGTGGCGCTCGTCACGCCCCGCGGTCGCGCGAAGTCGTTCACCTGCCAGCCCTTCGTCACCTCGGTCATGATCGCGTTCCAGAGCGGCGCCGCGATATCGAGCGAGACGACCGAGCCGACCGGCGTGTTGTCGCTGTTCCCTGCCCAGACGCCGAGAACGAGGGCGTGCTCGCCCGCCGTGCGCCCCTGGGCGGTGGGTGGCGCGATGTAGCCGTAGGCGTTGAGGTCCTTGGCGTCGTTGTTCGTCCCCGTCTTCAGGGTGGCCGGCCGGCGGACACCACCCTGGAGGATCTGCATCCGGCCCCAGATCGCGTTCACACCGGGGTCCGTGTTCCCGGCCAGGATGTCCGTGACGATGTAGGCGGCCGGCGCGGAGATCGCCCGACGCCCTTCCGGCACGACATAGGGCGGGACGACATCCTCGCCACGGATGTCCTTGACGGACAGGATCGCGGCATGGCCCAGGTAGGTGCCGCGGTTGGCGAGCGTGCCGTACGCGGTGGCCAGGTCGAGCGGGTGGACCTCGAGCGTCCCGAGCGCCATCGACGGACCCTGCGGCCCGTCCACGAGGTAGCGCAGCCCCATCTCCCGCGTCTTGTCGAAGACGCGCTGCTCACCGGTCCATTCCAGGGCCTTGATCGAGGGGATGTTCAGGGAGTACTGGAGCGCGAGCCGGAGGCGGAGGGGGCCGCGCTCGTAGCGGTCGAAGTTCGTGGGCACATAGCGCCGCCCGCCGCTCCCGAAGTCGGTCGTCACGTCCATGAGCATGGATGACGCAGTGAGCGTCCCGGCATCGATCCCGGTGGCGTAGTTCAGGGGCTTGTAGGCCGACCCGGGCTGGCGCCAGCCGAGCCGCAGGACATCGAACTGCGGCTGGAGCTTCCTGCTCGCTCGCCGCGTCTCGTAGTAGTTCGCGGATCCCACGTAGGCGAGGATCTCCCCCGTCTCGTAGTCGAGCGCCGTCGCCGCGGCGTTCCAGACGTCGTCTGCGCGCAGGTTCGCGATCCACGAGGTGTAGGGGATCCCGACGGGCGTGCCGGACGAGGGGATGCGCATCGCCGCCGCGGACGCCTGCGGGTCCTTGCGGTGCGGAACGATCGCTGCGCCCTGGACCCACTTCTCCGCGATCCGCTGGATGCGCAGGTCGAGGGTCGTCGTCACGCGCAGCCCACCCTCCTCCAGCCGCGGGCAGGTCTCCGCCTCCCCGCACACCAGCCGCGCGAGCTCCTCGCGCACGAACCAGACGAAGTGGGGGGCGCGCCAGTCGGGGAGCCCGAGGTCGGAGATCACGACCGGCTCCCGCATCGCAGCCTGGAAGTCCTCCGTCCGGAACGTGGATCCGGTGAGGACGCGCCGGGACGGGTCGGAGGCGAGCAGCCCGAGGAGGTAGTTCCGGCGCTGGACGATCGGCGAATCCTCGGGGACCACGAGGCAGATCCCGTCCGCGTCATCCGGCGGGCAACGCGGATCGCCGGGCTCGGTCTCGATCGCGTTCCGCGCCAGGTCATACGCCGAGGGGGACTGGGGGATCGCGGCGAGGATCGCGGCCTCGGCGATCGTCAGCTCGTCCAGCGACTTCCGGAAGTAGGTGCGCGCCGCGGTCCGGACGCCGTAGCTGTTGCTGCCGTAGAAGTTCTGGTTCAGGTAGGCGGCGATGATCCGCTCCTTCCCCTCCCGGCCCGGGTAGGCCTCCGTCACGCGGATCGACTGGAGGATCTCCCGGACCTTCCGCTCGGCGAGCCCCGCGTTCGCCACGACCTCCGCGGGCAGGAGCCGCTGGCGCACGAGCTGCTGGGTGACGGTGGATCCGCCGCGGGCGTTCCCGCGCAGCGAATCGATCGCGGCGGAGAGGATGCCGAGCGGATCGAAGCCGGTGTTCGTCCAGAACGACTTGTCCTCGATCGCGGTCGTCGCGTCGATGAGGATCGGCGGGATCTCCGCGAACTCGGCGATCTCCCGGCGCTCACCGGCCGAGAAGCGGGCGAGCTCCTGCCCATCCCGGGCATAGACGATCGTCTCCTGGGTGAACCGGATGAGCTCCAGCTCGCGCGGGCTCGGGAGGCCGCTGCCGAACCGGAGGAAGACGGCGAGGATCCCGCTGAAGAGGAGCGCGGCGACGAGGCCGAGCGCGATGAAGGCCAGGAAGGGGAGGCCGGTGGAGACGATCCCGCCCCGCCGCGGCGGACGGGGTGGAGGCGCGGATGGGGGTGGTGGCCCACCCGGTGGGGGTGCGGACGGGCCGGGGCTCCAGCCGGGCGGTGGCGGGCCCCAGGAGGGTCCGGACGGGGGACCGGGCGACCACTGCGCGGGCGGCGGCCCCCAGGGCGTCCCGGACGGAGCTGGGGGAGGGCCCCACGGGGCGCTGGGTGGACCGGGCGGCGGTCCGGGCGGAGGGCCCCAGGGATCCTGCGCCGGAGCCTGTGGGTCCCATCCCGAGGGCGATCCCCAGGGATCGGACGCACCCGGACCGGAGCGCGCGGGATCGGGACGACCTCCGGCTCCGTTCGGCATCATCGTGGCCGGGACTCTAGCATAGGGGTCCGTGCCGGCCCGGCCGCCCGGGCGTCATCCGGCGATCCCGCAGGAGGCCCCCTGATCCCGATGTCCCATGACTTCCTCGCCGAGCTGGACGCGCGCGGACTTGCGCAGGAGCGTTCGGACGGCCTTGATGCCCGTCTCGCCCGCGGACCCGTCTCCGCCTACATCGGCTTCGATGCCAGCGCGCGCTCGCTTCACGTGGGGCACCTCCTCCAGGTCTTCCTCCTCGCGCATCTGCAGCGCGCCGGCGGCCGGCCGGTCGTCGTCATCGGCGGCGCCACGGGGATGATCGGCGACCCGTCCGGGAAGAGCAGCGAGCGCAAGCTCCTGGACGACGCCACGATCGAGACGAACGCCGCGGCGCTCCGCGGCCAGCTCGAGCGGTTCCTCGACTTCTCCCCGGGCCCCGCCCAGGCGCGGATGGTGGACAACCGCGACTGGCTCGCGGGGATGTCCGTCATCACCTATCTGCGGGAGATCGGGAAGCACTTCACCGTCCCCTACATGCTGCGCAAGGATTCCGTCCAGGCGCGCCTCCAGGCGGGGATGTCCTTCACCGAGTTCAGCTACATGACCCTCCAGGCCGCGGACTTCCTCCACCTCCACCGGGAGCTCGGGGTCGATCTCCAGATGGGCGGCGCGGACCAGTGGGGGAACATCACCGCGGGCCTGGAGCTGATCCGCCGGGTGGAGGGCCGGGAGGAAGGGGCGGATCCGTCCGCCTTCGGCCTGTGCAGCCCGCTCCTCCTCACGAAGGCGGGCCTGAAGATGGGGAAGAGCGAGCGCGGTGCCGTCTTCCTCGACCCCGCGCTGACGAGCCCGTGGGAGTTCTATCAGTACTGGCTCGCGGACGAGGACGAGCTCGTCGTGCGCCACCTGCGCTGGCTCACGCTGCGCACGGCGGACGAGATCGCCGCGGTCGAGGCGGAGCATGCCGCCCGGCCCGAGGCGCGTGTCGCCCACCGGGCCCTGGCCCGCGACCTCACGGCCCGCATCCACGGCGAGGCGGAGGCGGCCCTCCAGGAGCGGGTCACCGCGGCGGTCTTCGGCGGCGAGCCGATCGACGACCCCGAGGTGCTCGCGGTCGTCCACCGCGAGGTCGGGGGCTTCGCCCTCCCCGCCGAGGAGCCCGCGCCGATCGACCTCCTCGTGGCGAGCGGGCTCGCGGCGTCGCGCGGCGAGGCACGCCGGCTCCTTGAGCAGGGTGGTGTGACGGTCAACGGGGCGCGCCTGGGGCCGGATGGTCCGGTACCGTCCCGGATCGCCGGACGCTGGCTCGTCGTGCGCGTCGGCCGGAAGCGGCTCGCGGTCGGCCGCGCGGAGGGCGCCTAGGCCCCATTCCGCTCCCCGGGACGGCCATGCCGCTCCCGGAGGACGCCGATCACGTCGGCCGGGTCGAGCCCGCGCTCCTCGAGCAGCACGATGAGGTGGTAGAGGAGATCCGCCACCTCACCCGCGAGCTCTGCCCGGGGACGAGCGGCACCCGTGGCCTGGGCGACCGCGTCGTCCTTGGCGGCCATCAGGACCTCGACCGCCTCCTCCGTCACCTTGCGCGCCGGGCCGTCCACGCCGCGCGCCAGCAGACGGGCGGTATACGAGCCCTCCGGACGGGTCCGGGCGCGCTCGGCCACCGTCCGCCGCAGCTCCTCGAGCCAGCCGAAGCCCGCCGAGAGCGGCGCTGCGCCGGCAGTGGGCCCCGCATCGAAGCAGCTCTCCGCCCCCGTGTGGCAGGCCGGCCCGGCCGGGACCACCTGGAGCAGGACGGTATCCGCATCGCAGTCGAGCGCGATCCCGGTGACGGTGAGGATGTTCCCGCTCTCCTCGCCCTTCCGCCAGAGCCGGCCGCGCGAGCGCGAATGGAAGTGGGCTTCGCCGCTCGCGAGGGTCGCCGAGAGCGCTTCGGCATCCTGCCACGCGACCATCAGGATCCGCCCGTCGCGGGCGTCCTGCGCGATCGCGGGGACGAGCCCGTCCGCTCCGTACCGGACGCGCGTGGGATCGAAGCCGGCGAGCGCCGGATCGGCCGGATTCATCGGTCGTCCTCCAGGGTGCGCACGGGGAGCCCGGCAGCCGCGATCGCTGCCTTGACGCTCCGGATGGAATGGATCCCGCGATGGAAGATCGAGGCCGCGAGCACCGCATCCGCGCCGCCCTCCGCGAGCGCGGCCACCATGTCCGCGGGGGTGCCTGCACCGCCCGACGCGATGACCGGCACGTCCACCGCGGCCCCCACCGCCCGGAGGAGGGCAAGGTCGAAGCCTCCCTGCGTCCCGTCCCGGTCGATCGAGGTCAGGAGGATCTCGCCGGCGCCGAGCGCGACCGCCTCCTGCGCCCACGCGATCGCATCCCGCCCGGTGGGCCGGCGGCCGCCCATCACGACGACCTCCCAGCTCCCGGGGCGCGCCGGGTCCTGTCGCGCATCGATCGAGATGACGACGCACTGGCGCCCGAAGCGGCGGGCACAGCGCGAGAGGAGGGTGGGATCCGCGACGGCGGCGCTGTTCACGGCCACCTTGTCCGCCCCCGCGCGGAGGACGGCCATCATCTCCGCCGGGGTGCGGACCCCGCCGCCCACCGTGATCGGAACGAAGACCTCGCGGGCGGTCCGCTCCACGATCGAGAGCATCGTCCCGCGACCCTCCGGCGCCGCACCGATGTCGAGGAAGCAGATCTCGTCCGCGCCTTCCGCGGCATAGCGGGCGGCGAGCTCCGGCGGATCGCCCTCATCGGAGAGATCGACGAAGCGGACGCCCTTGACGACGCGGCCGTCCGAGACGTCCAGACAGGGGATGACGCGGCGCAGGAGCACGCTCAGCGCCCTCGGTCCGCGGCCACGAGCCCGAGCACGTTGCCGAGGATCCGGAGGCCGTCCGCTCCGGATCGCTCCGGGTGGAACTGGCAGCCCACGATCCTGCCGCTCGCCACGAGGCTCGTGAAGGGGTCGCCGTGGACGGTCCGGGTGACGATGACCGCGGGGTCCTCCGGAATCGGCGCGTAGGAGTGGACGAAGTAGGCGGGCGCGTGGTCAGGAAGGCCGGCGAGGACGGGGTCCGGGCGGACCGCCTCGAGCTGGTTCCAGCCGATGTGCGGCAGACGGGGCGCACCGGTGAGCCGCCGGACCTCCCCGGAGAGGATCCCCAGCATGCGCGCCCCGTCCTCCTCGGAGCGGTCGAAGAGGAGCTGCATCCCGAGGCAGACCCCGAGGTACCAGGCGCCCGTGCGCAAGGCCTCCGGGATCGCCTCTGCGAGGCCCCGCCGCCGGAGCCGGGCCATCGCGGGCGCGCTCGCCCCCACCCCCGGTACGACGATGAGATCCGCGTCCCGGAGACCGTCCGCCTCCGTGGCCACGCGCACCTCCGCTCCAAGGCGGACGAGCGCGTTCCGGATGCTCACGAGGTTGCCGGCCCCGTAGTCCGCGATCGCGACGCGGACCGGGGCGTCCGGCCTCACCCGAGGCTGCCCTTGGAAGAGGGGACGGCCCCCGCCCGGCGCGCATCCGGCTCCACCGCGCGGCGCAGCGAGCGCGCGAGCGCCTTGAAGGCCGCCTCCGCGACGTGGTGGTCGTTCCGGCCGCTCGCGGAGAGATGCAGGGTGATCCCGGCGGTCCGCGCGAACGACTCGAGGGCGTGCTCGATGAGCTGGGTGGAGAGCTCGCCGATCCGCTCGCCGCGGAAGGCGATCTCGAGGACGGCGTAAGGCCGCCCGGAACAATCGAGCGCGCAGCGTGCCAGGGCCTCGTCCATCGGGACGACCGCCTCCCCGAACCGTCCGATCCCCGCCCGGTCACCGAGAGCGGCGGCGAAGGCATCGCCGAGGACGAGGGCGACATCCTCGACCGTGTGGTGGTCGTCGACCTCCAGGTCGCCGCCCGCCTCCACCTCGAGATCGATGAGGGAATGGGTCGCGAGCGAGGTGAGGAGGTGGTCGTAGAAGCCGATCCCGGTGCGGATCCGGGCGGTCCCCGTCCCGTCCAGGTCGAGCCGGACGGTCACCCGCGTCTCCCGCGTCACCCGCTCCCGGACCGCGCGTCGCTCGCTCATGCTCCCTGCTCCTCCATGAAGGCCCGCGCCACCGCGACGAGCCGCTCGTTGTCCGGCCGGGTCCGGACGGTGAACCGCAGATGCCCGCGCAGCGGATGCGCGGGCCCGAAGGTGCGCGAGACGATCCCGGCCCGGAGGAGCGCGAGGGTCGCGGCCTCCGTGCGCTCCGGCGAGCCGACGCGCGCGAGGATGAAGTTCGTGACGCTGGGATAGACGGGCCATCCCGCGGCACCGAGCGCCTCACCGAGCCAGGCACGCTCGGCGGGGATCGCCGCGGCGGTCGCCAGCGCGTAGGCGGGCTCGCGGAGGGCCCGCGCTGCGAGCGCCGCCGAGACCGTGGTCACGCTCCCCGGCGGCCGGTTCCGCTCCATCCGCTCGATCGTCGGGCGGACGGCGACCGCGTAGCCGACCCGCATCCCGGGCAGGGCGAACGCCTTGGAGAGCGTCCGCGTCACGATCAGGTGCGGGTAGCGCTCGCGCTGCGGGACGAACGAGCTGCGGATGAACTCGTGATACGCCTCGTCCACCACGACGACCGGGCCGGCGCTCCCGAGCGCGGCGGCCGCGTCGAGGATGCGCACGATCGCCGCTGGGTCCTCGGCCGCGCCGGTCGGGTTGTTCGGCGAGCAGAGCCAGACGAGGTCCGCGCCCTCGAGCCGGGCGCAGATCGCGTCCACATCGAGCGCGAAGCCCTCCGCTGCAGGACGGCGGGGGATGGCGTCGATCGTCGCGCTCCGCTGGCCCGTGAGGACGCCGTACATCGAGTAGGTGGGGATCGGCACGATCGCCCGGCCACCCGGCCGGATGAAGGTCTTGGCGATGATGTCCAGGACCTCGTCCATCCCGGCCCCCACGAGGATCTCGTAGCGGCCGGCACCGGTGTAGGCGGCGGCGGCCTCCGCGAGCTCCGCGTAGAGGCTGTCCGGGTACTCGTGGAGCGGCGGGTCGAAGGTCGCCCGCAGCGCGTCCGCGACCCAGCCGGGGGTGGTCGTGGAGGTGTTCAGATCGAAGCGCAGGATCGATGCGGGATCGCAGCCATAGCGGGCCGCGATCCAGCTGTTCGACGGCTCCCAGGAGTAGACCTGGGAGGCGGGGGCATCGCTCGGAGTGGTCATGGCAGGAGCTTCTCCACGGGGACGACGAGCAGGCCGGACGCGCCGGCGCCCTTCAGGCGGGGGAGGAGGGAGGAGACCTCGGCGGAGCCCACGACCGCGTGGACGGCGACCATCCCGGTCTGCGCGAGGGGGATGACGCTCGGGCTTTCCAGCCCGGGGAGGATCGCCTCGATCGCGGGCAGGTCGTCCACGTGGGCGTTCATCATCAGGTACTTGACCCGACGGCCGGCGAGGACGGCACCGAGCATCATGAGGAGCTCGTCCGCGAGGGCCCGGCGCTCCGGGTCCCACTCCTTCCGGCCCACGATCACGGCCTCGCTCCGGAGGAGCTCGCCCACGGGGCGCAGGCCGTTCATCACGAGCGTGGACCCGGACGAGACGAGATCCACGATCGCGTCCGCGAGGCCCAGCCGCGGGGCGACCTCGACCGCGCCGCTGACCCCCACGATCTCCACCTGCACGCCGCGCTCGGCAAGGAGGCGCCGGGCGCTCGCCGGGTGGCTCGTCGCGATGCGCAGGCCATCCAGGTCCGCGAGTGACGTCGCGGGATGCGCGAGCGGGACCGCCGCCTCCAGGCGACAGCGCCCGAAGCCCAGGGAGAGCTCGATCGGAAGATCGACCTCCGCCTCCACGAGGAGGTTGGCCCCCGTGATCCCCAGGTCTGCCACCCCGTCCGCGACGAACTCGGCGATGTCGTCCGTGCGCACCGAGAGGATGTCGATGGGGTGATCCTCCACCCGTGCGAAGAGCGCCCGGCTCGTATCCGCGAAGACGAGCCCGGCATCCCGCAGGAGAAGGACGATGGGGTCCATGAGTCGGCCCTTGTTCGGGATCGCGATCCGCAGCCGGCCCGGCTCACCGAGCTCCGCGAAGGCGGACGGGGAGAGCGCGCGCTCCGTGGTCATGATCCACCTCCGGGTCGGACCGGACGCGCGGAGGCACGCCGGAGCGCCTCCCGGTAGCCACCGGTCCCGTGGTTGAGCCACTGGGCGATGCGGGTCACCGTGGCCGTGCTCGCGCCCGTCTCGCGGGAGATCTCCGCGTAGTGGCGTCCCGCTTCCAGGAGCCGGACCACCTGCCAGCGCTGGGAGAGGTCATGGAGCTCCCGGAGGGTGCACAGATCGCGGAAGAAGCGTTCCGCGGCCGCCCGGTCCGGGAGGGCGAGGATCGCGTCCAGGAGGGCGTCCGTCTCGGGGGTGCGCCAGTCGCTCGGTTCGGCCGTCATCGCTCGTGCTCATCATCGTGTGCCGGGCGGCGAGTGCCACCCTGTCGTGTTAGCATACTACCATGCTAGCAGAGCAGGAGATCCAGCGATGACCTTCGAGCCGATCCCCGCCATCGACCTGCTCGGCGGCAGGGTCGTCCGGCTCAGCCAGGGCGACTACGACCGGGTCACCGCGTACGACGACGATCCGGTCCGCGTCGCCGCGGGATGGGCCGAGGCCGGGGCGACCCGCATCCACCTCGTCGACCTCGACGGCGCGCGGTCCGGGCGCCCGGTCCAGGCAGAGACGGTCCGGCGGATCGTGCGCAGCGTGGGCGTCCCGTGCCAGGTCGCGGGCGGCCTGCGGGACGCGGACGCCGTGGCCGCCGTCCTGGATGCGGGAGCCCAACGCGCCATCCTCGGCAGCGCGTTCGTCCGCGAGCCGGCGCTCGCGGGACGCCTCGTGGCGCGCCATGGGGCAGCCGCCATCGTCGCCGCGATCGACGTCCGGGACGGAGCCGCGCTCGGCGACGGCTGGGTGCCGGGCGCGGCGGGGACGCCGGCCGTCGCCCTCGCCACCCGCCTCGCAGGGGAGGGGGTCGGCGTCCTCGCGGTGACCGCGATCGCCCGGGACGGCCTCCTGGAAGGTCCCGACCTCGCGCTCCTCGCCGAGATCGCCGCCGCCGCGCCGGAGGCAGCGGTCATCGCATCGGCCGGCGTCGCCACCCTGGATGACATCCGGACGCTGGCACGCCTCGGCTACGCCGGGGCGATCCTCGGTCGCGCGCTCTACGAGCGCCGCTTCGGCCTCCCGGACGCCCTTGCGGTCGCGCGGGAGGCCGGCCGGATCTAGCGGCCGCCGCCCTCACCGGGCTGACGGGCCTGTGCGATGACGCGCTGGGCGACGTGTGGCGGGACCTCCTCGTAGCGCTCCAGGCGTCCCTGGAAGGTCCCCCGGCCCGCCGTGAGCGAGCGCAGCTCCGTGGCGTAGGTGAAGAGCTCCGCCTGGGGGACGTGGGCATGGATCGTCTCCCAGCCGTCACCACCCTCCACCCCGAGGAGCCGGCCCCGGCGGCCGGAGAGATCGCGGCTGACGTCCCCGACCGCCGCATCCGGAACCCGGATCGTGAGCGCCATGATCGGCTCGAGGAGGACCGGGGAGGCTTCCTCGATCCCCTTGCGGGTCGCGAGCTGCGCCGCGATGCGGAAGGAGATCTCGTCCGAGTCCACCTCGTGGAACGAGCCATCCACGAGCGTCGCGCGCACGTCCACCACCGGGAAGCCGGCGATCGGGCCGCGCTCGGCCACGTCCCGGACCCCCTTCTCGACCCCGGGGAAGAAGCCGCGCGGGACGACCCCGCCCACGACCCGGTCCGCGAAGACGACTCCGCCGCCGGGGTTCGGCTCGATCTCCAGCCAGACGTGGCCGAACTGCCCGCGCCCGCCGGTCTGCTTCTTGTGGCGCCCCTCGGCGCGCGCACGCCCGCGGATCGTCTCCCGGTAGGGGACGTGCGGCGCATGGGTGATGATCGCGGTCCCGAACTTCCTCTTCAGCCGCTCACCGGCCACCGCGATCTGGCTCTCGCCCTGGGCCCACAGGATCTGCTCGCCGGTCTCCACCGGCCGCTCGAGGCGGAGCGTCGGATCCTCCTCCACGAGCCGGTTGAGCGCCTGGCCGAGCCGGTCGAGATCGGCCTTGGAGGCCGGCTCGACCGCGATCGGCAGGCTCGGCTCGGGGAAGACGAGGGGCGCCAGCGCGTAGGGCGCCGCCCGGCCGGAGAGGCTATCGCCCGTGGCGGTGACGCTGAGCTTCGCGACGGCGCCGATCTCGCCCGCCCGGATCTCGCCCACCTGGACGAGCTCGCGTCCGCGCGGGGCGAGCACCTGGCCGATCCGCTCCTCGCCGAGACGGGCGGCGTTCCAGACGAGGTCGTGGGCGCGCAGCGTCCCGGACCAGACACGGAACCAGGAGAGACGCCCCACGAACGGGTCGGCGGTCGTCTTGAAGACCTGGAGGAGGAGCGGTCCGTCGGGCGCCGGCGGGAGGTCCACCGTGCCGCCGGAGCCATCGCGGGCGTGGACGGGCGGCTCCTCGTCCGCGGACGGCAGGTACCGGACGATCGCGTCCAGGAGGCCGGCGACCCCCACATCGCGCGCCGCGGAGCCGATGAGCACGGGGGAGAGGAGGCGGTCGCGGACGCCGCGGTGGATCGCGGCGTCGAGATCGGCATCGGGGATCTCCGCGCCATCCAGATAGCGCGCCATCAGCTCGTCATCCACCTCGGCCGCCGCTTCGAGCAGCTGCTCGCGCCGCCGCGTGACCTCATCGCCGAGGGCCTCGGGGATGGGGACCTCCCGGTCGACACCGCCCTCCGTGGCCCAGGCGCGCCGATGGACGAGATCGACGTAGCCGGAGAGCTCCTCGCCCGACCCGATGGGGATCTGGAGCGGCGCGACGCGCGGGCCGAGCTCCGCGCGGAGGAGATCGAGCGTGCGCAGCGGATCGGCCGTATCGCGGTCGCAGCGGGTGAGGAGGAAGAGCGTGGAGCGCTCCAGCAACCGTGCCGTGCCGAGCGCGGCCGCGGTCCCCGGCTCGACCCCTCCCGCGGCGTCCACGCACACGATCGCCGCGTCGGCGGCCCCGATCCCGGAGATCATCTCGCCCACGAAGTCCGCGTAGCCGGGCGTGTCCACGAGGACGATCCGGTGGTCGTCATGCTCGATCGCGGCCACGTGGAGGGAAAGGCTCAGGTGGCGCCTCTGCTCCTCCGGGTCGCTGTCCATGCTCGCGGTCCCATCGTCCACGCTTCCCATGCGCGCGAGCGCACCGGTCCGATGGAGGAGATGCTCCGCGAGCGTCGTCTTCCCCGAGCCTGCGTGACCCGCGAGGACGACGGTCCGGAGCCCAGCTCGTTCGCCGGCGGTCATGGCATCCCTCCTGCGCCCGTTCCCGGAGCCCGGGGCGGGGAGTCCGCCCGGGTCACTCCGGCCAGCCGGGTCGCCTTGCCTGCATCGTATAAACTTCCGTCCCATGTCCGGACATTCCAAATGGTCCACGATCAAGCGCCAAAAGGGGGCAAACGACGCGAAGCGGGGGGCGATCTTCACGAAGATCGCCCGCGAGATCGCGATCGCGGCCCGGATGGGGGGCGGTGAGCCGGAGTCCAACTACCGGCTCCGCCTCGCCGTCGACAAGGCCCGCTCCGTCAACATGCCCGCAGACAACATCAAGCGGGCGATCGACCGCGGCACCGGCGCCGGCAAGGACGCCGAGTACGAGGAGATCGTCTACGAGGGCTACGGCCCCGGCGGCGTGGCCGTGCTCGTCGAGACCGCAACGGACAACCGGAACCGGACCGCGGCGGACGTGCGGGCGATCTTCTCCAAGGCGGGAGGTCAGCTCGCGGGCGCCGGCGCGGTCGCCTGGCAGTTCGAGCCGCTCGGCATCATCAGCATCCCCCGGAACGGCCAGGACCCGGATGAGATCGCGCTTCTCGCCATCGACGCGGGCGCCACGGACGTGGACACCACGACCGACCCGATGGAGATCAGCACGGAGCCCGGGGCGCTGGAGGCAGTCCGCAAGGGCCTGGAAGCCGCAGGCGTCAAGGTCGAGTCCGCGGAGATGACGATGCGCCCCAAGGCCACCGTCGGCGTGGACAGCCAGCAGGCGCGCCAGAACCTCCGCCTCATCGACCAGCTCGAGGACCACGACGACGTCCAGCGCGTCACCGCGAACTTCGACATCCCGGACGATGTCCTCGCGGAGGCGACCGCCTGACGATGCGCGCCCGGCGCATCCCGTGATCGTCCTCGGCATCGACCCGGGGACGGCGAACACCGGCTACGGGCTGGTCTCCCGCGAGGGGAGCCGGATCCGGCTGCTCGACTACGGCTGCCTGGAGACGCTCCCGGACCGCAGCCTCCCCGAGCGGCTGCTGACGATCCACCAGGGGATCTCCGAGCTCATCGAGGAGCATGGGCCGGAGCTCGTCGGCGTGGAATCCCTCTTCTTCAATCGCAACGTCCAGAGCGCCTTTGCCGTAGGGCAGGCGCGCGGGGTCGTCCTCCTCGCGGCCGCCGCCCGCGGCCTCCCCGTCCTCGAGCTCGGGCCCGCAGAGGTGAAGATGGCGGTGACCGGCTACGGTCGCGCGGACAAGGCCCAGGTCCAGAGGATGGTCCAGGCGATCCTCTCGCTCGCGGCCCCGCCGCGCCCGGATCATGCTGCGGACGCCCTCGCCGTCGCCATCTGCGCGGCGCATACCCGGGTCCCGGCGTGATCGCCCTCCTCGTGGGCCAGGCGGTGGCGATCCGCGCCGATTCGGTCGTCATCCTCGCCGGCGGTGTCGGCTACCGGGTCTACACCGGTCCCGGGACGCTCGCCTCCTTCCTCGTGGGCGACACCGTGACGCTCCACATCCACCACCTCGTGCGCGAGGACCAGCAGGCCCTCTACGGCTTCCGGACCGAGGAGGAGCTCGCCTTCTTCGAGCTCCTCACGACGGTCTCCGGTGTCGGCCCCAAGGTCGGCCTCGCGATCCTCGCCTCGCGCCCCGTGGCAGACCTCCAGCTCGCGATCGTGGGCGGGGACGAGCCGATCCTCACCGCGGTGAGCGGGGTGGGCAAGAAGCTTGCCGCCCGGATCATCCTCGAGCTGCGCGAGAAGGTCGCGGCCGGGGCCACCGCGCTCGGCGGAGGCGGGGGCACGGGTGCCGCGGAGGGAGAGGTCACCGGTGCCCTCCAGGCGCTCGGCTACTCGCTGGGGGAAGCCCGGGAGGCCGCCCGGCTCGCCGTGGCGGACCCCGCGACCGGCCCCGGGCTGGAGGAGCGCGTCAAGGCGGCGCTGCGCACCCTGCGCCGCGAATGACCGTTCGATCCGGAGTCGAACGCCCGTTCGGTATCCGCGCCGGGACCTGCTAGACTTCGCGCATGGACGAGCTCGATCGGATCGTCGCGCCCGGCTCCCTCGGGGACGAGGGGACCGTGGAATCGAGCCTCCGGCCGCGCTTCCTTGCCGAGTACATCGGCCAGGAGCAGGTGAAGGAGAACCTCGCGATCCTCCTGGATGCGGCCCGCGCTCGGGAGGAAGCCGCGGACCATGTCCTCCTCTACGGCCCGCCCGGCCTGGGCAAGACCACGCTCGCATCGATCATCGCCCGGGAGCTCGGCGTCCGGCTCCACACCACGAGCGGCCCCGCCATCGAGCGACCCGGTGACCTCGCGGCGATCCTCACGAACCTGGACGAGCGGGACGTCCTCTTCATCGACGAGATCCACCGCCTGAACCACAGCGTGGAGGAGATCCTCTATCCGGCGATGGAGGACTTCGCGATCGACGTGATGATCGGCCGGGGGCCGAGCGCCCGCAGCCTCCGCCTCTCGGTGAAGCCCTTCACCGTCGTCGGTGCCACCACGCGGGCCGGCCGGATCGGGGCGCCGCTGCGGGACCGCTTCGGGGCGATCCATCGCCTGGACTACTACGGGGAGACGGAGCTGGCGGAGATCGTCCGCCGTTCGGCGGGGATCCTGGACGTGGAGATCGAGCCGGCCGCGGTGGAGGTCCTCGCCCGCCGGGGACGCGGCACGCCGCGGATCGTCAACCGGCTGCTCCGGCGGGTCCGGGACCATGCCCAGGTCCGCGGGGACGGACGGATCACGCGCGCCCAGGCGGAGGTCGCGATGAGCGCCATGGATATCGACGAGCAGGGGCTGGACACGACGGACCGCCGGCTCCTCGCCGCGATCGTCCAGAAGTTCGCCTCCGGTCCCGTCGGCGGGGCGGCGGTCGCCGCCGTCATCGGGGAGGAGGTGGAGACGATCGAGGACGTCTACGAGCCGTATCTCCTGCAGCTCGGCTTCCTCGACCGCACCCCACAGGGCCGGGTCGCCACGGAGGCCGCCCGCCGCCATCTCGCCTCGCTCGGCTACGAGATCCCCCCGCCGCGGCGCGGGGACCGGATGGATGCCGGCCTCTGGGACGGCCTCACCACGGAAGGCCGGATCGACGCCGAGGAGGACCGGTGAGCACGGAGGACGCGCTGCGCGACCCCGGCCTCGCGATCGTCACCCGCGGCCTCGGCAAGCGCTACGGCTCTCGTGTCGCGCTCGAGGGGCTGGACCTGGACGTCCCCCGCGGCCGCATCTACGGCTTCCTCGGCCCCAACGGCTCGGGGAAGACGACGACCCTCCGCATCCTCGTCGGGCTCATCCGGCCGGACACCGGCAGCATCTCCGTCCTCGGTGCCCCGTACGACTGGCGGGACCGGCGCCGGATGTTCCGGATCGGCTCGATGATCGAGACGCCTGCCTTCTATCCCTATCTCTCCGGCCGCGAGAACCTCGCGGTCATCGCGGCTGCCGGCCCCCCGACGCCACGCAGGCGCGTGGACGAGGTCCTGGACGCGGTCGGGCTCCACGGGCGGGCCGCGGACAAGGTGAAGGGCTACTCGCTCGGGATGCGCCAGCGGCTGGGGATCGCGGTCGCGCTCCTCTCGGACCCGGAGCTCCTCCTCCTGGACGAGCCGGCCAACGGCCTGGACCCGGCGGGGATCGTCGCGATGCGCGAGCTCCTCCGTTCGCTCACGGCGGCCGGGAAGACCGTCCTCGTCTCCAGCCACATCCTGTCGGAGATCGAGGTCCTCGCGGACGTGGTGGGGATCATCGCGCATGGCCGGCTCGTGCGGCAGGGCCCGATCCAGCAGATCCTTGCGGAAGGCTCGCGGATCCGGGTGCGCGTCGAGCCGGCGGAGCGCGACCGCGCCATCGCCCTCCTTGCGGGGCTCGCGCCGGTGGACCTGCCGGCGATCCCCGGTGCGGATCCGGGGCTTCTCTCGCTCCGTCTCGCCGCCGGCCGGAGCGCAGAGGTCACGCGCATCCTCGGCGATGCGGGCATCTGGCTCCAGGGCCTGACCACGGAGAGCGACCTCGAGACGGTCTTCCTCGCGCTCACCGCGGAAGCGCCCACCGGTCACGACCGGAGCGGCTGGGGGATGGCGCCGCCCGGGGATCACGCATGACCGGGCTCATCCGCGCGGAGATCCTGAAGCTCACCCGCCGCTGGGCGACCTGGGTCGTCCTCGTGCTCCTCCTCGGCATGATGACCCTCGTCTATCTCCTCGTCGGGCTGACCGGTGGCGGAGCGCGCCCGGATGCCACCGGCTTCGTGACCCGGTTCCCGGCGGCCTCGGGGGTGATCAACCAGTTCGTCTTCGGGCTCGGGAGCCTGCTCGCCGTCGCCTGGGCCGCAGCCCTCGCCGGCGGCGACTGGAACTGGGGCGTGATCCGCGTGATCGTCGCCCGCGGTGAAGGCCGGATCCGCTACGTGCTCGCCAAGGCGATCGCGCTTGCGCTCGCGCTGGTCATCGCCGTCCTGATCGCGTATCTCGCGGGGATCCTGCTCACGATGCTCGCGGCCGGCCTCCTCGGCGGCAGCGCCGGGGATCCGCTCGCGGCCCGCTCCCTCTCCGGCTTCGGGGAATCGATCGCGGCGGGGACGCTCGTCCTCCTCCAGCGCGCCGCGATCGGCTTCGCGGTCGCGATCGTCCTGCGCAGCCAGCTCGCCGGCGTCGTGGTCGGGATCCTCTTCTCCATCGGGGAAGGGATCCTCTCCACCGTCCTCCTTGCCCTCTCCTTCCGCCAGGGGGACGGCGATCCGATCGCCACCCAGTGGTTCCAGTACCTGCCGTTCGGGATCGGAGACAGCCTCCTCGCGATCGCCCCCGGACCCTCGGGGAACCTCGGCAGCCTCCTCGGTGAGCCCGTCGATCCGGGGATCGCGGCGGTCGTCGTCGCGGCCTATCTCGTCGCGGCGATCGCGATCGCGGCCCTCGCCGCCGCCCGCGCGGAGATCGCCGGGTGACCAGCGCCGCGGAGCCGCTCACCCGCCGCCCCAGCCCGATCGGCTTCACCGTCACCGCCCACGCCGGCGGCGGGTCGCGGGCCCGGACCGGGCGCCTGCGTACCCCTCACGGCGAGGTCGAGACCCCGGTCTTCATGCCCGTCGGGACGAACGCGACGGTGAAGGCGCTCGATCCGGACGACCTGCGCGAGATCGGCGCCCGGATCATCCTCTCCAACACCTACCACCTCGCGCTGCGGCCGGGCCATGAGCGGGTCGCCCGCTTCGGCGGCCTCCACCGCTTCATGGGCTGGGACCGCGCGATCCTCACCGATTCCGGTGGCTTCCAGGTCGTCAGCCTCGCCGCACAGCGCTCGATCGACGAGGGCGGCGCCTCCTTCCGTTCGCACCTGGACGGATCCCTCCAGCGATTCACGCCGGAGCACGCGATCGCGGTCCAGGAGGCGCTCGGCGCGGATATCGCGGTCTGCTTCGACCACCCGGTCCCGCCGCACGCCTCGAACCGGGCGGAGGTCGCGGACGCCACGGAGCGGACGCACCGCTGGGCGATCCGCTGCCTGGAGGCGCATCGCCGTCCGGACCAGGCGCTCTTCGGGATCATCCAGGGCGGGCTGGAAGCGGACCTGCGGGAACGGTCCACCCGCTTCTTCGCCGACCTTCCCTTCGACGGGCTCTGCATCGGGGGGCTCGCGGGCGATGAGACCCCGGAGCAGCGTCGCGCGGCGCTGGATGTCGTCGTCCCGCTCCTCGCGGATGACCCGCGCCCGCGCTATCTGATGGGCCTGGGTTCACCGGCGGACCTGATCGAGGCGGTGGATGCGGGCGTGGACATGTTCGACAGCGTCCTCCCCGCCCGGGTGGCCCGGAACGCCAGCCTGTGGGTCCCGGAAGGCCGGCTGAACCTCCGCAACGCGCGCTACCTGGACGACCAGCGGCCGGTCCAGGAGGGATGCCGCTGCCGCCTCTGCCGCACCTTCACCCGGGGCTACCTCGCGCATCTCTTCCGCGCGAACGAGCTCCTCGCCTACCGCCTCGCGACTTGTCACAACCTGACCTTCACCCTAGACTTCATGGCCGGGATCCGGACGGCGATCGCCGACGGCTCCTTTCCCCGGCTCCTGCGTGAAGAGCGAGCGAAGCGCATCGGCGACCCCGAGCGAACGGACCTACCGTCGTGACAGGGAAGCCGTCACAGCGGACGCCCACGATCCATCAGACGGCCGGTGAAGCGAACGTGAAGTCGCACCGCTCATCGTGGGCGGTGCCGCATGGAAACGCGAGGACCCATGGCCGGCAAGACACCCTCTCGCCGAGAGACCAAGAAGAAGCCGAAGGCCGCAAGCCCGAAGCCCAGGCTCGAGTCCCTGCTCGATGCCCCGCCCCAGTCCGTCGAGGTGATCAAGCCGAAGCGGAAGCCGCGGGAGGAGCCCGAAGGGGACGCGTAGCCCGGGGCCCGGCGAACGGCTCTCGGCGCCAGATGCGCAGGAGAGACCACGGATGAGCACGAGTGGAGCCGGGCAGGCAGCGGAGACCGGGACGGATCGGGCGGTCGCCGAGCGACGGAAGGCCGTCGAGTCGGCGATCCTGGCGATCGAGAAGCAGTTCGGCCGCGGGTCGATCATGCGGCTCGGAAGCGCGGAGCAGCAGCAGATCGACGCGATCCCCACGGGATCGATCGCGCTCGACCTTGCCCTTGGCGTGGGTGGCATCCCGCGCGGCCGGATCGTGGAGATCTTCGGCCCGGAATCCTCGGGCAAGACGACCGTCTGCCAGCACGTGATCGCGGAAGCACAGCGCCGCGGCGGCGTCGCTGCCTTCATCGATGTGGAGCACGCGCTCGACCCCCACTACGCCCGCTCGTGTGGCGTCAACGTGGACGAGCTCCTCGTCAGCCAGCCGGATACCGGCGAGCAGGCGCTCGAGATCGCCGAGACGCTCATCCGCTCCGGCGGGGTGGACTGCGTCGTCATCGACTCCGTCGCGGCGCTCGTGCCGCGCGCGGAGATCGAGGGCGAGATGGGCGACTCCTTCGTCGGCATCCAGGCGCGCCTGATGAGCCAGGCGCTCCGGAAGCTGACCGGGGCGGTGAGCCGCTCGAACACCGCGCTCATCTTCACGAACCAGCTGCGCGAGAAGATCGGCGTCATGTTCGGGAACCCGGAGACGACCCCCGGCGGCAAGGCGCTGAAGTTCTACGCGTCCGTCCGGCTGGATATCCGGCGCATCGAGACGATCAAGTCCGGCACGGACGCGATCGGCAGCCGCGCCCGGGTGAAGGTCGTCAAGAACAAGGTCGCGGCTCCCTTCCGCGTCGCGGAGTTCGACGTGATGTACGGGGAGGGGATCTCCCGCGAGGGCGGCCTCCTGGACGTGGGTGTCGCCTCGAGCATCGTCTCGAAGACGGGTGCCTGGTTCACCTACGGGGAGACCCGGCTCGGCCAGGGACGCGAGCAGTCCAAGGAGTTCCTGAAGACGAACCCGGACATCGCGGCCCGCCTGGAGGGCGAGATCCGCGGCAAGGTCGCCACGATCGAGGTCCCCGTCGAGGGGATCACCGAGGCGGAGTAGCCCCGGATGGCGGAGGGATCCGCCGCGGGACGGAGCCGGGGCCGGGGGGCGCAGCGCGCAGAGCCTGCGGACCCGGCGGGGATCATCGCGGCCGCGGCGGCGCTTCTCGCCGCCCGGCCGATGACGGTGATGGAGATGCGGCGCCGTCTCACGGCCCGGCGGTACCCCGCCGAAGCCGTCGAGGCGGCGTTGCTCCGTCTTGAGCAGGGGCGCTATCTCGATGACCGGGCCTTCGCCGAGGGATGGGTCGCCTCCCGGGACCGGAGCCGGCCCCGGGGATCGGCGGCGCTCCGCCGCGAGCTCCTGACGCGCGGGGTGGCCCGGGAGATCGTGGATGAGGTGCTCGCCGGCCGGCGTGAGCCCGCCGCCATCGCCGGATCGGGACCGGGAGCCAGGGCAGGGGAGGGCGGGGGGACGGACGAGGCGGCGGCACGGAGCCTCCTCGACCGCCGTGCTGCCTCCCTGGCGCGCGAAGGGGACCCCCGCAAGCGCCGCGCGAAGGCCTGGGGTCTGCTCGTGCGCAACGGCTTCGACCCGGCCCTCGCCGGCCGGCTCGCCGCAGAGACGGTCCGCGCCACCGGCGAGGCCGCGGACGACGAGGCTCCGGAGGGCGGCTGGTGACGCGCATCGTCGCGGCCGCCCGGCGGACCGGCTAGGCTCTGCGGCATGGAAGGAAGCAGCGCGCCCAGCCTCCCCGCCGTCGGGGAAAGCCTCCGGCCGGTCGTCCGGGTCGGGGACCCGCGGCTGGCCGCGCTGATCGACCCTGCGGCTCCGCTCGTCCGCCTCGCGGACGGCTGCATCTGGGCAGAGGGGCCGGTCTGGCTTCCGGCTACCGAGACGCTCGTCTTCAGCGACATCCCCAACGACCGCGCGATCCGCTGGAACGAGCGCGAGGGGGCGGTCGTCCACCGCCGGCCGAACGACTTCACGAACGGAAACACGCTCGACCGTGAGGGTCGCGTCATCCACTGCGAGCACGGACCGCGCCGGGTGACACGGAGCGACGGCTACGGTGCGCGGACCACCCTCGTGGATCGGCACGCCGGGAAGCGGCTGAACTCCC
>Ga0208783_10000566_pt1 | contig 22588 bp, 54 predicted proteins | sample DEB19_08_DNA_2_FD_184529 | JGI IMG/M metagenome (GOLD analysis project Ga0208783, IMG submission 184529) | Aqueous microbial communities from the Delaware River and Bay under freshwater to marine salinity gradient to study organic matter... | ecosystem: Environmental > Aquatic > Marine >...
GAGCTGTCTTCGCTGAGGCTCGATTATATGCTGTGTGATTACTCATTTGTAAAATTGTCACTGATATAGCTGTTGATGTTGTCACCTATGTCGTAGCCCCAATTCCAGTTGTTATCGTATGCCTCTTGCCATTCATCTGTGTCGGGCATAGCATCTATAAAACCTTCAATACCGTGTGCAAACCAATCTGCAAAGATTTCAGGGTCAATCCAACCTTGTTCATCAACCACACCATGTTTGGTTAAGATTTCTCGCAACATTACAATATTGGTTGTGCCATTTACACAATCTTCTAGTTCTTCGTCGGTTAGAGTTTTGGCATCTTTCATTCATCTGCCTCGAGTTTAACTACAAGTGGAAAGCCATGACGCTTGGCCATGACACTGACTTCGATACCTTTTTGTTCTGCTATTTCAAATGGTAATACAGCAACTACAGCAGCTCCTTGCTCATGGATTTGGTGTGTGATCTCCATAGCAGCTTCTCGTTCGATATGGAATACGATCACAAGACTTTCGATAACAAATTCCATTGTGGTTTGATCATCATTTACATAGATCACTTTATACAATGGGGGTTCTTTGATTTGAACAATGGGTTTGATTTTAACAATAGTATCGGTACCCATGACTACCTCCTAAAAAGTGCGGGGTCTAGCCCCGCACTAATATTAACGCTTTTTGCTAGTGATAGCAATCTTTTTGGGTTTCAATTCTTCTGGAACTATGCGTTCTAATGCTACAGTAAGAACACCATCAGCAAAGTTAGCCGCAGTGACTTCTACATGATTACCCAATGGCCATGTCTTACGGAAATCACGTTTACTGATACCATGATGCAAGTAAACAGGTCCGTCTAAGTCACCAGTCTTGACCTTTTGCTGTCCTTCTACTGTAAGGTAACCTTCGTGTACTGTGATTTCAACTTCATCCTCTTTGAAACCAGCAAGAGCGATTTCTACCGCATAACGATTCTCATCATAACGAATAATGTTGTATGGAGGATAGTTACTGTTGGAACCAGCATTGACACTGCGACTTAGTGTGTCAAACAGTTCGTCTAGACCTACGCTATATCGAGCAATGGTAGGAATATCAAAGGCTTTTAGTGTTAGTGTACTCATTTTCTTTTCTCCTTTCATAAGCAAGTTTAGAGTGGGAGCCCGATGATCGGCACTCCCTAGACACTAGTAAATTACTTCTTATCGGCAGGTTTTTCAGTAAACTCAGCATCAACAACCGTGTCCTTGCTGTCTTCTGCTGGTTTAGCTTCGGCTGCTGCCTTTTCAGCCTCGCTCTTGATGCGATACAACTCGTTGGTTGACTGCATCATGTCTGAAATCTTGGTGCGAATCACTTCTGGATCATCACCCTTTTTTACTTCTTCTAGTGCTGCAATAGCCTCTTCGATTTTCTTAGCTTCGTCCTCAGGTAACTTTGATTTATATTCATCAAAGTCCTTCTTAACAAAATCAATTTGACTATCTGCACTATTACGAGCACCAACTAGTTCAACAACTTTCTTATCAGCTTCGGCATTGTCCTCGGCATCTTTTACCATGCGTTGAATTTCAGCCTCACTTAGACCTGAACTGGCCTTGATAGTGATGTTGTTTTCTTTGCCAGTGTTCTTGTCTGCTGCACGTACTTTGAGAATACCATTGGCGTCAATGTCAAAGGTAACTTCGATTTGTGGCTGTCCTTTTGGTGCTGGCGGAATACCATCCAAACTAAATTCACCTAGCAACTTATTATGTACAGCAACTTCACGCTCACCTTGGAATACCTTGATAGTAACAGCAGGTTGGTTATGCTCGGCTGTAGAGAATACTTGGCTATGCTTGGTAGGAATAGTTGTATTCTTTTGAATCACTTTAGTCATTACACCACCTAAAGTTTCAATACCAAGACTTAATGGAGTAACGTCAAGCAAGAGCACATCCTTACGATCACCTGCTAGTACAGCGCCTTGTACAGCAGCGCCAACTGCTACAGCTTCGTCTGGGTTCACGTCTCGACGTGGAGCACGACCAAACAACTTTTCTACAGTATCTTGTACTTTGGGCATACGAGTCATGCCACCAACAAGAATAACTTCGTCAATGTCCCCAGTTGAGACACCAGCATCTCGCATGGCAGTTTGGCATGGGCCTACACTGCGTTGAATTAACTCATCTACCAGACTTTCTAGTTTAGCACGAGTGATGTTAATGTTCATGTGCTTGGGACCAGTAGCATCAGCAGTAACATAAGGCAAGTTTACTGCGGTACTGTTCGTACTTGACAATTCGATCTTGGCCTTTTCTGCTGCTTCTTTTAGACGCTGTAGAGCCAATACATCTTTAGAGAGGTCAACACCTTGTTCCCGTTTGAACTCGTCAATCAAGTAGTCCATCAAGCGTTGGTCAAAGTCTTCACCACCTAGGAACGTGTCACCGTTGGTGCTAAGTACTTCGATTTGCTTGTCACCATCTACATTGGAAATCTCAATGATTGACACGTCAAATGTACCACCACCTAAATCGTATACAGCTACCTTACGATCCGCTTTATCCGATTTATCAACGCCATAAGCCAGCGCGGCAGCAGTCGGTTCATTAATGATACGAAGAACTTCCAAGCCAGCAATGCGGCCAGCATCTTTAGTAGCTTGACGCTGACTATCATTAAAATAGGCCGGAACAGTAATAACAGCTTGGGTAACATCATGGCCTAGATAGTCCTCTGCGGTCTTTTTCATCTTACGCAGTACTTCAGCACTCACCTGAGGTGGTGCCATACGTTCACCGTTGGCCTCAATCCAAGCATCACCATTGTCGGCCTTGACGATGCTATATGGCATAAGGCCAATGTCTTTTTGTACTGCTTCTTCCTCAAAGCGGCGACCAATTAGACGCTTTGCGGCATAAATTGTATTCTTGGGATTGGTTACTGCTTGACGTTTTGCTGGTGCACCAACTAAGACTTCTGCGTCAGTGTAAGCAACAATACTGGGAGTGGTTCGTGCGCCTTCGGCATTTTCTAGAACCTTTGTGGTTCCATTCTCTACAACTGCTACGCAACTATTGGTGGTACCTAAATCGATACCAATGACTTTGCTCATTGTTTATCTCCTTTAATTAAGCAAGAATTTGTAAAACCCTGTTCAGGCATCTTACATACGTATTTATACCTGATATTAGACTTTATGTCAAATTTTTTCTATTCGCCAACGTAAGAACCACTGAATAAGTTCAGGTGATTCTGTGCCCTCACCAAAATAAGCACGATTAGTTTTTCTAGATAAAACTCGCTGTACATTTGGTGGGAGAAAACGTTCGTATTTTTGATTCACTAAAATGAAACTGACTCCACTGATAACATGAAATAACCACATGTCCGAGTCAGACATTTGCACATGCCAAAGATGTATATCGTATAACTCGGGCACAGTTTTTAACCATAGCACCAGAGTGTCTATGTCATTATCTACTGCGTTAATTACCAAATAGCTATGAGGGCTTAAGATTTTATCTGGTGGGGTTATAATTTGACTTGACATTTTTTAAGTATTCGAAAACCAAATCTTGTTCATTTTGAGTTAAATCTTCAGGAGCTATCTCACCATTTTCTACACACTTAATAATGTAACGTATGTATGCTTCATTGTGAGTATAGCTGTCGCTAATGTTTTTGTCTACCTCTATCCACTTATTACCATTATATTTGTATAACTTGCTAGGAACTGTGGCTATGCTTACATGCATCTGTCCTCGGGTAGGATTACGAGGAAACTCTCTACCAAAACTGGCTTCGTGATCAGGTTTCGGTAATAAATCTAATTCAACTTCGCCGGATTTTTTACGTTCTAGATCAACTAGTATGTCTCCATAACCAATATCCTTTAGTACCCTATGATGATATACAGCGCCATCGATTATAACGTGTTCGTTATCCATGACTGTATACAGTGGTATGTCACGGTATTCTGGTAGTATATCTTTTACATCTTCTATATGTTGTATTATCTCATGCTTAGGTTCATCGGCTCGATATACTTGAGGAGGAAGTCGTATACCCGGTACCTTGCCTACCCATGGGCGCTCTAGATAAACCTGCTTGGCACTTGGAGGTTGCGTTGTAGTGGTGGTTGTTGAACTAGTTGTAGTTGAACTGGTTGTAGAAGTAGTTGAAGTACTTGTTGACGTTGTTGAAGTTGTAGTAGTTGGTGGTGCTCTTAATTGACGTTCCCACTCTAAATGTCTGCTACCGGCTAAGATAAGCACGATTGCTAAAGGATCGAATACTACGACAATTAGTATAATAACCCAACGTACAGCAGATTCTAACAAATTGTTATCTGTGGTATCACCATAGATCAGTGCTGCTATATACTTAATCGGACCAACTTCGGCTTCGACCTTTCTAACTTCCGCAGCAATAGGAGCTCTTGCTTCATTAAGCTCACTAATTTTCTTTTGTTCGGTTTCGATGTCACGGATAAGCCTTTGACGCTCTGGTGCCTGTTGTCGTCTAATCTGTACTGATCTTTCCGCACCCGATTCTGTCGTTGAGCGCCCCATAATTTGGTCCACTGCTGCATCCAACTGTTTAAGTGCTGCCCTATTACCATCGATATTCTCCTTGGCTATTCGAATCTTTTCATCATAGATAGCAATTTTACTAGTTACATCACCTGACACTAGACTTTGATCACTATGTGCTTTACTTAGATAACCAAATGTGCCCATGCTGGTTAACAGCATGAGTGCCAATAAACTGGGTAATAAGTAGGCTTTATAGGTCCATGGCGCACGATGCCAATTTCTGTGCAGCCACATAGCAGCAATAACTTTGCCGGTTTCTAGTGCGCCGCCCATGATCATAACAGGTATTACCGCGGCTGAGAATATGGCCACTAGTCCTAATACCGAGTAATAGGCTGCTACTACACTAAGGAAGAAGGCAACCGCTAGAGTGAGATAACCAAACCACATAAGTAGATCCTACAACCTACTATTAATCACGCCCCAATTGATTATCCGCCAAATGTTATCGAGGTATTTTTTCTTGTTGGTGCCGTAATCAGTGACCCAAACGTGTTCCCACCAATCCACCAATAATAGTATGTCTGTGCGTTTTGCATGATTTTTAATAGTTTTGATTTCACCATTTCTAGCCAAGTATACCCACCCTGAACCTTGTACACCCATGGCAGTCTCGGCAAACTTTTCCTTGAAATCACCAAAAGTGTTATACTTCTTGTTAATTAATGTATTAACTGGTCCGGCTGGTCTGTTATTGCTAGTAGGTGAACGAAATTGTTCAAAAAAGATATTGTGTAAGAAAGCACCGGCTTCGTTAAACGAAGGATCACCCTTGCCATCATTGTAGCGTTCTACGTACCCACGAGCTAGGTCAAGGTGCCTATTCATGGCTAATTCTGTAAGAACAGGAGCTAGTGCACCACGTGAATAACGTAGTTTTTTTAATTCTAGTTTGGTGCTGCCTTCAACAATGGTAATTAAGTCACGTATATCCATGCTACTTTTTTCTATAAATCACACGACCACGAGTCATGTCATATGGGGACATTTCTATGTCTACTCGATCGCCTTGTATGATTTTGATATCGTTCTTACGCATTTTACCACCTAGGTAAGCTATGATTTTATGCTTGTTCTCAAGCTCGACCCTAAACATAGCATTGGGTAAAACTTCATATACTGTACCAGGAATGGTTAAAATATCTTCTTTGGACAAAATTTCTCCTTGTTGTATATTTATTGCGGGGATTAGGCTTTGATCTCTACTTTAGCCAAATGGTATTTGGTAGGAAAGCGATCAGCAATAGCACGACCCAATTCATCTGCACTCTTGGCCTGTGCTAGAAAATCATTGCCGTCATAGGCATAAAAAATGCCATTTATTTCTTCTACTGTGATAACAGGCCTCTGCCCTGGCAACTTTACTTCGGTTATGCGATTTTGAATTTCAGCCTTGTGAATCTGTCCAATTTTAATCCATACGCTTACTTGCCCGATTTTGTAGGCAAAGAAAAACAATAAAGCATTAATTACAAAAGACCAAAATTCTTGCATTTCCATATTTATACCCATTTCAAAGAAAAAAGAACAAGATCGTTATCATTCATAAATTTGAATCGATATCTAGTGGCGCTGGGCCAACCCCAATATTCTAAATCATACTCGATACGATTACGCCGACACCATTTGGCTGCTCGTGTGGCACGATCAGCATCGGTAATTACAGTAGATAAGGAATTCATGCCTCAATTATACAACTATTTAATACTAGTGTCAAATTATCCCACATACTGGCGTGCATAACGGTCATAATAGGCCATGTTGATCTCATGTTGATTATGCCTATACCAATCATAGTATCTTGCATAAACTTGAGCTAATGACGATTGGTCTAGTGGCTGTAGTGGTCTACGTGCATAATCTAAACTGGCTTGTTTATGTTCTTCAAAATTGGTAGGGTTATCTATGTTGCCACTCTGTTTATGACCGGCAATTTCATGTGGATCCGACCAATTGAAGCAATAACTAGGTACATTATTATCATTCAATTCATCAAGTTGTCCCTCATCCCGCAACCGAGTGTACCAACTTAGTCCTTCATATCCGGTCTTGTCTTCTCTAAACCCAATCTGTCTTATTCTAGGCATCTTAACTATCACACTGGCTTCTAACGTGTTTTGAACTAGAGTAACACGATGAGGCTGAGCAAAAAAACTACGCCTAGGTTTCCAAGCATCTCGGCCAATTTCTACTATACCTTCGTATGCCTGCTGCATATGCCAAGGTAGGTAAATGTCATCATCATCTGCCAGCATAAAATAATCTCCTCTGGCATGAGTAACAGCATCACGGCATATTTGGCCACGGTTAGTGTATTCTGTTCCGGTTTGATAATCGATATTATTGTTCACGACTACAATAGTTGGGTCATTAAATCCTAGCTCAAATGGGTATTCCATATCTGTGTTGAATATTATTAGCTCTTTATTGGCATGACTTTGAGCATAATATTGAGCTATGACTCGTTCAACGCAGGTGACTCTGCGATAGCTAGTACATACAAAACTGATTTTATCCATTACATTTCTCTACGTGCTTTATGTTGTTTAGTATATTGTGTCAATGACCAACCATCATAATGGTCATAGTAGTATTGTTCTTCCGAATCTAAATTGTTGATATCAACATACCAAGGTTGATGCCGGCAAGTAAAATCCCCGGCTAACCTTATGCTGGCAAATTGATCTGCTTTTTGATTTAAGTTAAAGGTAGTGTCAGTGTCGGCCAAATATACATCTGGTGCTAGAGCATTTAGCCACCAACGATGTTCATTTCTACGTACTTGGTCACGTAACCAATAATGTTCAGGAATGTCATTTATTTCAATAGCACAACCAACCTTTTTATGTCCGTATTCTAATGCAGCTTCGTACATAATTCTCTGATAATCTTTAGGCATGCGAGGGTTTAATTCTATATCACTATCGGTATAGAATACCCAATCCTCTTTGATGTCATTAATTACACCTAGGCTCCATAATGCCAAATGCCCACCATTGTGGTACTTAAGCACACGAACTTCGCTGGGCACTTGGTCGTACCACTCTAGCAAAGGTGGGTATGTACTAGCGTTGTCTATAATCCAAATTTCAGGTGTATTGCGTGCAAGAAGGTCTTCAACTAGTTTTTTAGTTGTAGTCAATCTATCTCGATTATTAATAACGACCTTGAACATTATCGTAACACGCTAATTAGACCAGTACGTTGAACTTGATCATAGTACTGCCTTGTGGCAGTGTTTTCTACTATGTCTAAATTCAATCCATATGGTAATGAATTCATGTAATTGGCCTTGTAAAACTGTCTATTTTCTGTACCTGTTATTCCTGCATTGTGGAAAATATTGCACTCTGTATATTCTTGTATACCTGACGTGGCCCAACTAAAGTTGAAGTTTTTATGGCACACAGTCTCTATGCCGCGACGCCATGCTCCCCACAATACTGCCCACATGTCTGAACACCATATTTGTAGTTCATGATGTGTTGGGTCTGCTGCTTTTTTCTTAGCATTAAGCTCGGTAATGTCCTTAAATAGCCTTTCACAATCACGCTCGACACGTTCCCAATAATCTGTGGTAATGTTTTTCATCAAGTATTGAGCACCAATACAATTTAACTCATTTTCTTCAATAGTGGCAGGGCTCATTTCCATAATGTCGCACATGGCATTAAGCACATCTTCGCCTTTGCTCTTGATATAACTGTGTGCAATATACCACCTTGTATCAGAGCCGTACCAGCGATCATCTGCTAGCATTTCTGCTGTAATCCACTCAGATGGTGGTCGAGTAAACAATATGTCACAATCATGGTAAAATATAGCTTCTTGCCATATCTCAGGTCTTGCAGCCCAATGTTGTTTCAATATATTTGGTCTGATACTAGAAATATAGTGATGAGTAGCTCGAGTATCCCGATAGAAAAAGAATCTAGCAGCATAACCATTAGCTAACTTTTGCCATTCCCCGGGCACATCCGGACCATCTATTTTGCATACAATGTCAACTTGATTAAGGTTGACGCCCATGTCTCTAAAATTGTTTAACATAACTTCAACTTGCCAAGCATAATACAATATGGCAGGTTGAGCACATACATATCTTAATGTTCTCATTTTTCTTCCGTGTCTGGTTCTTGGTTACACAATGCTTCTAGCGTCTTATAGTGTTCGTATGCCTGTTGTAGTGCTTCGTAATGCTGGAGTTTTTTAGGATCCGGCACCAAGATACTTAATCTTTGTTCAATGCCTTCTAACATTTTTTTCATGCTGCGACCACCAATGGTGATGTCAGCATCCTCATCCATTTCGATGCCTGCACCAGTGATATGTACTTTATTGGACTGATTAAATGTATTCCATGAATAGCTAGGATTCGCTCCGGTAGTATATATACCACTTTGATAAGCACTGGCACCGCCTATGCCTAATGTGGCACCTGCACCGGTGCCACTAATACTAATGGTATTGAGTAGTGGGGCTATATTAGACAAGTCTAGCGGTTGTATGATATAATCATCTAACTTGTAACTGGCGTCAGACATGTTGTCCCAAATGCCAACAAAATCCTTATCATCTGACAGTAGTATATGATCAGAATCTCTAATTTCAGGTAGTGGCGGTATGTCCTGTATCTTTTTCAATTCCTCGTTGATTTTCTCTGTTATTGATTTCATTATTATTGTCCTGATATTTGCTCTTGAAATCGGCAATGGCAGCTTTTATCGCATCTTCAGCCAAGATAGAACAGTGAATTTTGACTGGCGGTAACGCAAGCTCTTGTGCAATCGCTGTATTTCTAATTGTTGCTGCTTGGTCAAGCGTTTTGCCTTTGACCCATTCCGTAACAAGCGAACTACTCGCAATCGCTGAACCACACCCATACGTCTTAAATTTTGCATCTGTAATAATGCCATCTTCGTTGACCTGTATTTGTAGTTTCATTACATCACCGCAAGCCGGGGCTCCCACCATACCTGTGCCTACTCGTTTTACTTCACGAGCAAATGAACCCACGTTGCGAGGATTCTCATAATGGTCTAGTACTTGTGATGAGTATGCCATGTTGTTGCCTATACTGAGAACGAACTACCGCATCCGCAAGTAGCAGTGGCCATAGGGTTGCGTATGACAAATTGGCTACTCATACGATCACGTTTGAAGTCAATTTCAGCACCGGATAACAAATTCATGCTCATGGCATCTACTAAAACCCTGACACCGTCTGGAGCTTCTATAACAAAGTCATCCAGTGCTGGTGCTGAATCTTCAAACGTAAAAGCATAAGTGAACCCCGAGCATCCACCACCCTGTACAAATACTCGAAGTGGACTGGTGGTATTTTCTTCCGTCTGTACTTGTTGAATTTGTCTTGCAGCAGCTTCTGTAACTGTGATCATGTTACCCTCCGTGTTCTATGTAATTACTTATATAGGTTTGTAGCAGATCAAGCTCACGATCAGTTAGAAACATCTCTAACTTGGTGTAAGGCTGGTCCGGCATTTTCGCTTCAGCATATAATGTTTCAAACTTTACATAGTGATCACTGCCCACTGGTCTAATTTCTAAGTGTAAACTATATGCATCTCGTTGTTGTATTACTCTTTTCATTCGATCTCCTGCGAACCTAAATAATTATATAACTTTCATTTGGTACTGTCAAGTCTATACTCGTAATTTATTGTATCCAAATTTTCCTTAAAAATCATAGCACCATTCTTAAGATGAAACCTGCGTGCCATTTCAGTTTTAGGACTTAGAGTCAAAAATCTTGTTATCTCAGGATGATCCTGTTGTATACGTCTAACACTGTCTAGAATAAGTTCACGTCCGGCGCCAGGCCTATAACTCCATATAGTGTAAAAAACCGCAATAGTAGCACTACCAGTTTCAAACAGTTCTGCCTCGGTAGTGGGCACTCGGCTTTGATAACTTACACAGGTAATAGCATCGACTTTATCTTGTTCATGAAGAACAAATATATCTCGATTAACGCCTACTCGGCGTTCATAAGGTATGGTCGGGCGAACAGGATCTTCCTGTAAGCGAGGAAAGAAATAGTCAGCTATATCTTGAATTAAATGCAACATTGACGGCTCCGGGCTATACCCGTACTTATGCTTTAACTAAAAATCACGCATTAATTCAGCGAAAGCTTCTCCATCACTATGAAACATATAATTAAAACTCTGTGAAGTCACAGACATACGCCCACGTATAGAACAGTCTAATATGTAATTGGCCTTGCCACTGTGTTTTCTTACAGCAGCAAATATCCAATCATCTGTAAAGAATATTTTTAATTTAGAAGGAATATTAACATAATGCTTACGATGATAAAACATACAAACACCATAACCATGTGTTCTATGGTCCGTTGGTAAGATTTTAATAGGATAGTCTATGTCTGCATGTTCGCTCACAGCACCTTCACTTAGTCCTAACACTCCAATTTCATTAAAATTAAGAGTCTGTACTCTAACCAGAACATTATCGTGTAACACAACGTCGTCGCTGAGGAGACAAATCAAGTTTTCTTTAGCCATGCGAGTGCCTAAATTCCAACTTTCACCTACATATAGATTAGAATGGGGCGTGACGAGCTTGACTCGGTCTGATAGTAAAATCTTATCGTGCTCAGGTGTCTGTTGTCGATCATTATCAATGATAATAATCTCAGATACATGTGGGTTATGTACTAGATGTCGTATAGATTCTAATGTTTCGTTACAACGCCATAAGGTAGGAATCACTACAGAAAAAGTATTCATTCGAAACCCCGATTTCTTCGGACATTCCAAGCTAAGGCGGTGTCTAGTCCAGTTGGTTTGATGTCATTAACAATAATGCGTTCTCCGACAGGCAAATCAAAGATAATTTTATCGTATCTTAGATTGAATCGCTTGAGTGCTTGTTTTGTCTCTTCTGCATAATAAGTGTTTCTAGCAGTGGTAAGAATTATGCAGTCATCTTGGGGAATTGTGTTCCACAGATCTTGTACGCCTGGTAGTAAAGTATCCTCGCCATCTTCCCATAGTCCTTCATGTTTGAAGATGGTTCCGTCAATGTCTATAAACCAAGTATGTGCTAATGTTGAAAGTTCAAATGGTATCATATCAAATAAAATTGGTGCCCCCTCCAGGAGTCGAACCTGGCACCTCTCGATTCTGGTTTGTGTAACTTTCGTTACTCCCTGGACTATGCCTTCACCATATCTTACGACTTAGGTGGGTGCCGTCTAGTCTCTACACCTTCCTGATATTTCTATTAGGCTTGGCTCGGCGTTGCCATATTTTTACACTTAGGTTTCACCGAATTTGACACCATCCCATATATAGTTTCCTAATATATGGCACAACATTTTCATGAGTCGATTGCTCTAACCATCCATGAGCTAAGGGGGCCTGTAAATGTTTTCTTTCTTATCTTGTTAATTTCATCTTCTTTAATTATATATAGTTTGTTTGGAAATTGCGACCATTTCGATTGATCTCTATCAGTTTCATAACCTTTTACTTCTACATAAGCATCTTCACAGACTAGATAGAAATCAGGAAAGTAAGTTCTGTTACCATTCCAATGGTACGAAAATCCTTTAGTATTTCTAACTATATTATACCCGTTTGATTGAGCCCATTTATAAAATTCTAGCTCCCAATTTCCTTGGAACTTTATACCGTTATACTCGATTTGCTTTGTCCTTCCTCTATTTGCAGAAGTGTAAGATTCAGGATGATTTTCAACAGCCAATTTCATTTTTTGACTGTGGAGCTCTCGCTGTTCATTTGTCCAAATTTGTGGGTTAATTTCTTGATGTTTGCTTATCTTTGCTTTTGTTTCCTCGGACATTATAGCACCATAGGTATATTGATTCGCTCCCTTTTTTCCTAACATTCCGTATGAAGGACTAACTCTATTTGGATTTTTAGGACAGCGAATTTGGTGATGTACATGTCCTCTTAAATTTTTAGCAGGCCTCCCGCAGTATTCGCACTCCATAATTTGGCTCCTTTAACATTATTTATGCCGAAGGAGCCAAACGCTTTACTAACTACTTAGTCAACTCCTTGAACGCCGTTGCCATTTCTAAAGCCAACATGTCCGCCTTGTGCTTCAATCCTCTCATAAAGATCTTCGAGAGTGATTGGTGCAAAATCTGTACACTCAACTGACACATTGTAATAGTTGGGATCAATCTCATCGCTGTATTCTACACAAGGACTGGTGCCAAGCCTGTCAATCTTACTGGGTCTGAGTACACGATTAGCATGAAGGTGTCCATGAATATTACAGCCAAACCTAGCAAGACTTGCTGGATGCACAGGCACATGACTAAAGATCATGCCATTGAGCACATGGTATGCACGAATGTCATCAAAGTAAGCCGCGTAATCATCAATTTTGAAGATGTCGTGGTTGCCTTTGATAAGCACTTTGCGTCCGTTGAGTCTGTCAAGGATTTTAAGGAACTTGCGATTGATCACAACATCACCAAGGTAGTAAACACGGTCGTTTGGACTAACCCGTTCGTTGTTGCGAGCAACCATGACTTCATTCATTTCTTCTGCCGAAGCAAAAGGCCTGAGTGGAGTACCATCTGCCCGCTTGAATACGGTACAGGTTTTTTCGTGCCCAAAGTGCTGGTCACTCCAAATCCATGTTTTTGACATTATAAGACCTTTCTGTGTTGCTGTTCAAAACGAGTAGCTGCCCTACGCCATTTACGCTGAATTGGCTCAGGTGCGTGACTACTCTTGTAGTGTAACACACTAAACACATAATGTAAATAGTTTTTGAGTGTCAAATCAAAATAAGGTCTGTAGTTATAATGGGAGATTTTGACTGGCAGCTTGACCCTGAATCCCCACCCAAACTGCCTAGGCCTAAACTTCTTCCCTTGGCGGTAGTCCGTTGCTGTGTTTGTCATTTGGAGTATCTAGATCCTGAAATAGTCTACGTTCTTGTTGGGTGGGTTCCTTGAACATGCGTCGTGGATTGCTACACATTATGCACTTGGGATCGCCACAGTTCATGGCATGATGCTTGACCAATTTGTGCGGCTCCTTTACAGGCATACCATGCGACTTTGCTATCTGCACTTGTCTATGCACAGCGTTTTCGTCCTGTTGCCTACGCCGACTGTTCTTAATTTTGTCTTCGTCTTTACTCATTGTTGATATCGTACCTTGATCTTAGAAAAGTGCCAAGTGTGCCGCGACCGCTCCAGGCAATATGATCTACCTGTTGAGCACAATCTTCTACCACAAGTTCTACCAACCGAGCAATATCAGCTAAAGCAGGCTCACTGTGGATGCCATAGCGTGGTGCTGCGTATTCTGTGCGTAGCACACCAGCCGCCTGTGCCAGTTTAACGACTCTTGGGTTCAATTTCAAATCTCTCTAGTATTAACTTTTGAGCTGCTGCTAGAGCAGCGTTCCATGATGCTGTATCGTAAGGATTGCCATCTGTGCCTACTCCACTATAACCACGCAGATCCTGAATTTGATCAGCACTGGCTTCAGCTATGGCTCGGGCGAACTCCTGAACTTTGGCACGCCAAATTGGACTGTCGGCCACAGTAAAGTGAGTTTTATCTGCTATGTTTTTTATCAGCTGAGTCATATCTGAATCCAAAATGGTTGGCAATACGATGGCATAGAACATGCCCATCACTGTGTTCTCCGCGGTCTGGCACCAAGCGTAGTGTTTCTTGTATGACTAATTCTGTGTATCTGGTTAGGAAACTTTGCTTGGTGGCCCAGCTAGTGGACTCTTGGCTGTGACTTGATGCAGCTTGATCCCATAATGTTTTAATGTTTTCGTTCATGCTAGTCATATTGGCTTCTAGATACTTCATCATAACTGGGAGGTGCATCAGCATCACGCACACCCTGGTCATAGGATTTTTGTAATCTGTGACTTAACCATGCCTTAAAGGCTTTTACGCCGATTATGCCATCATATATGGCACGATACATTTCTTCAGGTGTGAGTTCTTGATCTACTTTCATGTTGTTCCGCTTACTTATGATACGCATCAACTATTTACGCTTACCTGCCCACCAGCGGTGAGTTTCAGCAAAACTAGGACCACAGTTGTGACACTCATAAAATCCATTGGGCAGTTTGGGAGTGATAGCAATCTGTAGCCAGAAGCCTATAACGAAACCAAGGGCCACTAGTATAAGAGCACCTATTACGCTAAGTATAAAATTCATTTGTGATCTTCGCTGCTATGAAAATGATGATCTAGGATCCTGGCGATCTTTTCAATACCGTGTATGATGCCTAGCCCAATAGTGCTGATGAATAATAAAAATATACTGAATTGAAACCAGTCCATTATACCTTCTCCGGTGCGGTCAACGCAGTCCAACCTGTAAAATCAGCCCACTGCTGTTCCAGCTCATCAATCTTTCTTCTCATATCGCGTTGGTACCAGTCACGCCATTCTGTGACTATATGTGCTGTTTTTTCTGACCTCACCACATCTGCCACAAAGCCGTCGATACTACCATAGGTCACAGCCCGTCGAATCCACTCACGATCCACCAACATGCTTTTGCTGTAGTCGAAGCCCCAATGGCCCCGGTCGATTTGGATCCTGGCATTGAGTTCATCTTTACGAGTGTATGTGCCACCCATACAACTCAGCACACGAAACTGATTGCCTTCCTGGTTGACTATGATAAAGTAAGGACAGAACATTTCGTGCCAATAGTCACCAGGTCTTGGATTGTCTAAGGCTTGTTGATTGTCTAGATTATGTTGTGATATCTCAGGCATTGGCTTGCTCCTGTACATACTTAATGGCTTCCTCCCAACCTTCTTGAAAGGTTTGCCAATGGTCTTCCACAGTGCTGCTAGCATACTCGCCATTGGGTTTTCGGCGTAGACTAAAGCCAGAAGTGACTCCAAAGTTAGGGAAACAGACTTGTTCAAAAGCAGTTCTTACAGCGTTCATTAGTTGGGTGCTCCTAGTAAGTATCTACCAATCATGCCAAACATCACCACGATGCCTAGCCAAGTTGATGCTTGTACCAAGTACTTTTCAAATCGGAATCGTACAGCATAGTAGGGAATTTGACTGAATGTAAACACATCCTGTATCCAAAGTTGGTCAGTAGCAATATGGTTCTGTAGTGGTGCTCGATAGTTGGAACCGATTTTAACACGCCGACCCTGTGGGATAGCGATGGGTACAATTTCGTTGTCGCGTATAATATAAGCCATTATTTCACTCCAAAATGTCGTTTAATTTTTTCAGCACTGCGACGATAGAACTTTTCTTCCACAGCATAATCTATCTCTGGTGCCATAGGATCTGGTTCAAGGCTGAGCAGGCACTCTTGTATAAGTGATTGAGCAAACCTGTTGACAGCGGCCTCCCATTTGGCATTATCCTTGCCTAAAGCATAGACATCAATGCGACTCTGCTTAACAAGTTGTCTCAATCGTTGATTCATATTACCAATCTCTGTGGTCAGTTATGGTGACAACAAAATCACCATCGGTGTCTTTGTGAGTAATCTGAAAGGTGGCTCTGAGTTCATAGCCAATACCAGAGTCTTCATCATGTTGAGTAAGAGTAACAAATCCTACATTGCCAGTGGTATGAATGGTGTCAAAAAGTTCTTTAATTCTCTCTACTTCTCTCTTACATAATCTAATGGTGTTCATTCTTCTAATCCTAATTCTTAGGCCAGCCCCAAACAAAACCTGTGATAAAACCTATCACATAACAGGCCAGCAGTGCCAAACCAATCTCGTTCATTCTTCAACTCCGAAATGTGATTCTAAATCATATACAAGGAGATCAAATGCCTGCGTGACATTTTGCTGATCTTCCCCAGCAAACTGCTGCCGTGATCTTACTCGGTTCATACATTCTTTCACAATCAACTCGGCGAACTTTTCTTGATTGAATTTGTAATAAACTAATTCTTTTTGATTATACGAATCCCAAGTAGTATAATCATATTCGGTAGCCTGTTTGATAAGTTCTCGAATTCGTTCGTTCATTCTTCAACTCCAAAGATATTTGATTAAGGCAGCAGCAAATAACAAGTGTATAATACCTTTACAAATAGCAAACACACCTGTCCAGAAAAAATGTAGTTGTAATTGGTTCATTCTTCAACTCCGAAATGTTGTTTAACTTGACTTGCGACTTTGCTTACACCTTTGTTGTATCCGGCAATAAACTGGTCATTGGGATAATTGTCATCAAACTCAACAGCACATCCTTCGACCCGAGCAATACATTCCCACACAATCAACTCGGCGAACTTTTTGTATCCAGCATCAATGGAACCAAAGAAAGCAGGTCCAATTTCGCCATCTGCATTTACTTTCAATCCAGCCTGTTCAGCAAGTTCTCGAATTCGTTCGTTCATTCCTTGTCTCCATATAGAGCACTATGTAATCTTTCCATTCTTTCAGCAGCCATAATCAATAACATCTTCAATGCTATGTTATCTTGGCTTTCACTGGCCTTACGCAGGGTATTGATTAGTTCTTGATTAGTCATTCTTCAACTCCGAAATGTCGGGCTATCATATCCACACCCTGTCCTCTACTGATCATATCACGCAGCATAGGATTTAGGGCCAGACAACATTCTTTGATAATCAACTCAGCAAATTGTTGATCATAAGCATGAAGGAAATCCCAGTTGAGTCGACCATCCTCGGAGACCACATCGCCCATTTCATCAATAAGCGAATCCCAGGCCTGTTCAGCAAGTTCTTTAATCCTGGACATCCCATTTACCTTTATTCAACTCGAGTAGTTTGGAATAGTAAGCATCATGATATATAGCACCTGCGATCATTAAGGCGAACACGGATGCAATTACCACAAACAAATAAAATAAATCAATATAGCCTACAACAACAAAGATAGATATCGTGCTGAGGTAAATCAAGATTATCTTGGTGGCATGCCAGCGAGCTTGGCGTTCTAGACTATTCACGATCATAGGCTCCGGCTATCTCAGCGGCTCGTTCTCGTATGGCACGACCAGCGGCTTCTTGAGCATTGGTATAGGCCGAATCGTCACTTAGGCTATTGAAGCCTTGATACAGATGCCATTCACCATTACGCTGACATTGAACTTGGATGTCATAAGTGAGCTTGAAGGGATCACCAAGACTGATGACTCTAACCAAACCATAATCATGTATAACTCTCATCGCTGACTCCTGTGGGTTTATCTGGCGCGGTGTAAACGGTATTTGTTATGCAGTGCTCGTGTCAGTTCATATACTTCAACCATGGTCCGGGCATGATGTTCTTCTACAATGATATCTGCAGAAACCAACTGTACACGCCAGTGTGCTAGATCTATGTCGAACCAACTGATGATACGATAATCGGGATTGGTACTCAGGATCCAACTCCGAAATGTTTGGAATCAATTCCAAACCGATCCAAGATGTTTAGTGCTTCATTACAAGTCACACTCTTAACACATTCCTGAATAATCAACTGGGCGAACTTTTCCGCAAAGTATTCATGTTCTTCACTGGCATAAGGAGCATGAGCATCTGCCCAGTCTTGAGCCTGTTCATTCAGTTTACGAATTAGTTCGTTCATTCTCACCTCCGAAATGTTCTCTGATAGTATCTTGAGCAGCACCTACCATACTATGGTTTCTGCTCAACGGTTTCAGACAATCAATACATTCTCGCACAATCAACTCAGCAAACTTTTCCATACGATGGGTATTAAACATATAAACACCTTGTATGGAAATATGTCCATCTTTTTCTTCAAATCCAGCCTGTTCAATAATTTCTCTAATTCGTTCGTTCATTGTCTGCTCCTTGTTGTTTACTGTAACCATAGTATAGCACTAGTCAAAAGACCTGTCAATCTCTAGGGTTATTCTGTAATGTAACGCAGTTCCTCAATAGCCTCGTCCAAAGTGTTGAATCCGGTGGCATCGTAGCTGTCATCGTAGAGCTTGACATAGTAGGCTCCGTTACCTTGACTTGCTTCTCTGTCAAACCCTGCTTCGCCAACTTCGGTGAAATACTGAATGATTCGGGTAATTTCCATACACCACTCCTTAGGCTATATCCAACTCTTGTGCTGGGTGGGTGATCCTGCCGTCGAACCGGAGCTGATTATGCTCGTCCTGGGTGAGGTAGTCGTCCTCAACCACTGACCATGAGATGACATGCTCGCTATAGTAGGGGTGATCGGCTTCGATGTCACCACGGACCTGTTCGACCACATCGCGTACGGAGTCGAATAGGCGGAAGTTTTTAATGACATAATCACTGCCTCCTTTGGGTTTCCAACGGGGTTGATGTAAGGAACCATAGTTCTCGTAAACTTGCGTAGTGATCAACAATTTGGCCATTTCAACTGCTCCGTGTTGTTTACTGTACCACTATTATAGCAAAAATGGGCAACCCTGTCAACCTGTTGTATCTATGCTACAATCTCCCAGAAGATCTTTGGATTCAGTCGTTGCCTCTGACGCCAGTAGGGCAAGGCCCAAGCAAGGTTAGTCTCTATGACAATAGGAGTCATTTGACCCATCAAGTTCCTATGCCGGCTCATATACACTCGCATCATTGTATGACCTCTCCTTGTTCAGAATAAAGATAACAGTTAGAACCTTCGGGTCCTGACAGGTATGATTGGGCGGCTTCTAGTGAGGCAAACACGCCTGCCACTGAAGGTCCAAGTCCACGATCTTCTTCTAGCACTACGAACACTCGTAGTACGGCTAGTGCTTGTTCTCGATCCATCATTTTGCCTGCTCCTTGTTGTTTACTGTAACCATAGTATACTACCACTTCAAAGACCTGTCAACTTCGAGGGTTATTCACCTCCGAAATGTAGTCTAATCGCTAGCCCACAAGTTCTACTTCCGCGATGAATGTAATTCTCATCGGCGACATTAGCACATTCTTCTACAATCAACTGGGCGAACTTTTCTCTACCTTTTTCACAGTCAAACAAAACACTGATGATTTCTGAGGGAGTGGCGACTCGCCATTCGCCATCAACTTGGCATAGAATTTCTCGGTCGTTGTAATCCCACTCACCATCTATTACAGGTAGTCCAGCCTGTTCAGCAAGTTCACGGATTCGTTCGTTCATCGTCTGCTCCTTAAACTTCGTCCCAACGCCAACCTTTGAAATAAGCCCGCATTGTAAGCAGGGTTGCGATAGCCCCGATTGTGATCAGAATGTCTGTCATCGTCTGCTCCTTGTTGTCTACTGTACCCATAGTATAGCAAAAATGGGCGACCCTGTCAAGTTCAGGGCCATTGTTGTTTTTCTGCCACACGCTCCAAAACAATGACCTGTTTTTCCAAGAGTTGGCACCCATCTACCAAGTGATTGGTGATCGCTAGGGTGCCATCAATTTCGCATAGATTATGTATAGCCTGATACAACAGACTCAGGGTGATTTCCAATTTGGGTAAATCTTGTACAGTCATTTCAAACTCCTGGGTAGCAAAGTAGCAGCACAGGGATCATCTGCCGGAGCAATTTGTCTGTTCGTCCCTGTTTGCTACTATGATCATAGTATAGCACAAATGAATAACCCGCACAACTGGCGGGTTATTGAGATGTGTTGCTGGAAAACAACACTGCTAAGAGCCTTTTGCCACACCTTGCTGTTTAGATTTTTGTTGATCTTTGTTTTGTTGATCTTTGTTTTGTTGACGCTGTGCTCTTTGCTTTTCGTTCTTTTTCTTTCGTGCTACTTCTTTTTGAGCATCAGTCCATGTATCGTGCCCCCATTGGTCAAATCCCCAGCCTTCCGAGACACCTTGCTTCAACTGTGATAGTATTTGTTCTTTTTGTTTTTGTAACTCTTGTCTTTTCTTGACGAATGATACGCTGTTAGGTTCACCAACTGGACCACCCCTCATTAATTTTAGCTTTTGATTAATTGATTGAAGTTGTGAGTGTAATTCTTCTTTGCCTTCCGCCACACCTTGCTTCTTACCCTGTTCATAGCCTTTCTTGTATTGGCCGTGTTCTTGTTGTTCACCTGGTTGATCATATGGATTATCATATGGACGACCTTTTTTAGCATCTGCTCGCCCTTGATCGTATGGAGTTGGCATACCTGGATTGCCAGTGCCTCTTAAGCCTTCCGCCACACCTTGCTCTGCTTTTTTCTCTTGCTCTCTACGCTTCGCATAGTCGCTTGTTTGAGCAGGTGCTTTTTTACGAGCAGGACGCTTACCACTTATGATACCTTCTTCACGCTCTCTGCGACGGAAATAATCTGAAGTCTCCGCCACACCTTGCTGTTTTTTACTCTCTTGTTTTCTACCACGCAAGTAGTGTGAGTTTTCAGTAATTTCTCTTGCTTTCATATTTGGATCCTAATATATTTTATTTATTACTGAGCCAATTTTAGCATGAGTTGATAATGATCCCAGGCTGCTGCCACAGCAGGAACACGCAGTCTGAGATCAAGTTCTCTGCTTATTTCAATCTGGTTCATGTAGCGTTCAGTTTGAAGTTGATTTAATTCGCGTAGATGATTGTCCAATAACTGAGCTTTGCTATGAGTCATTATGAGTTCCAAGCCAGGTTCATGCCGCAGGTCCTGAGTGGAGTGCGAGATATCATCGCGATAACTAGACCAATCCAGAACAGGATCACTGCGAACAGGTATGCGAACTTCGGTGATTTTATGTGTGTATTTAAGTAAACATTTCATATTAGTTCCATTTCATAGCAAAATAACTGGCCCAAGATTCACGCCATGGAGCGAATTCTATGCCTATGTGCGTGTCAGCCATGTTGTCAACGGGATAATGCCACTGCCAATCTACGCCCTGTTCGCCCACTAGTTGTTCTAGTTCAGGGCGATAGTGATCGTTGGGATCGGCACTGTAGATTTCTTGTCGTACTGTGCCCAGGCCGGGATCCCACTTGGCATGATCGTGATCTATTGGGACAGCACCAATTGGCCAACGCACCATGATCATGGTTTTCTTACAGAACCGAAACATCAAACGGCGTTGCCATTGCACCATTTTAGAGCCCATATTATGACATCATCCTTATCGGAAAAACCCCACCACTCAACCCCATTTTCTTCATCGCTGCTGTAGCAACCGCATGTGCCTGATAAATTCTCATCACACCATTCCCAAAACGATTCGGGATCCGACCAAACCAAAGGTTCAACAGCAATAAACCACTCTGAACGATACTCGAACTCGCGTTCATGTACCCATAACTCGCTGCTATCGTCGCCTAGCCCTGGCTTGACTTGATTCCAGTATTCTACAAATTGCTGGCGTGTGGCTATGTCCATTTTAATTTATACCATGCCAGTTCATCATCATCTCGTATGTATATTTTTGACTTGACTGGGTAGTTAGCATCAAATAACCAAGCCCAATGCGGATTGACCAGTGATCTGTACTCTCCTTCGTTGGTATACCAAAGATGGTTCCATAACTCTAGTTCTTCACTTAAACCCCATGCGTCAACACACCATTCTCGTATTTTGAGAAATCCCATGCGATTAGCACCACAGTCAATCATCCAGCGAAAGTTTTCATGTCCACGATACCTACCATCTAGCTTGACCAGGTGAGGTCTTGGATAAAACTTAGAGACTTCAATGTCGGCGAACCTAGTCATGATTATCCCCAACGCAGCAAAAACGCAGTGACTTCGGCTTCAGTGCGAAATCTAAATTGATCAAAACTCATACGCTGCCCACAGTTGTTATCCTGACACCACGCTCCTACCTCATCGAGGTCATCTTCAGTAACCATTTTGAATTCCGTAGGCCTAGATGCTGCGAAAAACTCACAATGCAGCCAAAGATATCTACTGTCTATTCTGATTCTATGCCAAGCCAGTGCCATTACCAGTTGGAATTTTCTTGTGGTGGATCGGGCAAGCGAGTGTAGTTCAGCACATTGCCTGTGCCATACTGTGACTCACCTAGTAATTTAGCAGCATAATCATTCTCTGCGTAGACAATGGTATTAGCAGTCTGA
>Ga0208783_10000567_pt1 | contig 22572 bp, 13 predicted proteins | sample DEB19_08_DNA_2_FD_184529 | JGI IMG/M metagenome (GOLD analysis project Ga0208783, IMG submission 184529) | Aqueous microbial communities from the Delaware River and Bay under freshwater to marine salinity gradient to study organic matter... | ecosystem: Environmental > Aquatic > Marine >...
GCGGCAGAGGCAAGCGTCAGCCTGCCAAAAGGCACCATCCAGAATCGCTCGTCGATCACGTAGCGCATGAGGAAGCCGCGCAGAAAAAGTTCCTCGACGAGCGGCACCACCGCCACGAGGCCGAGAGCCCGGATGAGGAGAAAGCTCCAGGCGGCGCCGGGGGAGGCGAAGTGTGCGAAGGGGTCGAACGCGCTGCGTTCGACGGCGTCGGGCGCCCAGCCGGCCTCGCGCTGCACGGCCGCGAGGATGACCCACGGCACGACGAGCACCGCGCCGAGGGCGATGGGCCACCAGGTGGTCTGCCCCACCCACGCACGGATCGGGCCCCAGACCCGCGCAATGGCGATGGCCGTGGCGACGAGCCGCGCGGCATAGACGAATGGATACGCGGCATACGGAATGCCGAGCAGTCCTGCCAGGCCGCCGCCGCTCGGCGTCGGTTCGAACAGGCCCGCCGCGAGGAACACGACCAGCGGGACGACGCAACTCTCCCAAGGACGGTCTGGGCCGTGGTCGGCCGGTGAAGATGCAGTCATGGGCGGGAGACGAGGCGGGTCTGTCGCGATTTCAGGGTCGCGAGTATATTCCACACGTCGGTTCCGTCCGACATCCCTCCCGCCCGTCGATTCCCCGTTTTTCTCCGAAGGTGCAGTGTTTCCATGGATCTGTCCAAGCTTCGCAATATGGGCATTTCGGCCCACATCGACTCCGGCAAGACGACGCTTTCCGAGCGCATTCTCTACTACGCCGGGCGCATCCACCGGATCCAGGAGGTGAAGGGCGGCGGTGACGGCGCGACCATGGACTACATGGATCTCGAGCGTGAGCGCGGGATCACGATCACGTCGGCCGCCACGAGCGTGAAGTGGCACGATTGCGACATCAACCTGATCGACACCCCCGGCCACGTCGACTTCACCGTCGAGGTGGAGCGCAGCCTGCGAGTGCTCGACGGCGCCATTCTCGTGCTCTGCGCCGTGGGCGGGGTGCAGAGCCAGTCGATGACGGTCGACCGCCAGATGAAGCGCTACAAGGTGCCGCGACTGGCGTTCGTCAACAAGATGGACCGCACCGGCGCCAATTTCGAGCGGGTGGTGAAGCAGCTCCGCGAGAAGCTCGGCACCGACGCTATTCCGATGCAGATTCCGATCGGCAAGGAAGACAAACTCGAGGGCGTGATCGACCTCGTGACGATGAAGGCCTACTACTTCGACGGCGACAACGGCGAGAACGTGCGCGAGGAGTCGATTCCCGCGGCCTATGAGAAGCCCGCCGCCGAGGCCCGCCACACGATGCTCGAAGGGCTCGCGATGTATTCCGACTCCCTCATGGAAAAGCTCCTCGCCGAGCAGCAGCCCAGCGAAGATGAGATCCATGCGGTGGTGAAGGCCGCCGTACAAAACCAGAGTATCACGCCGGTGTTCTGCGGCTCGGCCTACAAGAACAAGGGCGTGCAGAAGCTCCTCGATGCCGTCGTGCGCTACCTGCCCAGCCCGCTCGAGCGCAAGGTGATCGCGAAGAAGTGGGACAAGCCGGACGAGGCCTTCGACCTCGCCCCGGAGCCCTCCAAGCCGCTCGTGGCGATGGCCTTCAAGATCGTCGACGACCCCTACGGCCAGCTCACGTTCATGCGGATCTATCAGGGCAAGATCGTCAAGGGCGAGGCCTATATCAACCAGCGCACAAGCCAGAAGCAAAGGTTCAGCCGCATCGTGAAGATGCACGCCGACAAGCGCGAGGAGATCGATTCCGGCGAGGCCGGCGACATCGTGGCCGTGATGGGCGTCGATGCGGCCAGCGGCGACACCTACGCCTCGGAAAACAAGTATTGCACGCTCGAGAGCATGTTCGTGCCGGAGCCCGTGATCAAGATGGCGATCACGCCGACCAATCGCGACGGCCTCGACAAGCTCAGCAAGGCCCTGCAGCGGTTCACTCGCGAGGATCCCACCTTCCGCGTTTCCACCGACGATGAGACCGGCGAAACGGTGATCGCCGGCATGGGCGAGCTGCACCTCGACATCTACGTCGAGCGCATCAAGCGAGAGTTCAAAGTCGATGTGGAGGTGGGAGCGCCGAAGGTGAGCTACCGCGAGGCGCCGACCCGTGCCACGGAATACGAATACAAGCACAAGAAGCAGACGGGCGGCTCGGGGCAATTCGCCCACATCGTCGGGCGGCTTGATCCGCTGCCCGAAGACGCCGCCGAGACGTTCGAATTCGAAGATGCCGTCGTGGGCGGGCGCGTGCCCCGCGAATACATCCCCTCGGTCGAAAAGGGCTTCCGTGCCTCGCTCGCGAAGGGCCCGATCGCCGGGTTTCCGATCGTGGGCGTGAAGGCCACGCTGTCAGACGGCTCCTACCACGACGTGGATTCGAGCGACATGGCCTTCCAGATCTGCGCCCGGGCCGGCTTCCGCGAGGCCTTCCTCAACACGAAGCCCGTCTTGCTCGAGCCGATCATGAAGATCGAGGTCGAGGTGCCGGCCGACTTCCAGGGCCCGGTGACGGGCGAATTGAACAAGCGGCGCGGCCTGATCATCTCGACCGAGACGGTCGGCAACACCTCGACGATCATCGCCGAGGTGCCGCTGGCCGAGACGTTCGGCTATTCGACCGACCTGCGCAGCATGACGCAGGGCCAGGGCGTGTTCACGATGGAGTTCTCGAAGTACAAGCCCACCCCGGGCAATGTGCAGAAGGAAATCGTCGAAGAGCGCAAGAAGGCCGAACTCGCCGCCGCCAAGTAGGACAGGCTTCAGCCCGTCTGAGCAATTCCAAGTAACTCAAGTGGCCCAATCCGGCGTCAGAGCCGGCGGCACGCTGCTCCATCGCCGAGGGCGATCGCTAGTCCATTCTCAACTGTGATGGTGCGCTCGGAGTAAGCCGCGTATCTGCCCGTCGGCTCTTCCGCATCGCACCGACCGTCTCCGCCGCCTCCCCCTTCAGTTCAGGAGGATCGGGGTTGTCCCCTACCATTGAGACGGCGTATTTGACCAGCGCAGCCATGGATGGCGCAGCGCAGGCAAATCCGAGCGAGCCGTAGCCTGGAGGGCGAAGGCGAGCGTCCGGCGAGATGGTAGGGGCGACCCCGAGCCGGCTTGGGCGCGTAGAGTAGTGACAAGCCGAAGCCTGTCCTACTTCGCCAAAAGCCAGGCGAGGAGGCCCTTTTGGACGTGCATCCGGTTGGCGGCTTCGTCGACCACGAGGCTCTGCGGGCCGTCGATCACGTCGTCGGTGACTTCCTCGCCGCGGCGGGCGGGGAGGCAGTGCATGAAATAGGCCTGTGGGCAGTGCTGCATGAGGGCGGCGTTGACCTGGTAGGGCTTGAAGGCTTCGAGACGCACGGCGCGCTCCTTCTCCTGACCCATGCTCGCCCAGACGTCGGTGTAGACGACGGCGGCGTCCTTCACCGCGGCCACCGGGTCTGTCGTCTCGATGATCTCGGCGTTCGGCAGGAGCGACTTCAGGTGGGCGCGGAAGGCGTCGTCGAACTGGTATCGCTTCGGGGCCGCGAGTACGAACCGCATGCCGAGCAGGCCGCACACGACGGCGAGCGAGCGGGCCACGTTGTTGCCGTCGCCCACGAAGGTGAACGTGAGCCCGGCCACGCGGCCCACCCGCTCCTTGAGCGTGTAGACGTCGGCGAGGGCCTGACAAGGATGGCTGTAGTCGGAGAGGCCGTTGATCACCGGCACGGTCGCGGCTGCTGCGAGGGCCAGGATCGTGTCGTGGGCCTTGGAGCGGCAGACGATCGCGTCGGCATACTGGCTCAAGACCCGGCCGAAGTCGGCGATGCTCTCCCGCGACGACGAGAAGCCGGCGTCTTCGCCGAGAAACACGCTCGAGCCGCCAAGGTGGGCCATTGCGGCCTCGAACGACACTCGCGTTCGCAGGCTCGGCTTCTCGAACACGAGCGCCAGGACGCGGCCGGGGAGGAGGGCGTCGCGCAGGCCGGCGTCGTACTTCGACTCGAGGTCGTGCGAGATCGCGAAGATCGCCTCGATCTCGTGGGCGGTGAGGTCTTCGGGGATGAGAATGTGACGCATGGCAGGTGGGCGCGGAGGCCTTGATCAGGCGCGGGAGGCGACCTCGAGGATGGCGTCGGAGAGCTTGTCGCAGCCCTCGGCGACATCGGCCGTGGAGATGTTCATCGCCGGCAGGAGCCGGATCACGCGTCCCTGCGTGGCATTCACGAGTAGGTGGCGGTCGAGGCAGGCCTGTACGACCGCGGCACCGTCGATCGAGAGTTCGACGCCGATCATCATGCCGATCACGCGGACGTCGACGACGGCGTCGCAGCGTTCCTTGAGGGCCAGCAGCCGCTCGCGGAACAGGGCGGCCACCCGATCGACGTGGCCGAGCAGGTGCTCGTCGTCGATCATGCGGATTGCCGCCGCACCCGCAGCCGCCGCGATGGGGTTGCCGCCGAACGTGGAGGCGTGCATGCCCGGCCGCAAGTGCTTGGCGAGGTCGACGGTGGTGAGCATCGCGCCGCCGGCGATGCCGGCGCAGAGGCTCTTGGCGAGCGTCATGACGTCGGGCGTGACGCCGAAATGCTGGTAGCCGAACCACTTGCCGGTGCGGCCGCAGCCACACTGCACCTCGTCGAACACAAGCAGCAGGTCGCGCTCGTCGGCGATCCGGCGCAGCCCCTCGAGGAACCCGGCGGGCGCGGGCACCACGCCCCCTTCGCCGAGGATCGGCTCCACGAGGATACCCCCGGTGTGCTCGTCGACGAGTTTTTCCACCGCATCGAGGTCGCCGTGCGGGGCGTATTGGAACCCGGCCACCATTGGCCCGAGGCCTTCGTGATACTTGGGCTGGGCCGTGGCCGACACGCTGCCCATCGTGCGGCCGTGAAAGCCGCCCTTGAAGGTGATGATCTTGTAGCGCTTGCCGTCGCTGCGGAGCCGCACGAGCTTGATCGCGGCCTCGTTGGCCTCGGTGCCCGAATTGCAGAAGAAGGCCTGCCCCCCGAACGAGCGATCCGAGAGCAGCTTCGCCCACTCCCCCTGCGGCTCGGTGTACCAGCTGTTGGGCACGTGGATCAGCCGTGCCACCTGCTCCTGCACGGCCCGCACCACCGGCTCGGGGCAGTGGCCGAGCAGGTTGCAGCCCCAGCCGGGAAAGAGGTCGAGGTATTCCGCGCCTTCCGCGTCCCACACCCGCGAGCCTTCGCCGCGGACCAGGCACACCTGGAAGCGCTTGTAGTTCGGCACGACGTAGCGATCAAACGTGTCGATCACCGACTGTGTCTTGGCGCCCAGGGAATGGGAGGCGTCGATCGTGGCCATGCAAGGGACTCCTGAAGGGCAGGACTACCGCGAGGCGGCGGCTGTCTCGCGGGTGGGCGATGCGACGCAGTCGTCACGGATCAATTCCGTGCCCACGCCGCTGGTGGTGTAGATCTCGAGGAGGAGCGAGTGTCGCAGCCGGCCGTCGATGATGTGGATCTTCTTCACGCCCTGCTCGAGCGTATCGAGGCAGCCTTCGATCTTTGGGATCATGCCGCCGGCGATCGTGCCGGTGGCGATCAGCCGCCGTGCCTCGGCCGCCGAAAGCGAGTGGACGAGGCTTTCGGGGTCGTTGACGTCGAGCAGCACGCCAGGAATGTCGGACAGCACGACGAGCTTCTCGGCCCCGATCGCCGCGGCCACCGCCGTGGCGGCCGTGTCGGCGTTCACGTTGAGCTTCTGGCCGTCGACCGTGATCGCCATCGAGGGAATCACCGGCACCTGGCCGGCATACATCAGGTTTTCGATGGTCAGCCGGTCGACGCGCGTCACCTCGCCCACGAAGCCGAGATCCACCGGTTCACCGGCGGGGCCGTCGAGTGCGAGCTTCTCGCCGAAGAGCACGTTGGTCGACAGGAAGTTGAGCGACATGGCCCGGCCGCCGTACTCCTCGATCTTGGCGACCAGTTCGTGGTTGAGTTCCGTTGCCAGCACCCGCTCGACGATGTCGAGCGTTGCCTGGTCGGTGTAGCGCCGTCCCTGTACGAAGCGCGGCTCGATGCCGGCCGCATCCATCGCGCGACTGATCGCTTTGCCGCCACCGTGGACGACGACCACCCGCATGCCGAGCGTCGACATGAACACGATGTCGAGCAGCAGGTGTCGCAGCGAGTCGGGGTGCTCAACGACGCTGCCACCGAGCTTGATCACCGTGGTTGTGTCGCGAAATTTGCGAATCCACCCCAGCGCCTCGATGAGCGTGTCGGCTTTCTGGATCGCTTTGTTTTGGGCCGAACTGGGCTTGAATTTGGCGGGGGAGGGCACGGCAGACGCGATCCTGCGGCGAGCGGAAAAGGAAAACCGAATAGTGTATCACCGCCGGGCTGCCCGTCAGGGGCGTTTTTCACCGGCGGATCGCGGGCGGGCCGCAACTTGGCCAGCTCTCGCCCGTTTACTCCAGCACAGGGATACCGGGAGTCCACGCCATGCCCCTGCACGTCACCAACCCGTTTCCAGCCATCCCCGCCTGCCTCGCCGTCCTCGTCGCGGTGTCAGCGGCCTTCCCCGCCGAGCAGGCCCCGCCAGCCGACGCCTGGCAGCAGGAACTCGCCGCCGGGCGCCGCCACTGGGCGTTTCAAAAACCCGTCGCGCCGCCGGTGCCCGAGGTGCGTGACACCGCCTGGCACCGCAGCGATATCGATCGGTTTCTGTTGGCTGCCATGGAGCAGGCAAACGTAAAGCCGGTCGCCGATGCCAGCCGCGAGGCGCTCATTCGCCGGCTGTCATTCGATCTCACCGGCCTGCCGCCCACGCCCGACGAGGTCCGCGAGTTTGTGGCCGACGCCTCGCCGACCGCCGTGGAGAAGGTGGTCGGCCGGCTCCTCGCGTCGCCCCGGTTCGGTGAGCGCTGGGCCCGGCACTGGCTCGACGTGGCCCGCTACGCAGATTCGAGCGGCAAGGAGACGAATCTTCCCTATCCCCACGCCTGGCGCTATCGGGACTGGGTGATCGCGGCCTTCAACGATGACAAACCCTACGACCAGTTTCTCAAGGAGCAACTCGCCGGCGACCTCCTCAAGCACTCTGGTCCGGCCGACCAGGCCCACAAGATCATCGCCACCGGCTTCCTCGCGCTCGGACCGAAGGGGCTCAACGAGCGCGACCGGCGGCAGTTCGAGATGGACGTGGTTGACGAGCAGATCGACGTCGTCTCGCAGTCGATGCTCGGGCTGACGCTCGCCTGCGCCCGCTGCCACGACCACAAGTTTGACCCCGTCTCGCAACGCGACTACTACGCCCTGGCCGGAATCTTCCTGAGCAGTGAGCCCCTCTACGGCACCCAGCCGCAGTTGCAAAACGCCCATGCCTCGACGCTCATCGAGCTGCCACAGGAGGCCGGGCTGTCCTCGGCCGTGGCCCCGCTCTCGCCCGCCGACCTCGCGCGACTGCGACAGGAAGTGAAGGATCGCGCCGACCGGGCCGGGGAGTTGGCCCAGGATGCGATGGCCGCGCGGCGCGAGGGCCGCGATGAGAACGGGGCCGCGATGTTTCTGCGGGTGCGGGCGGCGCGGGATCGGCAGTCGGGCGCGCAGAGCGACCTCGACCAGTTTCGCGACGACGGCAGCCCGCGGTCGCTCGCCATGGGCGTGCTCGACCGGCCGCGGCCGGTCGATAGCCCGCTCCTCGAACGCGGCGAGGTGGATCAGCCTGGCGAGGCTGTGCCCCGCGGGCTCGTGGAGGTGCTCTGCGCCCCGGACGAGCCACGGAAGATCGCCGCAGGCAGCGGCCGGCTTGACCTCGCCTTCTGGATCGCCTCGCGCGACAACCCGCTCACCGCCCGCGTGATGGCCAACCGTGTCTGGCTCAAGCTCATGGGCCAGGGCCTCGTGGCCACGCCCGACAACTTCGGCATCATGGGCATGGAGCCGAGCCATCCTGCACTGCTCGACCACCTCGCTGTCGCCTTCATGGCCGACGGCTGGTCGGTGAAGAGCCTCATCCGGCGGATCGTGCTCAGCCGCGGCTACCAACTTGCCGCCGTGCACGACGATGCCAACTTCGCGATCGACCCCGACAACCGGCTCCGCTGGCGGATGGATCAGCGCCGGCTCGAGGCCGAGGCAATCCGCGATGCGATGCTCGCCGTGGCCGGCCGGCTCGACCTTGCGCCCACGCCCGGCTCGCCCGTGGCCCGCGTGCGCGAAGACCGGCAGGGAATGATCCAGCTCGTCGCCTCGGTGCGTCAGGAGCCGGAATTCTGCCGCTCGATCTACCTGCCCATCGTGCGCGATCAGGTGCCCGAGTTTCTCGCCGTGTTCGACTTCCCCGACGCCTCGCTCGTGAGCGGCGATCGCGACGCGACGAACGTGCCCGCCCAGGGCCTCTTCCTGCTCAACAATCCCGAGGTGGTGGCGCTGGCCCGATCGTTCGCCGATCACGTGGCCCGCCTGCCGGGCTCGACGACCGACCGGCTGGCCCAAGCCTTCGAGATGGCGCTCGGCCGCGCGCCGAGCCGCGCCGAGCGGTCGGCAATCAACGCCTTCTGGGCTGATTTTTTACGCCGGCATGCGAAGCGCGCCGTCGCTCCATCCGCGCAACCCCAGGCCGAGTCGCTCGCGCTCGTGGCCTACTGCCAGGCCCTGTTCGCCACCGCCGAATTCCGCCACGTGAATTGAAAGGAGCCCACGCGATGACCACGCACTCGACCATCGAGATCCCCTGCGGATCGCGCCGCGCCTTCCTCCGCCACTCCGCCAATGGCTTCGGCCTCCTCGCCTTCTCCGCGCTCGCCGCCGAGGCGGCCGAGCAGGCTCCGGCCACAGGCCCGCTCGCGGCCAAGCCGCCCCACTTCCCGGCCCGCGCGAAGCATGTGATCTTCCTCTGTATGCAGGGCGGGCCGTCGCACGTGGACACGTTCGACCACAAGCCGAAGCTCGCCGTCGACTCGGGCAAGGCGGCCCCGGCAGCCGCCGGCCGCGGAGGCCGCGCCGCGCTCATGGCCCCGCGCTGGAAGTTTTCCAAGCGAGGTAAGAGCGGCCTCTGGATCTCGAGCCTTTTCGACGAGGTGGCCCGCCACGCCGACAAACTGTGCGTGGTCAACTCGATGGCCACCGATCTCCCGGCCCATCCGCAGGCCTTCGCGCAGTTGCACACCGGCACCACGCAGTTCATCCGCCCGTCGCTCGGCGCCTGGACGCTCTACGGCCTCGGCACCGAAAACCAAAACCTGCCGGGATTCATCGTGATCAATCCGCCGGTGGCCGCCGCGCGCACGTTTGGCAGCGCGTTCCTCCCGGCCGTGTATCAGGCCACGCGCGTCGGTGGCCAGCTCCTGCCGCGGTTCGCGGCCCGCCGCGCCGGCGGTGCCGACACAGCCGTCGCCAACATCAAGAGCCCGCTCCTCGATCGCCCCGCCCAGCGCAGCCAGGTCGATCTCGTGCAGCAGCTCAACGCTGCCCGGCTCGAGCTCGACGGCGGCACGAGCCCCGACACCGAGGGCGTGATCGAATCGTATGAGCTCGCCTTCCGGATGCAGGACGAGGTGCCCGAGGTGATGGACATCGCCGGCGAGAGCCGGGCCACGCTCGATCGCTACGGCGTGGGCGGCGCAGACACCGACTCCTTCGGCCGGCAGTGCCTGATGGCGCGGCGGCTCGTGGAGGCCGGCGTACGGTTCGTGCAGGTGACGCACGGCAACTGGGACCACCACTTCAACCTCGGCACGTCGCTTGAATCCACGGCCCGCCAGGTGGATCGGCCGATCGCCGGCCTGCTCGCCGACCTGGCCGACCGTGGCCTCCTCGACGAGACGCTCGTGATCTGGGGGGGCGAGTTCGGCCGCACGCCGCACAGCCAAGGGGCCGATGGACGCGACCACAACAACAAGGGTTTTTCACTCTGGATGGCGGGCGGCGGCGTGAAGGGAGGCCTGGCCTACGGCGCCACCGACGACTATGGCTACGAGGCCGTCGAGAAGCGGATGCACATCCACGACTGGCACGCCACGCTCCTCCACCTTCTCGGCCTCGACCACGAGCGGCTCACCTATCCCTACGCCGGCCGCGAGTTTCGCCTCACCGATGTCCACGGCACCGTCGCCCGGGAGATCATCGCCTGATCCGCATCCTTCTTTTCGAAAGGTCCATCATGAGCATCACGCCCACCATCTTCCTCCGTTCCCTTCTCGCAGCCGGCGCCTGCCTCGCATTGGCGAGCACGGTGGCTGCCCAGCCACCAGTCGATCGCGATCCCGTCGAGATGCTGAAGCGGGCCGACACCGACGGCGACGGCAAAGTGAACCGCGACGAATTCGTCAAGGCCCGCACGGCCGACCTCGAGGCAGCGTTTGGGCGGATCGACGCCGACGGCGACGGAAAGATCGACGAGTCGGAGGTGAGGGCCGCTGCCGAGCGAATGCGGTCGATGGGACAAGGCGGCCGCGAGGGTTTTCGTCGGCCTGAAGGGATGCGCGGAGAGCGGCCCGATGGCGAGCGGCCGCGCCGGCCGGATGGCGACGGGCAGCCGGCGCAGGGCGGCGAGTGGCCGCAGCGGCCGGGCAGCGCGGCCGGTGGCGAGGAGGCCTTCGCCCGGCTCGACCGCGACGGCGACGGCAAACTCTCCCGCGAGGAGTTTGCGGAGGGGATGGCACGGATGCGCGAGTTCATGCAGCGGGGCGGAGGCCGGCCCGGTGGCTCCGGCATGCCCGACCGTGGCGGAAGAGGCCCTGAAGAGGGCTTCCGCCGACCGCCGCCGCAGGAGTGATCGCGTCCCTAAAACGCCACGACAAACTGCGTCTGGATCGCGGTTCCCGTGTAGCCGGCCCGGTAGGGGTAGAGGAAGTTCTGGGCAGGGCTGCGATTGATGTGAAGCGCCTCGAGCGTGAGCCGGGCCTGCCGCGTTCTTTTCACGTAATAATGAAGCCCGCCGCCATACTCCTGGCCGGTGCCGTAGGGGCCGGTGACGACGCTCGACCGGGCGTAGACCTCGTAGGTGCGAGGCACGAAGCACCAGGAGAGGTACGCCATGCCGCCCTGGTCGAAGATGCTCGAACGGTTGAACGTGCCCACGCCGCGGAAGTTGTCGAGCAGCCGCCAGTAGTATTCGCAGAAGATGCCGACTCCGCGATACTTCCAGGCGGCATCGACCGTGGCCAATTGATACATGAATGTGTCGACGCGGCTGTCGGGGCCAAGGGCGTCATTCGCGGCGAGGGGCGTGCCGTCGGAGAGCCGCACGATCGTGTCTTCTGGGTTGTTGCCCACGATGGGGTTGGCATAGGTGTTGGCCGTGACGCCGCTCGTGCCGATGCGGATCACGGCGTCGTCGTGGTGCTCCATGTCGGAGGCGCCGAGGCCGAACGGCCCCCACGGCTCCCACCAGGTGTTGCCGGCCCAGGCCATCGACGTGCCGCGGCGGAGCACGCCCGTCGTACCGCCGTCGATCGCGTTCCAGACGCCCGCCTGGTAGTGGAGCGTCTTGTCGGCGAGCGAGCCGATCGCGGCCACACCCGGGCTGAAGCCAGGGCGAAAGAAGGTGTTGGCCATGCTGCGATCGATGCCCATCGTCCACGGTGACGACTCGATCCACTCGCGGGTGCCGGGCACGGGAGTCATGCCGCCGCCCACGGTCGCCGCGTCGTCGAACTTCCAGCCCAGGAGGCCGATCGGCACGACGCCCGAGCGGATGCCCACGTTCGTGGTGCCGAAGAGGGCAAAGTTGTAGACCAGCCGCTCATCGACCACGTGCCCGTGGAAGGAAAGCAGGAAGCGGTTGATGTTGAATGTGTTGATGTTGTTGATGGGAAACGTCGTATCGGCGGCGTTGGTCCACTGCGTGGCGTCGCGGGCGAACTCGAACCAGCGCAGTTGCATGTAGCCGCCGAGCGCCATCGCGAAGGGAAATTCCCCGCGGCGCGGATCGGTCTTGAGCAGGATCAGGCCCTTGGGCGGGGCGAGGTCGGTCATCGGGATATAGCGAGGCCGCGGGATGCCGGCGAGCCGGGCAGCCACCATCTGGTCGACGAGGGCCTGGAGGCGGGCTTCCTGCGCGGGGTCTTCGTGGGTGAGCGCCTCCTCGAGGTATTGGGTGGGCTCGACGGCCTCGTCGAACGCTGCCGCGGGCGCGAAATCAGGGCCCCCCGCGAGCCCAAGGCAGGCGGCGGCAGCGAGCACGGCGGTGGCGAGTCGGGCGCGCATAGCGATCCACCCCTCAGAATCGGGTCTGGCTGTGCCGGTTGTGCAGGATTTTCCGCCCAGGAAGGATGGGCTGGATGCGGTATGGCCCGTGGCGCTGCTTCGTGGCACGGCATCGAGACATAGCGCAGTCGGGCGGTTGACGCCGGCGTCCGGGCGGATAGGCTGTATTTGTTTTCCGAATGATGCATGGCGGCATCATTCGTTTTTTTCATCACGGATGAGGTGTTTTTCAGCGTTTTGCCCGTGCCCGCGCGGGTTCCGATGAATCTCAAGTCTCTGAAAATCTTCTGCGACATCGTCACTCGCCGCAGCTTTTCGCGTGCGGCGGAGGACAACGGCATTTCGCAGTCGGGCGCCAGCCAGGTGGTGAGCCAGCTCGAGAGCCGGCTCGGCGTGCAGCTCATCGAGCGCTCGAAGCGGCCACTCGTGCCGACGCGCGAAGGGCAGGTGTTCTTCGAAGGCTGCCGGAAGGTGATCGCCGCCTACGATGCGCTCGAAGACGAGGTGCGAACGCTCCATGAGGAGGTGGCCGGCCGCGTGCGCGTGGCGGCGATCTACTCCGTCGGCCTGCACCACATGAGCCGCTACGTGCAGGAGTTCATGAGCCGCCATCCGAAGGCCAACATCCGGCTTGAATACCTCCACCCCGACCGTGTGCTCGAATCGGTCGAGCAGGGGCAGGCCGATGTCGGCATCGTCAGCTATCCGCGCAGCACCCGGGCGATCGAGGCCGAGCCCTGGCGGGAGGAGCCGATCGTGCTCGTCTGCGCGCCCGGCAATCCGCTCGCCGGCCGGGTGCAGGTCTCGCTCAAGGAACTGCACGGTCAGCGGATGGTGAGCTTCGACCCCGATCTCGTGATCCGTCACGAACTCGATCGTGCGCTCGCCGCCCACGGTGCGGAGCCGGTCGTCGTGATGGAGTTCGACAACATCGAGACGATCAAGCGGGCTGTCGAGATCGACGCCGGCGTAGCGCTCCTGCCCGAACCTACGGTGGGCCGCGAACTCGCCGCAGGCACGCTCTCGACCGTGCGGCTCGCCGGCGACGAGCTCGTGCGTCCGCTGGGCATCATTCACCCCCGCGGCAAGCAGCTCCCACCCACGGCGGCCCGATTCATCGAGCTCCTCCGCGGCCACGCGCACGACGTCGACGTGCCTGCCGAAACGGTCGTCGCCCACGCCTGATCATCCCGTTCACGGTTCCTGTCCCCAGAAGTTCGTTTTCCGATTACGCACGAGCATCGCCATGACGCGCCCTGTTTCCTCGCCACGCCCCGGTCTTCCCGCCAAGCAGGGCCTCTACGATCCCGCCAATGAGCACGACGCCTGCGGCGTGGGCTTCGTCGTCAACATGCACGGCCGCAAGAGCCACCGCATCGTCCGGCAGGGGCTCGAGGTGCTCGAAAACCTCACGCACCGCGGCGCCTGCGGCTGCGATCCGCTGACCGGCGACGGCGCCGGGATCCTCATCCAGATGCCGCACGAGTTCTTCGCGGCCGTCACGCCGCAGGCCGGCATCACGCTCCCAGCGCCGGGCGACTGGGCCGTGGGCAACGTGTTTCTCCCGCCCGCAGAAGGCGATCGTGAGACGGCCGAGCAGTTTTTCGAACAGGTCTGCCGCGAGGAAGGGCTCGAGTTCCTCGGCTGGCGGAACGTGCCCACCGACAACCGCTCGATCGGCGGCACCGCCCGCGAGGTCGAGCCCGTGGTGCGGCAGGCGTTCGTGGGCCGGGGCAAGAAGGTGTCGCGCGACCACTTCGAGTGGAAGCTGTTCGTGGCACGCAAGCGGTTCGGGATCGAGATCGGAAAGTTCGGCCTCACCGAGCAGGGCTTTATCTATGTCTGCTCCCTCTCCTCGAAGACGATCGTCTACAAGGGGCTGCTGCTCGCCGACCAGGTCGACAAGTACTACCCCGACTTGTCCGACGAGAAGATGACGTCGGCGCTCGCGCTTGTGCACCAGCGGTACAGCACGAACACGTTCCCGACGTGGGACCTCGCCCATCCCTTCCGCTACATCGCCCACAACGGCGAGATCAACACCGTGCGCGGCAACATCAACTGGATGCACGCCCGCGAGAGCATGCTTGCGCACCCGGTGTTCGGCCCCGACCTCGACAAGATCAAGCCCGTGATCCGCGAGGGTGGCAGCGACTCGGCCACGTTCGACAACGTGCTCGAGATGCTCGTGCTCGCCGGCCGCCCGATCGAGGAGGCGGTGAGCATGTGCATTCCCGAGCCGTGGAGCGGCCACGAGAGCATGGCCGACGACCTCAAGGCCTACTACGAATACCAGGCCTGCCTGATGGAACCGTGGGACGGCCCCGCGGCGATCGCCTTCACCGATGGCGGCCGTATCGGAGCCACGCTCGACCGCAACGGCCTGCGGCCGGGGCGCTGGTGGCAGATGAAGGACGGCCTCGTCGTGATGGCGAGCGAGGCGGGCGTGCTGCAGCTCCCACCGGGTGAAGTGGTGCGCAAAGGCCGGCTGCGGCCGGGCCGGATGTTCCTCGTCGACACGAAGGAAGGCCGGATCGTCGAGGACGACGAGATCAAGCGGAAGCTCGCCACGGCCAAGCCCTGGCGGGAGTGGATCACGGCGAACCAGGTGCGGCTGGATGCCCTGCAGGACCCGGCCGACGTGGCCCATGTGACCGCGTCGCGGGCCGTGGAGCCCGCGGCAGCGCTCGTCGCCGGCAGCAATGGCAACGGCGCACCCCATGCGGTCGACCCGTGGCGGGCGGCCGGCGTGGCGGGCGAGACATCGAGCCTGCTCGAGCTGCAGCGGACGTTCGGCTACTCGCTCGAAGACCTGAAGGTGATCCTCGCGCCGATGGCCACCGACGGCGCGGAGCCGATCGGCTCGATGGGCAACGACACGCCGCTGGCCGTGCTCTCCGACCGGCCGCAGCTGCTTGCCAACTATTTCAAGCAGCTCTTCGCGCAGGTGACCAATCCGCCGCTCGATGCGATCCGCGAGGAGATCATCACGTCGATGATCACGACGATCGGCTGCGAGGGGAACCTGCTCGACTCGAAGCCCGAGCAGGCCCGCCTCCTGCGGCTCGAGACGCCGGTGATCACGAACGCCGAGTGCGCCCGCGTGAAGGGCCTGAAGCAGCCTGGCCTCGTGAGCAAGACGATCTCGATGCTCTTTCCGGCGGCCGAGGGCGCAGCGGGCATGCGGAAGCGGCTCGATGCGATCCGCGCCGAGGCATCGCAGGCCGTGAAGGACGGGGCCACGATCATCGTGCTCTCCGATCGCGGCGTGAATCGCGAGCAGGCGGCCGTGCCGGCGCTGCTCGCGACTGCGGGCGTGCATCACCACCTCGTGCGTGAGGGCACGCGGACCCGCTGCGGGCTCGTCGTGGAGACGGGCGAGGCCCGCGAGGTGCAACACTTCGCCCTGCTCACGGGTTACGGCGCGGGCGCCGTGAACCCCTACGTGGCCTTCGCCACGATCGATCAGATGCAGGCGGAGAAGATCATCGCCGGCGACTACCCGCGGGAGAAGCTCCACAAGAACTTCGTCAAGGCGGCGACGAAGGGTCTCTTGAAGGTGATGAGCAAGATGGGCATCTCCACGCAGCAGAGCTACCGCGGCGCCCAGATCTTCGAGGCCGTGGGGCTTGAGCAGGGGCTGATCGACGAGTTCTTCACGCGGACGCCGAGCCGGATCGGCGGCATCGGGCTCGACGGCCTCGCCGAGGAGATGCTCAGGCGTCACGAGCATGCCTGGCCGCGGACCAATGTGCCGAGCGCGCTGGAACTCGACGTCGGCGGCCGCTACGCCTGGCGGCGAAAGGGGGAGGCCCACGTGATGGCCCCCGAGGTGGTGGCCAGCCTGCAGCGGGCCACGCAGATCAACAGCCGCGAGGAGTTCCGGAAGTATCAGAAGCTGATCGACGAGCAGCAGACGAAGCTGCTCACGCTCCGCGGGCTGCTCGACTTCAAGTGGGCCGACCAAGCGATCCCGCTCGACGAGGTGGAGCCGGCGAAGGAGATCGTGAAGCGATTCGCGACCGGCGCGATGTCATACGGTTCGATCTCGAAGGAGGCCCACGAGACGCTCGCCGTGGCGATGAACCGGCTCGGTGGCTGGAGCAACACGGGCGAAGGGGGCGAAGATCCCGTCCGCTACCAGCTCGAGGCCAACGGCGACAGCAAAAACTCGAAGATCAAGCAGGTGGCCAGCGGCCGCTTCGGCGTGACGAGCCTGTATCTCGTCAACGCCAAGGAGCTGCAGATCAAGATGGCCCAGGGAGCGAAGCCCGGTGAGGGGGGCCAGCTTCCCGGCCACAAGGTCGATCGTGAGATCGCACGGATTCGGCACAGCACGCCGGGCGTGGGTCTGATCTCGCCGCCGCCGCACCACGACATCTATTCGATCGAGGATCTCGCCCAGCTGATCCATGACCTCAAGAACGCGAACCACCATGCGCGCGTGAGCGTGAAGCTCGTGGCCGAGGTGGGCGTGGGCACGGTGGCGGCGGGCGTGTCGAAGGGCAAGGCCGACGTCGTGCTCATCTCGGGCCACGACGGCGGCACGGGGGCGAGCCCGCAGACCTCGATCATGCACTGCGGCCTGCCGTGGGAGCTCGGCCTCGCCGAGGCCCACCAGGTGCTCGTGATGAACGACCTCCGCGGCCGGATCGTCGTGCAGACCGACGGCATGATCCGCACCGCCAAGGACGTGGCGATCGCCACGCTCCTGGGCGCCGAGGAATACGGCATCGCCACGGCGTCGCTCGTGGTGATGGGCTGCATCATGATGCGGAAGTGCCACCTCAACACCTGCCCGGTGGGCGTCGCCACGCAGGATCCGGAACTCCGCAAGAAGTTCACCGGCCAGCCGGAGCACGTCGTCAACTTCTTCTTCATGCTCGCGGACGAGCTTCGCGAGCTGATGGCGAAGCTCGGCTTCCGCACGATCGACGAGATGGTGGGCCGAGTGGACCGGCTCGACACGCGGGCAGCGATCGCCCACTGGAAGGCGAAGGGGCTCGACTTCTCGACGATCCTCCACAAGCCCGAGGTGCCGAAGCACGTCAAGACGCATCACGAGGAGTCGCAGGATCACGGTATCGAGCGGTCGCTCGACATGACGACGCTGCTCGATCTCTGCAAGCCGGCGCTCGAGGAGAAGAAGCCGGTGAAGCTCGATCTCCCGATCAGGAACATCAACCGCACGGTGGGCACGATCCTCTCGAGCGAGGTGACGCGGCGGCACGGTGCGGGTGGGCTGCCCGACGGCACGATCAAGATCACGTTCACCGGCACGGCGGGGCAGAGCCTGATGGCCTTCGGCGTGCCGGGCGTGGAGGTGACCGTCGTCGGCGACGTCAACGACTACTGCGGCAAGGGGCTTTCCGGCGGTCGCGTGATCGTGCGGCCCGTGAAGGACGCCCTCTTCAAGGCGGAAGACAACGTGATCGCCGGCAACGTCGTGGGCTACGGGGCCACGAGTGGAGAGATTTTCATCCGTGGGATCTGCGGCGAGCGGTTCTGTGTGAGGAACTCGGGCGTTGAGGCGGTCGTGGAGGGCACGGGCGACCACGGCTGCGAATACATGACCGGCGGCCGGGCCGTTGTGCTCGGCGAGACGGGCCGCAACTTCGCGGCCGGCATGAGCGGCGGCATCGCCTACGTGTGGGACGCGACGGGCACGTTCCGGCCGAAGGTCAACATGGAGATGGTGGCGCTCGAGGAACTCGACCAGGGCGACCTCGACTACGTGAAGAGCCGGATCGAGAAGCACATCGACTACACCGGCAGCAGCCGCGGCCAGGAGATCCTCGCCGCCTGGCCGACCGAGCAGAAGAAGTTCGTGAAGGTGATGCCGACCGACTACAAGCGGGCCCTGGCGGAACTCCGCAAGCTCGCCGAACAGGATCAGAACGACGCCAAAAGGGTGGAGGCCAAGGTCAATGGGTGAGCCGCGCGGATTCATGAAGTACAAGCGTCAGGTCTCGGGATATGCCCCGGTGACCGACCGCCTCAAGCACTACAACGAGTTCCTCACGATCCTGCCCCCGGAGGAGGTGAAGACGCAGGGCGCCCGCTGCATGGACTGCGGCGTGCCCTTCTGCCACACCGGCTGCCCGCTGGGGAACATCATTCCCGATTTCAACGACCTCGTGTATCGCGATCAGTGGCACGAGGCGAGCCAGCGGCTCCACGCCACGAACAACTTCCCCGAGTTCACCGGTCGCGTCTGCCCCGCTCCGTGCGAGGCCGCCTGCGTGCTCGGCATCAACGAGGATCCCGTCGCGATCAAGCAGATCGAGATGACGATCGCCGACCGGGCCTTCGACGAGGGCTGGGTCGTGCCCGAGCCGCCGGCCGTGCGGACGGGCAAGCGGGTGGCCGTGGTGGGCAGCGGGCCAGCAGGACTGGCCGCGGCGCAACAGCTCAACAGGGCCGGCCATCTCGTCACGGTGTTCGAGCGGTCTGACCGACCGGGCGGGCTCCTGATGTATGGCATCCCCGACTTCAAGCTCGAGAAGTGGCGGGTCTGGCGGCGGATCGAGCAGATGGAGGCGGAGGGGGTCGAGTTCCGCTGCAGCGTGAACGTTGGCACTGATGTCAGCACGCAGACGCTGCGAGATGAGTACGACGCGATCGTGCTGACGGGCGGTGCCACGCTCGGCCGCGATCTGCCGATCCCGGGCCGTGAGCTCGAGGGTGTGCACTACGCGATGGAGTTCCTGCCGCAGCAGAACAAGCGAAACGCCGGGGACGAGGTGCCCGGGCAGATCTCTGCGGAAGGCAAGCATGTGATCGTGATCGGCGGCGGTGACACGGGCTCCGACTGCACCGGCACGAGCAATCGGCACGGCTGCCAGAGCCTGACGCAGTTCGAGTTGCTGCCGCAGCCCCCGGACCTCGGCAAGTATCCGCGGCGGGCCGAGCGGCCGGCCGGCAGTCCGTGGCCGCTCTGGACGCAGATGCTGCGGACCAGCTCGTCGCACGAGGAGGGCTGCCGCCGTGAGTTTGCGATCCTCACGAAAGAGTTCCTGGGCGACGACGCAGGCAAGCTCCGTGGCCTCAAGACCGTGCGGATCGAGTGGTATCAGGATCCGGCCACGGGCCAGCAGAAGTTCAAGGAACTCGCTGGCACCGAAGAGGAGTGGCCATGCCAGCTCGCGCTCCTCGCGATGGGCTTCGTAGGGCCGGAAAAGCAGGGGCCGATCGCCGACCTCGGCCTCGAGCTCGACCCGCGTGGCAACGTGAAGACCGGCGCCGACTACATGACGAGCAAGGAGGGCGTGTTCGCCGCGGGCGACCTGCGCCGCGGGCAGTCGCTCGTGGTGTGGGCGATCCACGAGGGCCGCGAGGCGGCCCGCGCGGTCGACCTCTGGCTGATGGGCTCGACGAACCTGCCGAGCCTCGCAGCCGGGGAATTCGCCGTGCATGCCTCCGCTTCGTAGGACAGGCTTCAGCCTGTCAATAAAAATCGCTTCAATCACGACAGGCTGACGCCTGTCCTACTTCAACGTAACGTCGTAGTTCCCTGCATTGTCCGCGAGTTCACCGGGGTTTTCGTTGAGTTTCAGATAGAGCGGACCTGTGGCGGCGGCCGTGATCGTGCCGCTCGATCCTTCGGCCAGGATGCGGAACGAGGGGCTTCCGCCGTCGTCCGGCTCGACCCACTGGGCGATGAGCAGGCGGCCGATGGGCCAGCCGCGATACCAGCGCAGCGTGATGCCCTCGGGCGAGGATCGCAGGGGACAGGCTGAAGCCTGTCCTACCGTGATGCGGCCGGAGGCAGTGAACGAGATACGTTGGTCCTTCGCGAGTGACCAGCCGGTGTTTTGCCAGCCGCGGCCGCCGGCGACCGTCACACTCTCCTGCGCGGCAAGCGGCTGGCCTGGCGACCAGTCGATCGTCATGCGATCGAACTCAAAGCCATAGTCGATGTCGCCGACGAAGGCCGCGAAATCACGGCCGGCAGCCGCATCGCTCCAGCCGTGGGTGGCGCGCAGCCGGTTCGTGAACTCCTGGTCGAGCGGCTTGCGTTCCGTGGCGGTGAAGGCATCGCGGTAGGCCGGGTGCCCGGCGAGGAAGGCGACGGCCGCCCAGCTGGCCGCGTAGGCGTCGAGCGCCCGGTGAGCCTGCGGCGCGGTTTGGAACACGGCGTCGAGGCTCGGGGATTGGCCCGTGTCGTGAAGCTGCCGCAGGTGTTCGATGCGGCTGAGTTGTTCGACGTCGGCCCGTTGCCCGGGGATGGGGGTGGCTATGAAGCGGCCTGCCACGTCGCTGTCGCGGTCCAGCCGGTGCGTGGCGAGATATTCGGCGATGCCTTCGGTGTACCAGGGCGGCGCGTCGGCCGCTCGGAGCGTGAGCGTGAAGGCATGTACGCCTTCGTGCAGGAGCAGATGTCGGCGATAGTCGGGATTCGACTGGTCCATGAGCCAGAAGCGATCGGCCGCGCAGAATCCGTTCTCGAACTCAGGCACCGCACCATCGACAGGCAGCAAGCCCGCGGCGCGGAAGCGCTCCCGATCGACCATCAGGCAGCCCACTGCGCGCCACGAGGCGTGCTGCTCGGGATCGAGCCCGTAGTGGCGACACCAGGTCGAAAAGGCCTGATCGAACACCCGCGGCAACTCATCCAGGCTGTCGGTGGCGCGACGCGGACGATCGGTGAGGAGCGTGAGATGCCGGCTTTCGAAGACCTGCAGGCCCGCCCGCTGGGCCAGATCGACCGGCGACTCGGCGACCGCGCCGCCTGCAGCCAGGGTCAGGCCGATCACAGTCGCCCAGCACGCCGGCCCGCGGTCTCGCGGCGTATGAAGCATTCGCATGCCTGCACAGTTCACCCAGATCGCCCGGACGCGGCAAGGCATGCCGGCTGGGAAATCGCGGTTTGCCACAAAACCCTCCGAATTCCGATCGATCGGAGACCGGAAGCTCGATACAAACCGGCCCGGATGGTCCGCGAGGTCTCGCCAGGAGGGCGATGAGCGTGCGGCAGGGAAGTCTGCAGGACGGCTTATGGCTGCGCCACGGGTGCGCGATCATGCTCTGCTGCGCGCTCGTCATCTGCAGCGACCGCGCTGGCGTCGGTGCCGATGCATCCACCGTGAGCCCATGGGCCACGGGCGGGGCAAAGGTGGTGGCAGGATCGACCGACGGCAAGGCCGGCCCGCCGCAGGCGACGGCCCTGCCGATCGCCCAGGCGACGCCGTGGCCCGGGTACGTGATCCAAGGCGGCGCGATCCCGCAGGGCTGGCAGCCTCAGCCCGTGCCCTACCAGTCGATCGGCCCCGACGGCCGGCCGGTCACGCTCTACTACGCCCCGACCTACACGTTTACGTATCCGATCGGCCCCCCGGTGCCGATGCTCTCGCCCGTGAATCGGCGTCAGGCTGTTCCGCAGCCGGTCGCAGGCAACGGCTGGAACTATCAGGCGCAGGGAGCTCCACCGCCGGCCTACACGCTCCCGCCCCCGACCGTCGCGCGCTACCAGCCACCGCCCTATCAATATCCGCCGAACGCAGCGCAGCTCACCGGTCAACAGCTCGCGCCTCCCGCCACGCCGCTGCCGCCGCCCACGGCGCCTGCGATGCCCATGCAGCCTCCGCCCACGACGTGGCAGAGTCAGCCGATGCCGCCTCCATCGCAGTGGGTGCCATCGGCCCCGGCGGCGATGCCGGCGCCGACCACGGCCGGCGAGGCTGCCGCTGCGCTGGCTCCCCCGGTGATGGCCGGCGCCGCTGCCGCGGCGTCGCAGCCGACCGCACCCCCGGCGATGGTGTCGATGCCGCAGGCCCCGCCTTCCCCGGGCCGCTCCGCCACCTCGCACATGTGGCGCGTGGTGGGCGTGCAGGATGGCGACACGCTCACCTGCCTCGACGAAAACAACCAGCAGCAGAAGGTGCGCCTCGCGGAGATCGACGCCCCGGAACTCGGCCAGGACTTCGGCAAGGTCTCACGCGAGGCGCTCGCCAGCATGGTGTTCGGCAAGACCGTGGAGGTCGACGACGACGGCAAGGATCGCTACGGCCGCTGGATCGCCCACGTGCTCGTCAACGGCAGCGACGTGAACCGCGAAATGGTCGCGACGGGCAACGCCTGGCACTACGCCGCCTACTCGAAGGACCAGTCGCTCGCCCAACTCCAGTCGCAGGCCCGCGCCCAGCAGATCGGCCTCTGGGCGCAGCCTGATCCCGTCGCCCCGTGGCAGTTCCGCAGCACCGAAAACAAGCCGTAGTGCATGGCGTAGGGCAGGCTTCAGCCTGTCACTGCCTTTGTCTCATCGTTGGCGCCGGCTCGGGGTTACCCCGTACCGTCTCGCCGGACGCTCGGCCTGTTGAACGCGCGCCGGCTTCGGGCTCCCCATATCCCGTCGCCGGACGTTCGCCTCCGCCCTCCAGGCTTCGGCTCACTCGGATTTGCCTGCGCTGCGCCATCCATGG
>Ga0208783_10000572_pt1 | contig 22542 bp, 33 predicted proteins | sample DEB19_08_DNA_2_FD_184529 | JGI IMG/M metagenome (GOLD analysis project Ga0208783, IMG submission 184529) | Aqueous microbial communities from the Delaware River and Bay under freshwater to marine salinity gradient to study organic matter... | ecosystem: Environmental > Aquatic > Marine >...
GCCGACAGAGCAATTGCCTGCTCAATGGCAGAGCGCACGCTGTCAGGCTGCCCCCCCGCTGGTGCAGCCAGGGCCGGCGCACCGGACACGCTCACTGCAGCCGCGCGGGCGCGCTGCGCTGCGCTGTTGCCCTGCTGGGCCTGGTTGGCCTTGGCGCGCTGCTGCAACACCGAGCGCACGCGGGGGTTGGCCAGGCAGGCCTGCCGGTAAGCATCCTGCAGGCTGAGCTCGCGGCCACGCCGCTGGGCCACTTCCATCAGGTCGGCCATCTCCTCGCGCACGTCCTGGCCGAATTCAGCGCGCTCCAGAAAGCTCTCAACCTGCGTGCTCGCCTGGCTGGCCAGCTGCTGCTGCTGCATGGCCTGCGCCTGCTGGAACTGCGACATGAACTGCTGCACCGGCGCGAGCTGTTGCTGCACGGCCTGCTGAAGCTGCATCTGCTGCTGATCGACCTGGGGCACCTGGCCGGCCAGCGCCGCGTCAAGCTGCTCGATGAAACTCTGGCCGAACCGGCCGACGCCGAACTGCTTGACCATGCCGGCCACCAGCTGCGCGAGCTCGGGCCCGGTGCCCGTGCGCAGCTTGACGGCCGTGGCCATCAGGTTGTCGATGGCCTGGATCGGCGTGGCGTTCTCGGCGCGGATGTAGGCCTCGTAGGGCGCGAACGCGCGTGAGTAGGCCTCGGCCACCTTGCGGGCCTCGGACGTTTCCTGCAGTGTGCGCTGCACTTCCTGCTCGCGGCGCGCCACTTCGGCGCGCACGTCGGGCGGCAGCTTGCCCCAATGCTCGCGCACCTCGGGCCGCCAGGATGCCGGGGCCCGGTCCTGCTGCTGCTTGGGGCCCGACTTGGGTCCGGGTGTGATCTCCGTCACATTTTCGGCCTTGGCGAACTTGCCCTTCTCATCGCGCGGGCGGTCGGCCTTTTCGGCCAGCGCGTTCAGGTCAGCGTTCGCGCCTTCAGCCGGCGCATCGCCGGCCGGCATGTCCAGTGTGAGCTGGGGCTCTTCAGCCGCAACAGGTTGAGCCGGGGCCGATGAGGCTGCAGCTGGTGCCGCATCCGGTGCCGCCTCGGATGTCTCCATTGCCGACGCGATGGCATCGCGCAGGTTCTCTGTGGTGGGTTCGTTCATCGGTTTCTTTCTTGGAGTTTGTGGATGGCACGCTCGATGTCCTGGCGCCGGAACGTGCCACCTTGGGTGTACAAGCGCTCGCGCTCTTGCTTGGCCTTGGCCCAGGTTTCCTTGAAGTCGTCGGTCGTCGTCAACCCGGTGGCGCGCATGTAGTCGCGGTGCTTGGTGCGCGAGCTGATGTCGGTGCCGTCCGGTGCGCGCGCGCCGTCGTAGTTGCGGTCGCCCCACAGGGCGCCAGAGTCGGTGCGTAGCTCGGGCTGGTAATCGGGCGTCACCTCGATGAGCTCGCCCGTGACACGGTCCTGAATCCAGCGGCGTCGAGTCATTCCTCTTCGTCCTTCTTGCGCAGTGCGTTGATGAGTGCAGCCGCGCCACCAGCACCGGCTGCGGTCAGGGCCAGCGCGGCCGGGTCGGCGTAACCGTAGTACAGGCGGCGCCAGTCGGTGGGCGCAATCTTCACGTCCTTGCCCGACTGGTAGTACCCGGCATCTTTGTGCGCCTGCAGCGAGTCCTGCAGCTCCGACCACGACGACCTCGGCAGCTTGCGGTAGTCGGGGTGCGCAAACTCATGCGGCTCGACGCGGCCACGGTACGTGTCCCACAGGCGCCACTGCTCGGGGAACAGCGGCAGGTCAGGGTTGGGCCCACGCGACTCGTCCACGTACTGCACCACCTTCTTGTAGAAGGGGTTGAAGTCGCTCACCACCTTGGGCTCGTAGGCCAGCTTGTCGGGGCTCAGCGACTCGGGCAAGCCCGGCGTGAGCTCGCCGGTCTTGGCGCTGCGGTAGACCTTGTTGGGCGTCGTGCCGCCAATGATGCTGATGGCCGACTCTTCGACCTTGCGGCCCATCTTCGGATCCTGCGCGACGGCCGCGCGGATCGCGTCAGGGCCGGCGCCCCTCATGCCCGTCAAACCCGCCAGGCGCGAAGTGAACTCGGCGCCCACCTCAGGGTCGTCGAGCATGCGGTCGTAGTTCTTGCGGATCATCCACAGATCCACCGCGCTGGTGTTGCCCTTGTTCAGGTCCAGCCAGGGCGTGCCCAGCGAGGCCGTCTTTGACGACAGGCCCGGCACCTGGTTCATCACGCGGGTGGTCACGTCGCGCACCGTCTCGCTGCCCTGCGGCTGGAACATCTCCGGCTTCTTGCGGATCAGGTCGGCCATGATGGGCATGTTGCCCAGGTTGGCCGTGCCCAGCACGCCCATGCCGCCAGTGGTAGCCGCACCCACGCCGCCCTCCCTGGCCAACGCGCGGCCGATGCCTTCGCTGCCGGCGCGGTCGGCCAGCGCGTTGAGCTCGTCCTCGTTGCGCAGCCGGAAGCGCTGCGCCAGGAACTCGTTCTGCGTCAGCGGCGCGTTGGGCGATAGCAGCGCGAAGTTGAGTCGGTTGAAGGTATCGACCTTGTCGGGGTTGTCGATCTGGTACGTGCGCAAGAACTTCTGCATGAGCGCGTTGTGCGCCTCACGCGGCAGCGCCTCAGGGTCGAAGTTGTTGCCCTTGATGTAGAACAGGTCGGGGATCGTGAACTTGCCTTCCAGGCCGCCGGGGATCATCACCTCGCGGCGCGTGTTGAGGTCACTGATGCCCAGCGAGCGCGGCTCGGACAGGCTCATGTCCACGCCGTGCTGCTTGCCCCAGTCGATCCACTCCTGCGAGCTCATCTCCTCGGGCCGCTTAGGCAGCACGCGGGGCTCGGTGCGCAGCTCAGCGCGCGCGATCAGCGCGTCATCCACGGCCGACTTCGGGATGGCCTTGGCAGCCTTGAAACCGGGGTCACTCAGGAACGACCGTGCGATGTCCTCCTCGCCGGCTTCCTTCACAGGTGCCACAGCCTTGGAGCTGCGCTCGATGGCATCGCCTTCGGCCTTGGCGCGCACGGCCTCAATGGCGCGCTCCTTCTGCTGGCCCTTGAGTTCAGCAAAGGCCTTGGACTTGCGCATGCGCTCTTCGGCCACGTCAGCCTTGCGCAGCGCCGCCACGGTGGCCTCGGTGGCGTTGCCGACGGCCTTGCCCGCCTGGCGCGCCTTGTTGGCCGCCAACGGCAGACCACCGACCACCGGCAGCATGCCGGCAGCCGACAACGTCATTCCCAGGTAGTCGCGGTCGCGCCGGGCGCGCTCGTAGTCGCGTGCGGCCAGCGCCGTGCCCACCACCGGCAGGAACCCGTAGCCGACGTCCTGCGCGGTATCGACCAGGTCAGCGTCGGCCGGCGTGTCCAGGGACACGAACTTGCGTGCGCGGTTGCGAAGCGCGTCAATGTACGAACCGACGTCCATCCCTGAACCTCACTTGAGGAATTTGAGCTTGTACAGCGTGGACTCGTAGGTGCCCACGATCTCGTCGATCACGTTGTGCAGCGACGACAGCTTGCGCGGCACCATCTCGTCGCGGCAGTCGTCGATGTACTCCATCATTTCGCGCAGCACGGGCTCGATGTCGCCCTCGTACTCGTTGTCCAGCAGCGGCACCTCCAGCAGCTCACCGTAGCGGCCCTGGTACTGCTCCGCGAACTTGTCCGCGAGCTTGGTGATGCCCTCGTAAAACTCACCCAGCGCCACGTGTTTGGCATACGCACCCGGTCCCTTGGCCTTCAGGTGCGCCTTGTGCGCCAGGTCGCGCGCCAGGAACAGCAGACCCACGAATTCGCCAGCGTTCATCGCCATGATTCACCTCACTGCACGCCACCCATCGGGGGCAGCATGGGCGCCGCCGGGGGCAGCATGGGGTTGGGCTGCATCGTGGCCATCTGCACGGCCTTCATGCGGGCATCCATCTCGGTGTTCACGGCCTTGGCCTGGCGCTCCTTCGCGCCGGCCATCTTCTCGGCCACTTCAGCTTGCTGCAGCGGCGAGGGCTGCGGCGGCTGCACGCCACCCTGCGCCAGCTGGGCTATAGCCTGGTCGAGCACGCCCTCGATCTCCTGCGACACGCGGAACTTGGACACGCTCCACTGCAGCAGACGCAGAAGGTAGGGCCCGGCCTGCGGCACGCCCTGCACCATCGGCGCGACCTGCGAGATGAACGCCCCCAGGCCCTGCATAAACTGCACGGCCGCGTCGCGCTCGGCCGCCCAGTCAAGTGCGGCCATCGAGTCAGCCTCGACGTTGATGCGGTACTGCGCCACGTACTCGTCCTTGAGCAACGCGATGGCCGCCGGGGCCATCTGGGCGTCGGGGGTGCGGTCAATGTTGGAGCGCGCCACCATCGTCTGCGGCTGCCAGTGGCGCGAGATGATCTCGGCCTTGATGCGCAAGCCCTCGCTGATCCACTGCGCGATGTAGAACTGCATGAGCTGCACGCGCGTGCTGCCGAACTGCGCCTTGATCTGCTGCGCGGTGGCCGTCTCTGAGGCCTTGGAGCTGCCGCGCATGATGTCGGACACGCCCAGGATCTCGTAGATCTGCATCACCTTGTCCTGCCGGTACACGCGCAGGTTGTTGATGGCATTGACCACCTGGTCGATGGGCGCCCAGTCCACCTTGCCCTTGATGCCGCCGGCCTCGGCGAACATCGCCCAGTTGTCCACCGGGATCAGCTGGTTCTCGCTGCCCTGGTTGAACATGCGCTGGATGCCGTCAGCACCACGGTCGTACACGCCGACGATCTTGGCCGCGCGGGTCAGCCAGGTGATGCGGGTGTTGATCTCGTCGAGCTCGTTGAACTGGTCCTGCGCGAAGATGTAGTCGGCGCGCGGCATCAGGTTGGAGCTCGTCACGTTGGCCATCAGCGCACGCGGGCACGGGAAAAACCCGTCGAGCTGCAGCGGGTCGTCCTTGACGTCCAAGATGGTCGGTGCGCCCTCGGCGTACCAGTAGACCTTCTTGTGCTCCTTGCACCAGATTTCGAACACCTGCGCCTTGTTCCAGACGTCGTGCTGGGGCAGGTTGTTCTGGTCGGTGGGCTTGACCGACTGAATGGGCACGCTGTTGGCGATCTCCTCACCGAACCGCGCTTTGAGCTGATCCTTGGTCATGTAGACCCGTCGCGCCACCCACCGCACCTCGTTCCAGGTCCGCGCCGGCGACCAGAAGAAGTCCTGCCAATGGATGTAGTCCACCGGCGCGTCCTCTTCGACGATGCGCTCCTGCGTGTACGCGGGCACCAGCTCGTTGCCGAACTCATCGAGCACGGCCGGCACCTCCTCCTGCTCGATTTCGACCTCGTAGCGCAGCCAGATCTGGCCCATGCCCACCGTCAGCCAGTCCTCAATGCCCTGGCGCACCGCGTCATCCCACTGGGAGATGTTCTCTTCAAAGCCACGGTTGAGAATGCGCTGCAGGATGATGCCGGCCACGCGCGCCTGGTCGTCTTCGACGTCGAGGAATGAGCGCGACACGTCGGCCTTCGGCGGCCGCGCGTACAGCATCGACAGCATCACCTTCATCGTCGACCAGAACAGGTTGACGCGGGACTCGTCTTTGCCCCAGGTGTCGCGCTCGTCGAGGTAGCGCTTGATGATGCGCTCGCCGTGCTTGTGGAACTTCTCCAGCTCCTGCTGCGATGCCTTGATCTCAGTGCCCCAGCGCTGCTGCAGACCCGCCGGCGTGTCGGCAAAGTCTGAGCTGCTGGTGATCTTCTCTTGTTGCTCGATCATCCGATCCTCGCTGTCTGTTGCGGGCCGGTATCCCAGATGTCGTCAAGCGAAAACTGGTAGCTGGCACCCTTTTGGCCTGGTGACCTTGGTGCGATTCTAGGCTCGGAGTGTGTTTTTCCCACCGGCCTGGCCGCCAAAGCGAAGTACCGGAACGCATCCGCAGCGTGCGAGTGCTGGTCGTGCTTGGGCTTGTTGCGGAATGTCTGCGTCTTCTCGTCCCACTCCCGCATGTACGCGCGCAGGTGGTCGATCCCGTCGTAGCAGACCTCCTCATCGAAGAAACACTTGGGCAGCACCAGGCGCGCAGCCTCAATCCCGTCCTGCAGCGACATCTCCGGCACGATCTGCGGCCGGATCCCGTTGGCCAGGAACTGTTCGATGATCGACTTGCCCGTCTGCAGCGACTTCGCACGCGCGTCGTGCGGCAGGTACACCGTTCCCACCTTGTACGGCCGCGACTTCACCCAGTCGATGTAGTGCCCAATGGCCTGGTTGTCGTCTTCCATGAACTCGACGACGCGATACCCGTCGGGCGTCTCCTGCCAGCCCCACCAGCTGCAGCTGTCGGTGTAGCCCAGGTCGGCCGCCAGGTGCACCGGGAAGTCAGGGTCTAGCTTGTGCGCGGCGATGCGGCCCTGCTCATAGGCGTCACCTATCGCCCTGGCGTAGTACGCCCCAGGGATCGCCGCTTCAAAGCTGCACTCGTACTCGACCAGGTACGAGTCCTCGGTCATCTGCGCCTTCGCGGCCGAGAGCTCCTCGTCGTCCAGGATGCGGGTCTTGGACGCGGGCAGCTCCAGCAGAACGTGCGTCTTCGGGTTTAGCCGCGCCTCTTCCTTCAGGTTCCAGAACAGGTTCTTGCCCTTGGGCGTGCCGGCCCAGATGCACCAGCCCTTGCGGTCGGAGAGCGCCGGCCGGATCACCTTGTACCAAGCGTCCGGCCGCATGTCCCCCACCTCGTCCATCACCACGCCGTCGAAGTACATGCCGCGCAGCGCGTCAGGGTTGTCGGCGCCAGCCACGTAGATCCGGCTCTCACCACCCCAGCCGTTGCGCATGTCGATCCGCAGCTCCGACTCATTCGGCGGCTTGGTCTGCAGCGGCTTCGTGAGCTCCTTGAGGTACGTCCACGCCACCCGCTTGGCCTGCTCCCGGTACGGCGCCAGGTACGCGAACTGCGGATTGGGGTGCTGCGTCTCCAACGCGCCGATCACCAGGTCAGCGCACATCGCCACCGTCTTGCCAGCGCGTCGGTGCGCCACCACACACGCCCACCGCCGCTGCCGGTTGTGCAGCGGCAGGAACACGTCGCGCGGCTGGTAGGCGTTGATGTCCATCAGCGCACGAAACGGCCGCACCGCACGCAGCGCGCACGCCAGTTGCGCACGGTTTCACGTGGGGCTCTTTTGTGGATGCGCAGGGCGCATAGGAGTTTGTGCAAAAAACTCATAAGGCCATTTTTGAAATGCTGGAGATGGGGGAGGGGGCCCCTGCGTCAGCCACCCCCCGCCCCCGGCTCGACGGGGGGGTGGGGGGTCGCGCGCGCCTGCCCCCCGGCCCCCTGCGCCGCCCGGCTGGAGCCCGGCTCGGCCTGGTCACTCGCATCAATAATCCGCTGCTCAAGGGCTGGAACGTCAGTTACATCAAGCACTTGCGCGTTCTGCCCATGAATTTGTGCCACCGATGCGACGCCGCGCTGCGCCAACCAGGGCATGCTGATGGTGATGCCGCCGTTGACGTTGTGCGCCACCTGCAGCGGTAGCGCCTTGGCGACCAGGCCGGCGAAGATCTGGCGGTCCTGCACGCCGCCCTGCGCGCGCTCGATCAGCCAGCCGGCCAGGCCCTTCGGGTGGCAGTCGCGCGCGGCCATCTCGACGGCCTCGCGGATCGTGCGCGTCACCTTGTTGGGCGTGCCCTTCTGCCGGCCGAGCGGCAGCGGCGCCCCGCTCAGGGGCGATCGAGGCCTCTCCTTCTGCTCTCGATCTTTGGGAGATTCGCAATGTTGCGTTTCCTGCATGCCGGTGATGCTACCCCAACAGCGAACCCAAACCGCGTGCGCCTGCCCCCCACACCCCTATACAGGGCAGACGCAGGCGCACCCCCAAACGCCCCTTCGCGCAGGGGAAAGCCCCCCGCCTGGGGGCGGCGGGGGCTTCACTTTCCCCCTCCTGCGCTTGCAGTGCGCTCGCATGGCGATCGCATAGCAGGCGCACGGCAGGCGCACCCATCACTCATCCCCTTCCGAGCCGCTGCCACGCCACATGGCAGGCGCCCCTGAGCCCTGCGCTGCGCGCAGCTTGCCCACGTCGGTGAGCTGCAGCCGCTTGAAGTTCTTGCGGTCGTGCTTGTACTCAACCTCCTCCAGTAGCCCGTCGCGCTGCATCTGGAACAGCAGGCTGAAGAACTCGCTGCGCTCGACGCGGGGGAACTCGGCCTCACTCTTGAGCACGCGGTAGGCGTTGTTGTTGGCCGATGCGTTCATGCTCAGCCGCTGCCCGGCGCGCTCGGCGCTGACCAGCAGTCGAAGAATCGCAGCGCGATTGGTATTCCGCACCAGCGCGGCCGCAGCAGAAGCGCCTGGCGTGGTGCCAAAGCGCCGGAACACCTTGGCCTCGATGTCGAACTCCAGGCGCACTTCATCCTGCAGCGGGCCCAGGTTGCACTTCTCATGGCGCAGGCTGATGACGCGCTCGCCGTCGCGGGTCATGGCCCAGCGGCTGCGCGCTGAGTTGTTCCAGGCCGTGGACCCGCTGAAGGTGGTGTTGGTGTCCTGGCCGGCGCCCATGCGCACTGAGGCCTTGTCGACGTGCGCCAGCAGCAGGACAGCTGCACCCGTGCCGTGGGCGATGGCATTGAGGCACCGCATGAACCCGCGCACCTCGGCGCGGTCGTTCTCGTTGGCCGCGAACACGTCTGATGCGTTGTCGATGATGACGACCTGGGCGCGGTGGCGCACGGCCGCGTCGGCCAGCCACTGCATCTTGTCGGTCGCGCCGCCCGCGCGCCAGAGCACGCAGTCCTGGTCGGTCATGTCGTAGACGGCCAGGCGATCCTTGAGCTCCAGCATGCCAACCTTGAGATCCCTGCAGATGTTGGCCACGCGGAAGTGCACGGTTCTGGTGTCGTCCTCGGCGCTGATGACCAAGACCCGGCAGGGCTGCAGCTCCATGCCCAGCCAGGCGTGGCCGGTGGCCAGGCCGACGGCCAGCTGCAGGGACAGGTTGGACTTGCCCACGCCGCCGTTGGCGCTCAGGATCGTGGTGGTGCGGGCCGGCAGCCAGCCGGGCACGTGGAAGTGCGCCGGCTCGGGCTCGCGGTCGCCCAGGCTGTCCCAGTCCAGCGGCGTGAGGGCGCCAGGCTGCGCGGGGGTGTCCATCTTCTGGACGTCATCACCCACGGCCAAGTTGACCGTCACCGACCGCGGCTGCCGGTTCTCAGGCGCGAACTTCTCGGCTGACTTCACCGCGCGCGGGATCTCAGCGCGCCGCATCTCCCAGCGCCTGACCTCCTCGGCCGGACCCGTGGGGCGCACCTGATCCATCAAGCTGTAGAGCAGCTCCACGGCCGCGCCGGCGTACATGCCCCCGCTGACCAGGCTGGCGGCCAGCCGCGCCAGGCTGTCGTGGTAGCTGCGCTCGCTGACCGGGGCCGTGAGCATGGCCAGCATCTCCCCGGCGTGCGAGCCCGTGCTCGAGGTGGTCGGCGCAGTCGCGGCCACGGCACTGGCCACGCGCAGGGCGTCCAGGTCAATGCCCACGGCCGCGCAGGCATCAGCCAGGGTCCAGCGCACGTTGGGGTGCCACTCTGCCAGCTGCACCTTCCAGGGCCCGGCAGCGCGCGGCTTGGTGTTGGTGCCGCCAGGCAGGCGCACGTAACGCACGCATGCGTTTCCGCTTCTATCGTTGCTACGCCCCCGGCTGGCCAGGGCGACCATGATGCGGTCGACCAGCTCCTGGTTGCTGCAGTCGGGGTCGTCGCGCCAGTCCAGCAGGATGCCGACCTGGTACTTGCCGGGGCTGGTCTGCAGCGCCCAGGAGTACTGCATCACGTCGGCCGGGTCGATGTCGTCGACGACCAGGGCGGCCAGGGCGTGGAACGTAGCCTTCTGCCGGGCCCACGGGAAGCCGGTGAGGATGGCGGTGCTGAAGTAGGTGTTGTCGGCGCTGGCGCCGTCGATGAGCTTGGCCTGTTGCTCGGTGCCACGGTAGGCGCGCCCGGCCCAGACACCCTCGGGCGGGTTGTCGGGTGAGGCGCGAAAGCTGCAGACCCACCCGTACTGGTCGGGGGCGAGCTCGCCGTGGACTTCGGCCAGGAAGTCGCTGTTGGTCATGGTGGGCACCTCGACCATGATCAACGACGCATGCCAGCGAGATCCTCCACCTTGAGCTTGACGCCCACCTTTTTGCCCAGCGCCAGCAGGTCGGGCCAGTGCTTCTGGGGAATGCGCCCGCCGGTGCCGCGCGGCCTGGGCTGGCACCAGCGCGACAGGGCCGACGGGGTCATGCCCAGGGTGGCGCTGACGGTGGTCTTACCTCCCAGTGTTTCGATTACGCCGTATGCCGGCTCGCAAAAGTGGATGGTGGGGATGGCCATTTGAGATGTGGTGAAGAGGTTGAACAGTACATGGTGCGATTGACGCAACGGTGAGAGTATGTCAGGCTCACAGGCTCAACCAACGATGCAAAACGATGGAAACAACCTGGTTCAAAGGCCAGTTGGCCGATAAGAAGCTGTCCCAGCGTGCGTTGGCGAAGCTACTCAACCTCGACCATGCAGCTATCTCGCTCATGTTTCGCGGCAAACGTCGGATGACTCCGACGGAGGCCAAGAAGATAGCGGACGTGCTGGGTGTAAAGGTGACCGAAGTGCTGCGCCGAGCTGGTGTGGCCGTGCAGGACGATGTCCAGCGCGTGCCCATCACCTGCTACATCAACGGCAGTGGGGTCGTGACACTGTTCCCAGAAAAGACGCACGACAGCGTCGCTGGGCCAGCTGACTGTCCCAAGGGGACCTATGCTGTCCAGTGTCGGTGCCCTGGCGCGCCTCAAGATGGGTGGCTGGTGTTTGTCTCGCCCGCTCAGAACACGGCCGATCAGCAGATGGATCGGCTGTGCCTGGTGGCGATGAACGAAGGCACCAGCACCATTGCGGTGGTGCGACGCGGTTACCGCAGCGGCACGTACAACCTCATCACCTGGCCGGCGCGCGATCTGCGTACCGACTCGCTGGTGGCGTGGTGCGCGCCGGTGCTCTGGATCAAGCCCTGAGCCTTTGATCTCGTAAGCTAGGGAAAGTACCTAGCAAATTGTCTTCTCTCAACTGTTGTGCTTTTCTCATCATTGAGTGAGAATTCATCCATACCAACTGCAAACAGGAGCAACGAGATGACCAAGACCGAATGCCTGAACAAAGCTGCAGCGGCGCGCCATGCGGCCAAGTTGGCAACCGCCCGTTACGCCGTGTACGCCAACACCTTTGGCGGCGGCGACAAGCTCACGCAAGACGCCCTGTTGGCAGTAGACGTGGCGAACGAGGTAGCCGCGAAGTGGGAGCGAATCGCTGAGTGGAACCCGATGACTCGCAAGGCCGCGCTCCGCAAAGGAACGCTCCCCGCCTATCTCTTTGGCTACTGATCCCCATCCCCCGGTCTGGCCCTTCCCAACCTACAAGGGCCAGCGCTACAAGCCACCCCGCAAACCTAAGCCAGGCCCACCACCCAACGCTCCCGAAGCGCCTTTCTGACCCACCACCATGCACGACTACACCTACTCCCCCATGCGCGAGCGCATCGAGCGCCGCCGCCAGGCTGCGATGGATGTCCTGACTGCAGTCGGGCTGGGTCTGGCCGGCGCCACCTTCTTCTTCTTCTGGTTGTCGCGATGAACAACAAGTGCCGCTACGGCAGCTGCCTCGGTGGCGAGGCCTGCTTGTGTGAGATGGAGCGCGAGGCCGTTGAGGAAACGCGCCAGGCAATGCGCATGTTGGCGTGTGTGCTGATTTACGCGGCCGTCATGGCGGGCCTGATCGCCATCGTTTGGATCCTGTGAAATGAAACCCGCACACGAATTCCTGAACGCAGCGGCCCAGCACATGCTCGACCGCGCCAAGACCTACGACCGACCCGAGGGCGAGCGCTCGATGGCCGCCACGGTCGATGCCTTCAACTACATCACCGGGCACTCGCTGAGCGAGGCCGATGGGTGGTTGCTGATGCTGGTGCTAAAACTGGTGCGACTGCACCAGCGCGCCGGCTTTCACCTGGACAGCGCAGAAGACGCTGTTGCCTACGCCGCACTGCTGGCCGAGGCGAAGAGCAAATACAACGAGTGACCCACCACAAACCCAACGAAAGGAAACACATGGACAACCTGGACATCCTGGCCACGCAATGGCACGCGGCCAAGCGCGCCGAGGAGCGCGCACGCGACGACCGCATCGCAATCGAAGAAAAGATCCTTGCCGCGCACCCGGCCAAGCAGGAGGGCAGCGAGACGGTGACCACCGGTATGGGTCACAAGATCAAGCTCACCGGCAAGATCATCTACAAGGCCGACGTCGACCAGCTGGAGGTGCTGACGTCCAGCTGGCCCGAGGACGCGCGCCCCATCAAGGTCGAGGTGAAGGCCGACGAAGCCAAGCTCAAGGCCATTCGCAATGAGCGCCCCGACCTGTGGAAGAAGATTGCCGGCGCTGTCGAAACGAAGTCGGCCAAGACCGGCGTGTCCATCGAATTCAAGGAGTGACGCAAAGTCACTCAAACCGGCAACGATCCGCTGGCCGGTCCAACAAGCGGACAACCCAAGGAGCATTGAAATGGCATTTGCAAAGAAGGACGACGGCATCGCCGTCATCAAGGCCGCGAACATTGTTCGCACCACCATCCGCATCAAGGGCACTGCGCCCTTTGTGCAAAACAAGTTCAGCAAGAAGGCGCGCGACAAGATGATGGCCGACATGGCAACTCCGAAAGCGGCCAAGAAGGGCAAGACTGAGCGGCCGCCGCGCGACTACGACGACGACTTCAACCAGTCGCAGCACATCAGCGTCAATGGCTGGAACGGAATTCCCTGCCCCGCGTTTCGCGCAGCAATGATCGACGCATGCCGCACGGTTGGCATGGTGATGACGCGCGCCAAGATGGCCGTGTTCGTGCTGCCTGACGGTTTTGACAAGGACGACGGCACGCCGCTGGTCAAGTTGATTGCTGATAAGCCTGAGCGCACCGAGTCGCTTGTACGCAATGACAACGGTGGCGCTGACATTCGAATCCGACCCATGTGGCGCAATTGGGAGGCCGATGTATCGGTCGAATTTGACGCCGACATGATCACTCCCGAGTCAGTCATCAACCTGTTGGATCGCGCTGGGCGCCAGGTTGGCGTTGGCGAAGGCCGCCCGTACAGCAAGAACAGCGTCGGACAAGGCTGGGGCACCTTTACTGTTGTGGAGACGAAATGAAACGCAAACCTGCAACCCTTGATCTGCGCTCGGAGCAAATTCGGGCCGAGTTGGCCGCCATCGCGGCTGCCAACAACAACCTGCTGAATCCGGCGCATGTCGTTGAGGCCGCACGCGACCCGACGTCGGTGCTGCATGATGAATTTGAGTGGGACGACGATGCTGCGGCAGACGGCTACCGGCTTGCCCAGGCCGGAGCACTGATCCGCAGGGTCAAGTTCACGTTGGTGCGGCAGAACGCCGAAACGCGCCAGCTGGAAATCAGGACGACGCGCGCTTACCAGTCCAGGCCATCGGAACGTGGCGCGGGTGGTGGCTACGAACAGGTCGAGCAGATCATGGCCGACCCGCGCAAGCGCGACGAACTGATTGACCAGGTGCTGCGAGAGCTTGCTGCATACCGCAAGCGCTATGCGGACCTGGTGGCGCTCACCGAGGTGTGGCGCGCCATTGATGACGCCATCGACGTGCTGAGCACGTCGGCTCCTTCGCGGCAAGGCTCGGCGGCGCAGCCGGGGCATGGCGTGGCGAGCTGAGGCGTGACGTGGAACGCCCTGGCGCGGCAGGCGAGGCGAGGCAGGGAAGGGCCGGGCAAGGCGAGGCGAGGCTCGGCATGGCAAGGCAGGCTCGGCAGCGCTGGGCCCGGCTAGGTCGGGCCCGGCGTGGCAGGCGTGGCATGGCCGGGCTAGGCACGGCGAGGCCTGAAATGGCAAGGCAGGCAGGGCGTGGCCTGGCATGGCGCGGCGCGGATCGGAAAGGCAGGCAAGGAAAGGCTAGGCAAGGCGCGGTCTGGTCTGGCATGGCAGGCATGGCGCGTTATGGCGCGGACGGGCACTGAGAGGTAGGCGCGGCAGGCAGGCCTGGGTAGGCGCGGCGAGCCACGGCTCGGCGCGGCAAGGCAGGCGAGACGTGGCGGGGATTGGCAAGGCAAGGCGTGGCCCCGCAGGCAAAACTGAAAGGAACTCAAGTGGCATTCAATCTCAAATCAATTCAGAAGAACACCGCGCTGGCAGCGCCCCGCATCATGCTGTACGGGGTCGAGGGCATCGGCAAGACGACGTTCGCCAGCCAGGCGCCCAACCCCATCTTCATCTGCACCGAGGATGGCCTGGGCTCGCTGCAGGTCGATCATTTCCCCCTGGCCACGCAAGCGTCTGACGTGCTTGATGCGATTTCCGCGCTGGTTAGCGAAAACCACACCTTCGGGTCGGTGGTGCTGGACAGTGTGGACTGGCTCGACAACCTCATCTGGCAGGACGTTGAGGCCAAGCACGACGCGAAGGACTTGGCCTACGGCAAGGGCGCAATGATCGTGGCCGACCGCTGGCGCGAGGTGCTCGCTGGCCTGAACGCCCTGCGCAACGACAAGGGCATGGTGGTCATCCTGCTGGCGCACTGCCAGATCAAGCGCTTCGACAGCCCCGAGGTCGAGCCCTACGACCGCTACCAGCCCAAGCTGCAGGAGCGCTCCAACGCGATCCTGCGCGAGTGGGTGGATGCGGTGCTGTTCGCCAACTACAAGACCATCGTTCGCAAGGACGATCTTGGTTTCAACAAGACCAACAACCGCGGCATCAGCACCGGCGAGCGGTTGCTCTTCACCAGCGAAAAGCCGGCCTACATGGCCAAGAACCGCTACTCGCTTCCCGAATCCCTGCCCATGAGCTGGGATGCTTTCGCCCAGGCAATTGCCTGATCACCAACGAGTCAAACGAGGAACAACATGGCTCAGTTTCAATTCAACGCAAACGATGCACCCGTCGCGCAGCCGCGCAGCTACGGGCCCCTGCCTCCAGGCGACTACCCCGTCGTCATCACTCGCAGCGATTTCAAACCCACCCAGGCCGGCACCGGCCATTACATCGAGCTGGAGATGCAGGTCACCGATGGCGAGCACAGCGGTCGGCGTCTGTGGGAGCGCCTGAACGTCAACAACCCCAACAAGCAGGCCGAGGACATCGCTAGGGCCGCGTTGGGCCAGCTCTGCGAGGCCGTGGACGTGCTCGACATGGAAGACACCGAGCAGCTCCATGACATCCCGTTTGTGATCAGCGTGGAGATCAACCGCAAGGAGCCCGACCGCAATCGCATCGTCGCCTACTCCAAGGTCATCAGTGCGCCCAAGACGCCGCCCGCCCCGCCGGCACGCCCGGCTGCCGCTGGCGCTCGCCCCTGGCAAAAGTAAACCCTGGGGCCGAACGCTGCAAGAGACGGCGCCTGACTCCCGGCGCCAGGCGCGGCAAGTAGGCCCCACCCTTCAACGAAGCACAACCATGAAGATGCCCGAATCCCAACACACGACCAGCGCCGCCATCGTGCGCTGGTACGAAAGCAAGCCGCAGCAGCACCGGCCGCACATGGGCGCCTCGCTCATCGGCCACGACTGCGAGCGCTACATCTGGCTGACGTTTCGCTGGGCGCTCACGCCGACGTTCCCTGGCCGCGTGCTGCGCATTTTCGAAACCGGCAAGCGCGAGGAATCGCGCCTGGTCGAAGAGCTGCGCGGCATCGGCGCCACCGTCTGGGAAACCGACCCCGATACTGGCGACCAGTGGCGCGTGAGTGCTTGCAACGGGCACTTCGGTGGCTCGCTGGACGGCGTGGCTCAGGGGCTGCCCGAGGCCCCCAAGACGCCGGCGGTGTTGGAGTTCAAAACACATGGTCATAAGAGTTTCACCGACTTGATCGCGCAGCGATTGAGGAAAAGCAAGCCGCAGCACTTTGACCAGATGACGGTCTACATGGGCCTGATGAACCTGGAGCGCGGCCTGTACATGGCCGTGGACAAGGACACCGACGACGTCTACACCGAGTGGGTGCACTTCGACCAGGAGCGCTTCAACGTGCTGCTGGAAAAGGCGCAGCGCCTGATCGACTCAACCGAGCCGCCGGCCAAGCTGAGCGAAGACCCGGCGCACTGGCAGTGCAAGATGTACGGCCGGCCGTGTACGTTCCACGCGGTCTGCCACGGCGACAAAGCGGCCGAGGCCAACTGCAGGACGTGTTGCCACGCCACGCCTGTTGAGAATGCGGCATGGCGGTGCGAAGTACACAACAAGCAATTGCCCGACGCCAACCAGCGCGCCGGCTGCAACGCGCACTTGATGATCCCGGCGCTGGTGCCCTACGCCGAGCCGGTGGACGGTGGCGAGGGCTGGGTGGGCTACCGGCACCGCACCAGCGGCACGCTGTTCACCAATGGCCAGGCCGAGGTGCCGGGCCACGGCCCCAACTTCGCCAGCAAGGAACTGCACCACTGCCCCGGCCAGCTCATCGCGGACATGGCCGGGTTCAAGGACCAGTTCCCCGGCGCGCGGGTGGTCAAGCCCACGACGCCGGCCGGCACCGTGTTCGATGACATGCCCAGCGACGACCTGGATGCGGTGCCGACCAAGGCCGAGCACCCGGTGCGCAAGGCCGCACGCGGCCGGGCAGCTGCAGCACTCAAGGCATTGGAGGGCATGAAATGAACACCAAGATGCTGAAGCTGGCGCGGCGCCTGTGGAACGTGCCTGGCTGCCCGCGTGAGGTCAATCGCACCAACGCACGCAAGTGGGTGCGCTCGCTGCGCAACCTGGGCAACAACTGGCTGCTGGCCAGGCCGGTGGAGAAGCGGGCATGACCCGCATCCTCATCAGTCTGCTGACGGCATTGGTCATGCTGTTCGTGCTGAGCATTCTGATCACGTTGGAGTAGCACGTGGCGCAGGTCAAGGTCAACGCGATGAGCTACGCGCTACTCATCAAGCACATGCTGGAAGGGATCTACAACTGCCGCGAGCTCGCGGAGATGACGGGCCTGCACTACGTCACCGTGCTGCAGTACACCCGCGAGCTGTATCGCGCCAAGGCCTGCCACATTGCCATGTGGGAGAAGGACGCGCGCGGCCGCGACATGGTCAAGGTCTACAAGCTCGGGGAGGGGCGCGACGCCCGACGCGCCAAGCTGACGGCCGCGCAGCGCCAGGCCAGGACACGCAGTAAGCAGCGCGCACTGCAGTTGCAACAGATGCTGCTGGGGGCGCGCGATGTGGAAACTGCCTGAGTACACCTGGGGCCAGGAGCGTGAGCTCTGCAAGCGCTGCGAGCACTACCGCGAGCGCGCTACCGGCAACTACAAGAGCAGCAACATCCCGGCAGTCACCACCATGATGTGCGCGCTGCGCACGAAGAGCGGTCGCGGCAAACAATTTGGCAGCTGCATCGACATGCGCTACGACGGCGAGTGCGGGCGCGAGGGCAAGCTGTTCAAGGAAAGAAGCAAGTGAGCTACATCATCGGAATCGACCCCGGCGCCAGCGGCGCCATCGCCATCCTCGACGCCGACACCGGCAAGCTGGTGGACGTCATCGACATGCCAACCACGGAGCTCAAGGTCGGCGGCAAGACCAAGCACCGGGTGTCGCCTGTGTTCTTGCAGGCCGAGCTGCAGCTCTATGCCGACGACGCCCGCGCCGTGGTCGAGCTGGTGGGCGCCATGCCCGGCCAGGGGGTCACCTCCATGTTCGCGTTTGGCGAGGCCCTGGGCATCGTGCGCGGCGTGCTGGCCGGCATGAAGGTGCCGGTGGACCTGGTGCCGCCGGCCAAGTGGAAGCGCGACCTGAAGCTCAACCCCGGCAAGGACGGCGCCAGGTCGATGGCTGCCAACCTGTGGCCGGACAAGGCCGAGCTGTTCAAGCGCGTCAAGGACGACGGCCGCGCCGAGGCGGCTCTCATCGCGCACTGGGGCGCTGTGACAATTTAATCCGTATGTTGCGGTTTCCGCACCAGGAGGGTATGATGCCAACAGATCAACGACGCAACGAGGAAACGATGAAGAAGGGCCCCAAGCTGCGCGGCGGCGTGTACTGGATCGACATTCAGATCGGTGGTCAGCGCCTGCGCAAGTCCCTCGACACGGCCGATAAGAAGCTCGCCGATGAGGCCTATGCCCGCGAGCTGGCCGAGTTCTACCGCACCCGCAAGTTCAAGGAACGCCCCAAGAAGACGTTCACGCAGGCCTGCCAGCGTTGGGTGCAGGAGCGCAGCCACAAGCGCTCCATCAAGGACGACCAGGCCAAGATTGACGCCCTGGCGCCGCGCCTGGGCAGCAAGCTGCTGACCGAGCTGGACCGCGACACCATCGAAGCCGCGCTGCCCACCGACGTCAAGCCGGCCACCCGCAACCGCTACCGCGCGCTGATCCGCGCCATCCTGCGCGCTGCCGAGCGCGAGTGGGAGTGGATCGACCGCGCGCCGGCGCTACGCATCGAGGCCGAGCCGCGTCGTCGTGTCGCATTCCTGACACGCGAGCAGGCAGAGGCGTTGGTCGCAAATCTGCCGGAAAAGTGGCGGACTTCAGTCCGTTTCGCCATTCTCACCGGGTTGAGAAAATCGAACGTGTTCAGCCTGACCTGGGAACAGGTCAATCTGGAAGCGCGGATGGTGATCGTGGAAGCCGATGAGGCCAAGGCCGGCGAGCGCATCCTGGTGCCGCTGTCCAGCAGCGCCAAGGAATTGCTGGAGAGCCTGCCAGGCCCGCGTGAAGGCCGCGTGTGGGGCGATCTGCCCGAGCTGTGCACCAACACCTGGAAGAGCGCCACGCGCAAGGCTGGCGTGCCCTGGTGCCGTTTCCATGACCTGCGCCACACGTGGGCGAGCTGGCACGCGATGGCCGGCACGCCGCTGAGCGTGCTGCAGGAGCTGGGTGGCTGGCACTCAGCGGCGATGGTGCAGAAGTATGCGCACCTGTCGCCTGAGCACCTTGCCGCTGCCGCTGAGCGCGTCAGCTTCTGAAAAATGGCACGATTCTGTCACAGTGCTTCAGAATCGACTTTCAGAATCGGCTGCAAGGTGCGATTTTATTGGCTCCCCGACCTGGGCTCGAACCAGGGACCTACGGATTAACAGACAAAATTAGCAAAAAAATGCCCCCACAAGGGGGGCAAAACACGCTCTGGCAACTGCGACGTGGCACAAGGCGTGGCACAAAAATGTCACAGTCCTACAGCAAGGCAGCCTCCGCAGTTCGCCGCCTCACCAGGCCTGGTAAAACCTTCCCGCCGCCGCGAGTCCACAGCAGCAGCTGCTCCTTGGCGCCCTCCCAGTCGCCAGCGTTGATCTTGCGCCGCAGGGTTGACGTCTGCAGCCGGCCGACGCCCAGGTTGTACACAAAGTCCACGACGGCATTGCAGCGGCGCTCATCGGCCGCCAGGCCGGGGCACAAGCGCAGGACGCCGGGCAGGTAGGTGTGCTCTAGTTCCTGCATCAGCATGCGCCTGGCCGTGGCCTCATCAATGGCCGTGTCGGACATGGCCACCTTGCGGCCGCCAGGGTAGTAGGTCGAACCGTAGCCGATGGTGGGGATGCCGGCCGGGCACAGGTACACGCTTGACCGGAACCCCTCAAACCGGCGGCAGAGCTCGGCCGCGATCTCCAGGTTCATACACCGCGCTTGGCCAGGGTCCGATCTAGGAACCAGTAGTTCAGCGTGCCGCTGACCAGGGCCGACATGTCCGCAGTCATCATGGTCCTGAACACCTCACCGGCCGGCGCCCCGGCCAGCCAGGAATTCCACGCGAACCACACGTGGATGAACGACCAGATGAACAGCACCCAGTACGTCACCACCGGGCGCACGCTGGCCGACAGCGAGGCCGCCCAGCCCCCGGCAGCCTTGACCATGTCGGCCTGCTGCTGAATGGCCGCCTGCAGCGCGTTCATGGCGCCGACGTCCAGGGCGGCGTCGCGCTGGGCGCCGATCTCCTGCAGCTTCTGCGCGCCGCGCTGCTTTTCCAGGTCGCACTGCTTGTCGAACATGGCCAGCTCATGCTGGCGCTCGTTCTTCTTGTCCAGCCACTTCAGCACCTCGGGCGCCAGGCGAAACACGCCACCAAAAATGCTGCCCAGCAGGCCGCCGCTCAGGATTTCAAGCATCGGTTTTCTCCTTCTTGATCCACTCAGGCGCATCACCCCGGCCCGTCCATTCCTTGGGGCACTCGGGCTTGCTGCCTGGCTCTTTGCTCAGCTTGTCGTTGAGCACGTCCTTGCCCTTGATGGCCAGGAGCGTCGCCAGGCTGCCGAGGATGTACTTGCTCATGTCCGACAGCAGGAAGAAAAACTGCTTGTCGGCCGGCGCGATCCCGCTCATGGGCTGGGTGATGAACACCAGCGAGTACAGCGAGAAAAACACCATGCCCATGACGGTCATGGCGAACACGATGCCGATGAAGAACCGCAGCATCGAGTCGAGCTGCTCGGGGGTGTATCTCACTTCTCGTTCTCCAGCTTCATGTCGGTTGGCCGGTTGAGCTGATCAGGACACACGCCGTTGACCGCGCAGCCGGGGCGCTGACAGGCCTGCTCCTGCCAATTCGCTGGGTCTTGGCACGGGTAGCGGAAGCGCTCCTGGCATCCGGTCAACAGCACGCACAGGACGATCAGAACCCGCATGTCTTGGTCACCTTGCAGTGGTCGTAGCCGATGTAGGCTGCGGTGGCCATTGCGCCTAGCGCGCCAAGAATGAGCGCCACGCCGATGCCGGCCTCGATGGCCTCGGCCATTCGCTTCCTACGCCTAGCGGCCTCTTCCTTCTCGCGCCGAGCTTCGTGTGCGTCGTCGCGGTTCATCTGCGCGACGCGGACCTGGATGTCCTGCCAGACGTCGGCGTTGCCGGTCTGGAAGAACATCATCTTCAATTCCTCTTCGAACTGACGCTGCTGCATGAGCTCCATCTCGATCTGGATGGCCGCGCCCATGTTGCTGCCGCCCTTTTTCTTGGCGGCTTTGACGGCCCTGGTGGCCTCATGCTTGGCGTCGAAATACTTGCCCAGCAGCGGGCCGAGCGACCGCACGTCATCGACGGTCTTGCTGGCCTTCTTGATGAGCTGGACGGCCGAGGAAACGGCCGCCATTGCGGTGATCGGATCGATCACCTGGCTACCCCTTGGGCAAAGCCCCGTGGCCAGTCAACCAGATCGCCAGGCCAATCACCGCAGCGCCGGTGAGCCAGGCGAGCTTCTTGAGGACGTTCTTGCCGACCTCGGTGTAGACCTTGTTGAGCGCGACCTCGGCCGCGCGCTCGGCAATCGCCTCGATCTGGGCGTCAGTTAGCTGGACTTCCTTCTCCGGCATCTTCGGGCTCCTGCTTCGGTAGCTGAGCTTCGGCCTGCGTGCGGATCTTGTTGGCCAGGGGCCAAATGTTGGTGCTGGTGGGCAGCTGGCCCACGACGTTCAGCAAACCGTTGATTTCCTGCAGGTCGAGCTTGAGGGTGATTTCCATGTCAGTCCTTTGATGGTTGTGGTGGGGTTTGCAATGCGCGGTGCTGTTGTCGCACCGGCGCAGTCGAAATTATGCCGCCCAAGGCAGCGGCGGCGTGATGACGGGCGGGTTGATCTGCGCGTCGATCTGCTGCTGCACGGCGGCCTCAGTGGCGGCCTTGTCCACGCCGGCCGCCCACACCCAGCCCAGCACCTGCTGCTGCGTGAGCTGGTCGTAGGGCGTGAACTCGGCCTGGATCGGTCCCATCGCCTGCGTGCTGTAGACGCTGGCCCCGTGGTCGCTATCCACGCCCGTGCAGCGCCAGTGCGCCACGATGACGACATCGGTGTGACCGTCCTCGGTGGGCTTGACGTCCATCGCTTCGATGGTCCAGGTGATGGTAGTCATGGTTGCGCCTCTGCGGTTTGTTGCGCGGCCTGGTACGCAGCCACCACCTCGGGAGTCCACGCCACGTTACAGATTGCAGCCACATTAGCCGGAACTCCGGTCAAGTCCTGCCCCGGCGTGAGGGATGAACGGTGGTACTTCTTGCTGATCTCCTCACCGTCCTCAAGGATGCGCGTGGCTTCCCGGTAGAGAACGATGCCGTTCTCGGTCACGGTGATCTGATCGATCTTGCTTTCTTTGGTCAATGCCATGATTGGCTCCTTTCGTTGAATCCGACCACGCTATCCGGCGTGGTTATACATAATAGGTGACAGAGAAAAATATCTTTACCGTTGCTGCCATTGTGTTGTTGTTATAGATGGTGGATGAACTAACTTGCACAGCACCAGAGGCAGTAGTTGCGTTATTGCCCATCGTTCCCATTTGGCCTTCAGCAGCAGGGGCAGCAAACGGCAATCCGGCGCATATAGCAGTCCCCGCAGTAGCAAGCGCAACAGATGTGGAGCCTGCCACATATCCGTAGGCGTAAACCAAACGGCCAATCTTGGTGTATTTTCCCAATGAAGAAAAGGAGCCAACTAGAGTAATACCGGCACCTTGAGTTGGCGTCCAATCGCCTTCCTCATAGTCATCCAACGTATTCGCGTCAGAGGATGCGGATTGGGTGGCGGGGAAGGTGATGCCGTTGGAGACTTGGATTACGCCACCAGAA
>Ga0208783_10000573_pt1 | contig 22539 bp, 34 predicted proteins | sample DEB19_08_DNA_2_FD_184529 | JGI IMG/M metagenome (GOLD analysis project Ga0208783, IMG submission 184529) | Aqueous microbial communities from the Delaware River and Bay under freshwater to marine salinity gradient to study organic matter... | ecosystem: Environmental > Aquatic > Marine >...
TCCTTCGCCGAGTGACCGAGTTGCTCGTCGATCTCGTCGAGTTTCATCTCCAACTCGATGCGTCTCCGCAGGAGCCACGCAATCTCTTTCGAGATTTCCGTATGCTGCCGCAGGATAAGCTGCGCCTTGCGGTGCAGGTATTCGTTTTCGTCGTCGTTTGGTTTCATAGTTTGATCTGCTCGAAGCGCGTGATGGCGCGCCGAAAGTAAGTGCGGACCGATCCCGTCCCGTCGTCCCGTCCCTTCGCTTGAATCACCTTGACGAAGAACCGCGGACAATCGTCGGCGAGCGAGTCTTCCGGCTGTTTCGTGTTCGTGATCGGGTCCGTCTCCGGCCGGTGGAGCAGGATGACCTTGTCGGCGTCCTGCTCGATGTCTCCAGACTCCCGCAGATCGTGCAGCGCCGGTTCCCGTCCGTCCCGTGCGGAATCGCGGTTGAGTTGCGAGAGCACGAGAACAACGCACCGTTGATCGAGCGCAAACGCCTTGAGCGCCCGCGAGGCGCGGCCGACGGACTGGGCGCGATTCTCGCCCTTTGCCGGCACGCAATCCGGCAAGAGCTGGAGATAATCGACGACGACGAGCCGCACCGACGTCCCGCGGGCCTTCAGCACCTCGGCGCGGGAGCGGATCGCCGCGAGCGAGACGTTCGACGCCGCCAGTACGTCGATCTGTTTCGTACGGACCTTCGCGAGCGCGTCGCGGAACTCGCGCACGTCGTCGGCGTGCGTCTTCGGTCCGATGCTCGACGCGCAGAGACCGGAGAGCGTCTGCGCCATATTCAGCGCGAGCGACTTCCCCACGACCTCAAGCGAACAGAAAAGCACCTGCTGCTGGAGATTGACCGCGGCGTGCAGCGCAATCTGCCGAGCGAGCGAGGACTTCCCGACGCTCGGTCGCGCCGCGAGGACGACGACCTGCCCGTTCCGCATCGCGCCGAGGAAGCGGTCAAAGTCGGAAAGACCGAACGAGAGCGCATCCGCGTCGTCCTGAGGCTTCCGCGGGTCCGTGCGCGCATCGAGGAACTTCATCGCCGCATCGACCGACGCGCCCCACGTCTCGGCCTCCTCGCGTGCGTCGAGGTCCATGATCTTGCGCGCAGCGTCCTCTAGCACGTCCTCGGCCGGAGCCGCTGACGATGCGTCCTCGGCGATATTCGCGGACGTGCGGAGCAGCGACCGCTTCAGCGCGAAGTCGCGGACCCGCTTCGCGAAGAGCTTGGTATTGAGCGTCGTCGGCGCGTACTGCGAGAGCTGAACGAGCATCGCTACGCCTCCGACGGCGTCGAGCTTGTCACCGAGCGCGCAATAGACGCTCGGAACATCCACCGAGTGACCGTCGAAAACCAGCGCGGAGATAGCGCGCCAGACATCGGCGTGCTTCGGATCGAAGAACGAGTCGGCCGTGATGCCGCAGCGCATGGCATCGCTGACCACCTGCGCGCCATCGACGAACGCGCAGGAGATTAGGAATCGCTCGGCCTCGAGATCGTGCGGGAGCGCGGTCATGACGGATCGTCCTCCAGCAGATCGGCGCAGACTTGAGCGGCTCCGGCGAGGGATGCCTCGTGCGCGGTCTTCTCGCGTGCAAGGCGTTCCTGATACCGGCGCTCCTTCTCGGCCTCGATCTCGTCGCGGCGTTTGAAGTAGTCGTTGCCGTACATCTCGCGAGGTTGCACCTGCATCGGCTTCTCGATGCGATTCAGCCAGTTCACGAACCGGCGACGACTTGGCTGACGCTTGTTGACCTCGCACCAAGTCCGCATCTTGGCCTGCTCCGCTTCGATGTTGATGCCGTGGTATGCCTCGTTGCGTTTTAGCGTTTCGATCCATTCCGCATCCGTTGCTGGCGCGGACACCTCCGCGCTCGTCTTCTTCTCCTTCTCTTTCCTTTCTCCTTCTCCTTCTCCTTCTCCTTCTCCTTCCGCTTTCGCAAAACGAACCAACGTAGGTTCAGCATCGGAAACCAACGTCGGTTTGCTTGTTGGCCTACCTCCGAGCTTCCCGTTGGTTCTTGCTCGGTCCCGACGATGTTGAACCTCGGTTTCCTTGTCGGTTGGGTAAGCCCAAAGCCGTAGGTTTTCGCCTTCCCATTTCCAGAGCGCAGATTCCGCAAGCACTTCGGCCTGCGTGACTCGCGCGAGTTGCTGCCACTTGCGGTCCGACCAGCCCTTGCAGGCTTCGATCACGCCGCCGTTCTCCTGTCCGGCGCAGTATCGAAACAGACAGAGCCACGTTGCGCGGGCGACAGGGTCCGATCCTACGAACTCCTCGGAGTCGAGAATCGTCGTTTGAATGTTGATCCAGTTCATACGAACAAAAGACCCTCCGCACGCAGCCGTTGAAACTGGCGAGCGTTGGCTCGCACCGTCTGCGCCGGAGGGAAGTTTTGTGGTGTTTCTTTCATCGGTCGCCGGTTTCACTCGGTACCTTGCCCATCACGGAACCAAACGGCCCGCGTGAGTAAAGCTCAAACTCACCAGTCCGTCATGGCCTCGATCCTTATCGCGCACCCGCCTTCCTCGCCGACTTGCGCCCAAAACTTCTCGACGACGAGAATCACGACCTGCGAGTCGTCCCGCCAAATCAGCGCGAGGTCCGTGATCTGATCGAGGACGAGCTTTGCGAGGTTGTCGCAGTCCGGCCGACTAATATGCCAGACCGGCGATTTTGTTTTGAGCAGCCCCGCGGTCGAGAGATGCGACTTCGGCCGCTTGAACTCGAAGCGCAGGACGACCTTAAACGGAACGTCGTCGAGGCGCTGCGAGAAGGTGCGCATCGCGTTAGCGCGGACCGCCATTCGCACGGCGCGTTTCCAGTCGTCGGCCACGTCCGAGTCGTACACGCGAGCGACGAAGTTTGCGCCCATCCGTCGAGCGTAAGCTCGCGGCCGCGGCTGGCCCTTTGGGTCGCCCTTGATTGTGAACTCGAGCGGGATCACGGCTCCTCCTTCTCAAGCGCGGCCTCGGTGCGTTCGATCAGGTCCGCGTCGCGCAGCGCCTTGAGGTGCGTCTTGGTGATGATCTCGAGGTCGGAGAGAATCCCGAGCAGCTCCTCGCGGTCGAGTTTGAGACGTGCGATCTCCATCCGCAGTTGTCGTTCGGTGTCGTTCATTGTTCGAGCACCTGCCTTTTCGTTTTTTGCGCAATGAAGTAGCGCCAGCCGGCGTCGATGTCTTGACGGAGTTTCGCCATCTCCTTCGGGCTGTCGATCTCCTGCCGACCGTCGCGGAACGAATCCCACTTCGACCAGCGAGCCGGCTTCTGCGGCGTCTTCACTTCGCACCTCCGCGGTTGCGCTGTTCGTATCGGTGCCGGCGTAGCTGCTCCCGCTCCTCCGCGGTGATGAATTCCTTTCGGAAGCCCAGTTCCTTGATCGTGCCGTAGGTGTAGCCGAGATTTAGATTCAGCTTCACGGCAATCGCTTTCACGTCGTACATCTCCTCGACGAGTTCGCATATGCGTGCCTTTATGTTTTCGCGTTCAGCGCGACTTCTTTTTGAATTGTCCATTTGAGTCTCGCCTTTGCTTGTCGCGTTCAACGCGAGCAAAGAAGTCGTCCATCCATTGTTTATCGCGGCCAAGTTTCTCGCCCTGCTCGCGTCCGGTCATCCAGCCGTAGATCATGCCGATTGCAAACGCTAGAAGCGCGATTGTTGCGATACCGATCCAACTCACGACGCACCTCCTTTCCCGTACCACGTTGGCACCGTGATCTCGCGCAGCGTCGGCTCGATGTTCGGCCACTCGCTCGAGTCGCGGCACCGCTTGAGTCGGCGCAGATCGTCGAGCGTCTCGTCTTGACCGAGTGAAGCCGCAGCGTCGGAGATGCGGTACACCGCGACCCCGAACGGCTGGACCTTCTCGACGGCCACGAAAAAGAAGTCGAAGACCGGACGGCCGAGTATCTCCGAGATAAGCGGAAGATAGAATCCCGCTTGCCGGTGGTAGCCGTAGCGGAAGACGGCCTTGTCGAACGAGCCAAAGTCCTCACCGTTTAAGCTCTCAACTGTCTTGAGGTCCACGATGTACGGACGCCCACTTGAGAGTCCGCAGCCGTCCACGTTGAACCAGTCCGTCCGACATTGCAGCGGCATATCGCCCGTGGTGCGCCACGTCAGCTCCGGCTGACCGTGCGCGAAGAGTTCGTCGGCGAGCGGATGCTGCCGAACGGCGTCGGTCATCGCGATGACTTGCGCGGCTTCGTCGGTGTCGATGATAACTTTTCCGCTGTTCTCGGCCTCGAAGGCGGCGAACTTCTCCTTGCCGTCCTTGGTCCTGCGGTCGATTCCCTCCGGCCGGATCGCGTAGCGCGTCGGCATCTCGGTCGGCTCGAGGACCGAGCAATGCACCGTGGAGCCGATGCGGAAGGCGGCGGTCGGTTCGTCGGCGACAATCTGTTTCGTGACGTAGCGGCGATAGTAAAGCGCCGGACGACGCCGGAAGGTCTCGAGCTTCGAGTGGCTGACCGCGGAATTCGCGTGATAAACGTGCGACGGTTCGACGATCACGACGCACCTCCTTCCAGCCCGAGCTTCGACTGGAGCGGGTCCAGCTCGGCTTCGCTCTCGTCCTTGAACGCAACGGTCCAGCGAATCTTCACGCGCACCTTCGGGGCCATCGCGAGCGCGTCCCACTCTACCGCGAAGGATGCCTTTGCCACCGGCTCGCTCTGCGTCTCGTCCTCGACGAACGATTCCTGCGCGGCTTTACCGACCGCGACGAAGTGCGTCTCGAGGAGGCTGCGAAATTGCTCCGTCGCCGCGTTGATGATCGCCTCGCGCTTCACGTCGTTGTCGTTCATGCGGCACCTCCGATCTTGCTGGTCAATCCACCGGCGACCTTGTCCGTCAGCGGAGTCACGTTGATCGGCTCGACTGGCATATCGCGAACTTCCTCGGCGGTGCGGAGTCCCTTTAGAATGTCCCCGAAGAGATCGCGGAGAACATAACCACGAGCGCGGAAGCGCAGCATCCGCTTCGGATAGTCGGTCCACGGTCCCGCCTTGCCCCAGAGTTTTGCCCGCTTCGCGTCCGCGACGGTGAACGATTCTATGGCTGCTTGGTCGCCTTTGCGAGCAGCCGTGACGCGGTAGCCGTAGCCGTCCGAGCCAGCCTCGCCGATCTCTTCTTCCTTGTAGCTTTCGAGCAGACCGGAGGAGCGAACGAGCGCGAGCGCCGCGTCACCATAGATTGCCGGCCGGCCGTTGATGACCGCGGTATTCTGGAGCGCGGCCATCGGGGTTAGTCCGAGTTCCGCGCCGAGTTGAATCGCCACGAGGACGGCCTCAGGCTTCTCCATTCCCTTCGGAGCAAAGCCAGAGGCGCAGATCGCGTTCGCGAATCGGAACGCTTCCTCGAGCGAGGCGAGCTGGACACCCTGATTGCCGAAGCTGATCGGGGACTTCTTGTGAGTCACGACCTCGGTCGAGGTCGGTTGCGTTTTTACGTCTGTCGTTTCCATAGTTCGTTGTCGTTGTTCTGTTGTTGTTGTTGTGCGACCCCGTCGGTTTCGGCCGGCGGGGTTTCGCGTTTAGAAGTTCACGTCGGCGTCATCGAGTTCAGCCGGAGCAGCATCGACTCGATCCTGCGGGATTGAAGCGGAAAGCGTTCCGCGCTTCTGGTGAAGGTAGGTGCGCGCCGCATTGCGAAGGCGCACGTCTGCGTCACGCGGAGGGAATGGCTTCCCGTTCCGGTCGAGCTTCGGCTCCTGCTCCTGCGCGTACCAAGCAACGGACTTATCGGAGAGCGACGAGAGCGGTATGCCGGTATTCTTACCGAAGTGAACCGTGACGCTGCCAGCGTCAGCGATGACTGCGCTCGGCTGCGGGACTTCGTCGGACGAGGTCGCCATCGGTCGAGCGACCGGAGCGGCGGCGGTGGCCGGCTTGGTTTCGAGAGCCTGTCGAATTGCGACAAGCTCGGCGTGAATTGCTGTCAGGAGTTCTTCGCTTTTCATTTCTGATCGTGCTGTTGTTGTTGCTGCTGCCATTGATGCCAACGCTCTCGCGCTGACGGTGAAGGTTGAGTGCCAGTCGTCGTCGTGTCCATCTTCGGCACCGCGACGAGCTAGGCGTTCGAGGTCGAGGACTGTCACCGCATTGCGCGGAGGACTTTCGCCGCGTAGTTCACGGTTGCCGGCTTCTTGTCGCCTCGTGGACCGCCGTTGTGAATTCGAGCGAGCGTCTCGACATCGCCCTCGGCCCACGCCTTCGGCGCGTAGCGTTGCAGGTAGGCCGAGACTACGCGGCGCGAGTAGTCGAGATCAGCGCAGCGAGAATAGTCGCCACCGATCCGAGCGTCGGCGTGATAGCCGCGGTGAATCTGAAGCGGACCGAGAGCCTTGCCGTTGTCGCCCAGAATCGCACCGCGGCGTCCGCCGGTCTCGACGACGTGCAGAGCGCGCCAGAAGGACTCCGGCGGCGCGGCGTGAGCCGCGGATACGAGAGCGAGGAGAAGAGCGAAGCGCTTCACGACGCCACCTCCGCCTTCACCCAGCCGCCCAGCGCCAGCGCTGCGGCATTGCCGCCGAACTCCAAAATCTTGCTGTAGTCGCGGCGCGAACCCTTACCATCGGTCAGTACGCTGCGCTCGATAACCCAAGCAACCGTGCCGGCGGGCGCGGTGCCAATCGTATTCCGCGCTTCCGCGGCGTTAGCGAAAGGCCCGTTGACTTCGAACCACTCGCCGGTGCCGTCAATGAACTTCAGGTTGATTTCGGTTTTCATATTTTGGTTTTGGTCTCGGGCTTGATTGCCTCCGACGTCTACACAAAGGACGATTCCGCGCCCGACGTAAAGTACAATCGCAACTTTTTTTGCTGCGGTTTTTAAGTCGCGCAGAACCAACGACTTGCGAAGGTTAGAAATTACACATCGGCAGCGTCAGCGAACGCATCGGAGCCGAAGTCGCACGCTAGCGGCTCGGCCTTCGCGGCAACGTAGAACTGCGCGAGGACGTCGGAGTTTTCGAGCGCAGCCGGCGAGAGGTACTGGTCGAACTTCGCGCCAGTAAGCCAGAGCTTCGCGATGAACGGCGAGAGCGCCTGCTTGCCTGACTGCGCGGCGGACGCATCGACGAACAAGGCAAACCAGCCGACGGCCTCACGAGCGGATCGGTCCCAGCGCGTCGCGATCAGCCGGATGTAGTTTCCCGAGACGCCGCTCGGCATTGTGAATGTCTTTTGAAGCGCCATGTTAGGAGTAGTCGACGAGCTCAATCGAGAACCGCTGCAAGCCCGTTGCTGGGTTGGTTCCGTCGATCGTTCGCAGGCTGAAGTATGCAGTCGTGCTTGAGTTGCTCGCGTTGTCGTAATCGTACACGCCGGTGATGTTGGAATTGCTGGCGCATTGGATCAGACCCGCATCCGGCTTTGCGCTGAAGCCTCGATTCGTGATGTCGATTGTGATCGTCGAAGTCCCTCCGGCGAACGCTACGGTCAGCACGTCGGAAACTTCGTATCTCACGTTGACCTGCCGCGTGCTTGACCCGCCGCCGGTCTTGAGTCCCGTGACCTGCGTGTCGGTCGTGTTTTGAACCGAGATCGAACCGGCAACGAACTTGATGACGGAATTGAGGTTGGTGGAGTTCGTCGCACCGGCTGAAGCGTTCCCGCTTCGATCAACTGACCGCACCGCGAAATACTGCGCCGCTAGAGAGAGCGTGTAGTGGTAGAAAAAGGTTTCGGTAATGATCGGCGTTTCCCAAGTAATCGCTCCGCCGAAGGTCGAGGAATAGCCGATCTGGTAACCGACGACGCTCTTCGTCGTTGATGCCGTCCAAGAAAGTTTCGCGGCGTAGAATTGCGCGCCGACCGACGTGTAAGCCGGAGGAACGGAAACCGTCGACGAAGGTGATGCAGCGGCGAGCCCCGTCGGATCAGCCGGTGCCGTCGTGTTCGTCGGAGCCGTGCGCGAGAGCGTCGATGAGATCGTCGAGGCAACGCCGAAGTTCGAGATGCCGCGAGCGGCGAACTCGTAGGCAACTCCGCAAGACAAGTCGTCAATCGAGGCCGCAATGCTTCCGCTTGAAAGCTGATTGGCGACAAGCCATTCGCTCGCTCCGCTCCGCCGGTAGAGGATGTCGAGCGCGATCGCTCCGCTCGGCATTGCGGGAGCCGTGACCGTGATGCGTGCAAAGGAGGTTCCGTCGGTCGAGAGATAGGTCGTCTCGCTCGCGTAGGTTGGCGCGTTCGGCGTAGCAGGCGCCGTCGGATCGACGCTGCCGCCGCTGACGTAAGTCGGAACCGCGGTCGCACGATTCGAGAAGCCGGAGACGTTCTCAAGGAAATCGTAGGCATTGACCCAGTAATAATACGTCGTGCTGATCGTGACCTCGGTATCGACGAAGCGCGAAGCGCGGACCTCGGCGATCTTGTCGGCCGCGGCACTCGCCGGAGTGACGCCGGTCGTGTTGCGGTAGATGCCGTACTCGGAAAAATCGGCCTCGGTATTGTCGGCCCAGTCTAGAGAGACGGCCTTGCCCGTTCCGACGGAAGCCGTGAGCGAAGTCGGAGTCGCCGGAGCCGTCGTGTCCTTGGCAACCGTCACGCTTGCCGTGAGGTAGCTCGTAGCGATCTGGAAGTAGGAAAGTCCGTAGATGCGAACGTCGTAGCTCGTCCCGATCCGCACGTCGCTTGAGATGTAGTCGAGCGTCTGATCGCCATCGACGCGGCTCCACGTCAGGTACGTCGTCGCGTTGCCCTGCTTGTACTCGATCACCACGTCGCCGCCGCTCTGAATGAACTCCTCGCTCGGAGCTGACCACGCGACCTTGATCCGCGGAAGCGCCGTTCCGTCGGCTTGGATGAGTTGCGTCGTGCCGTCCGCGGTAAGCGCGAGATTCGTCGGAGCGTCGAGCGCAAATGGGTCCGGCAGCGTCGTCGTCGGAGCGTTTGCGACCTCGACCTCATCGGATGTGCTCCAATCATAGACCGAGGACGCGGTCTCGCGCAGCGTCATCTCAACCGCTAACTGTGGCGGCGTGCCGTCCGAGACGAAGTTCCAGCCGATGACCTCGAAGACTTTCGCGCTCCAGCCGTAGCGCGCCATCGTGAGCATCACGGTGTCGCCAGCGCGGACCTGCATCGCGTCGAGTTTGAAGCGAGCCGTCACCGTGATCTCCTGCCGAGCGCGTCGCAGTTCGATCCGCGCCAACCGCTGCGCGCAGGAACTCGAGGTCGTCATCGGCAGCGTTACGTCGCGCCAGTAACGGACATTGTTATCCGCGGTCAGGTATGCCGCGGGAGCGAGCGGAGGAAAGTCGGTCGGTTGCCACTCGGATTTCGCGGAGACGAACACGCCTTTGACCGCGTTCACTCGGTCGCGGGCGCTTGTGCGGGTCTGCACCGTTATTCCGCCAGCGAAGTCCGAGTCGGTCAGCGTAACAGTCGGGATGCGGTATCCGGCCGCGTACGGGATTATTTTCCCGCCGCTGTAGGCGACGAGACCGCCCATAGCGGACATCAGTTTGCCGATGTTCTCATCCGGCGAGGCGCTCGTGTAGAGGACGCCGTTGGTCTCGTAGCGGTTCTCGTATGTCGCCGGCACCGTCACCGGCTTAACCTCGACTTGCTCGTCGCAGATGTTCGCCGCGACCGTGAACGCGGTATCGTCCATCTCGGAGGAGGACATCCCCATCCCATAGGTCGAACTCGTGAGGTAGTCTCGCAGACAGAGCGCGGCGTTGGCGGTATAGTAGCTCGTCGCTGTCCGCGGGTCGTAGACCTTTTTCCCCTTCACCATCGCGGAAATGTTCGGGATACCGCCGGTCCAGACTTGGTCGCTCCACGTCAGTTGAACGTAGATGTAGGCTATGCCCTTGAGCTCGTGAGCGTTCGTCCACTTGCCATTCGTCAGTCCCGCGGTCGCGTCTCTCAAATCGGTTTGAACCGTTTGGTTGTCAGCTCCCAGTTTCTTGTAGACCTTGGCGTATCCAGTAAATCTGCCAACGCAGGCTTCACTCGGTCCGGTGTGAGCGAGCTCGTCGTTGAAGTAGACGTCGCCGATCTCCTCGACCTCGTGACCGGCGAGCGCGACGACGAGGTGAAGGTACTCGTTCTTCGTGCCGGTCGTGCTGATATAAACGACGACGCCGGAAGCGCGGGTCTGGCCGTAGATTATCTGCCGCGCAGCAATCGGCGAGCGGACCATTTGCGTACGGTTCGCGAGCGACGGATCGGAGAAGCTCGGAGCCTTCGGAGCGAGCAGCTTCGACGCCGCCATTGACGCCGCGGTCGTCGCGATGAAGGTCAGCACCGTCATCACGGCCTGCGCCGCGGCGATGCTCAAGCCGACATCCATCAGCGCGATCCAGACCGTGACTGCGATTGCTTGCGGCATAGCTTAAAACGTCCAGCACCGGAGAGGATTGTCCGAGGCAAAAATCAGACCGACCGGACCGACGAACGCCGCGACGTTACCGAGGCATATTCCGAGAGCCGGACCCGTTGGCGTCATTCGCGCAAGGATGTCTCCGCGGCCTATGCGCTGCGGCTCGATCTCGCGGAGCTGCCCGTTGCCTCCGGCGATACCGATCACGCCGCCGGAAGGCTTGAGCATCCGCATCGCTCCAAGCGGCGTGTGATAGCGCCCGCGAAAAGGTGCCGCCAGATCGCAGCCGGAGGCTTTCAAGACCCAGTCGGCAGCAAAGGTCGCGCAGTCGTTTTTACCCCACGCAAACGGCATTGCTCGGCGTTCCTCGATGAACTCCGCGAGCAGCGTCGGCCAGTTGGAAGCGCGAGAGATCATCACTCGTAGGTCTGCTTCGTAGTCTCGCCGCCCTTGTCCCAATCCGTCGCCTGAGTCTGGTTCGGATTTCCCCAGTAAATCGCCTTTTCCTGTATATCGTTGACGAACTCAAGACCGAGATCGCCCGCGAAAAGGTTCTGTTGCTCCTCGTCGGTGTAGCGCACCTCACGCGGCCGCTTGAAATCCATCAGCCGCGACTCCGCGGTCATGATGATCTCGGCGGTCTGTCCATCGTCCGAGACCTGCATCACATCCATCCGGCCAGAGAAGACCGTGACCGGAGACGAGATCAACGTGCCGGCGGTAGGCGACAGCGCGCCGAAGAGAATCGCGCACTCGCGGCCTTGGTAGTCTTCTGTAAGCGCCAGCGAGACGTTCGCGGTCGGAACGCCAGAGAGCTTCATCGTGATGCCACGCGCAGCGAGGTCCGTCGTCTCCTCTACCGGCGAGATCGTGCCGAGCGTACCGAGTCCGAGGTAAGTCGTCGAATTGTAGAACAGCGAGCCGTAGCCGGTCCAAAGATAGACCGGAGTCGAGAAGCCAAGGTTGGCGAGCAGGATCGGAGAAAGCTGCGCGGTGGTGACTTCCGTCACCATATCGGACGAGAGCGTGCGACCGGCGGTGGTAATGCTCATTGCGCCACGTCCTCAACGATACCGAAGTTCACTCCGTAAATCTTCGCGAGCTCAATCGTCCAGTTCGTCGCCGGCTCGGAGAGACGGAAGACGCCTTTCGCGTTCGTGTAGGTGATCGACGTGCCGGCCGAGTAGCTCGAGCGCAGTACAGGAAACAAGTCCACGCTGCTCGAGGAGTTGACCTGCACGACCTTGTAGAGCGAGGTGCTGATCTGGAGCCAATCGCCCACGGCGAAGGAGCCGGTCGCGCCGGCGAAGGTGAGCGTCGAGCTGTTCGCGGTCGCGCTTGAGACGGTCAGCGTACCGGTGACGGTTCCACGCGGCGAAGTGTTCGCGTAGTCTTGGAAATAGAACGTCCCGCGCTGCGCCGCGAGCAAGAAGCCGATGATCTCCTCCGCATCGGCGCGAGTCATCGGGGGACAATCGACAGAGCCGAGCCAGCCCTGCCCGCTCCAGTTGTATTGCTGCGTCTGAAGTGTGAACGGCGACGTGTTGCGCGCCGAGGCGCTCACTCCGGTCAGCGAGAGACGCGAGACGCGGAACGGCGACGGCGGCGTGAGCGGATAGGAAATTGCCATAGGTCAGGCGAAGGCGGCGCGGTAGGCTCCACCGCGACGAACCATGTCGGGAATCTCGGCCTTCAGTCGCTTGCGCTCGGTGTCGAGGATCGGAGCAAGCTCGGCGCGAGAGATGCCGGAGGCGATGTTGTAGGTGATGTTTATGCCGCCACCACCGAAGGATGCGCCGGCAAGTCGGTCGTTGCTTACGATGGAGCCAGATGTCCGCGGCACGAAAAGCTCAGGTCCGCGTTCTCCGACAATATACGGATTGCCGGAGCCGACGGGACCGCCTTCGGCTCGGAATAAGTTCTTGAAGAAGTTCCCTAGGCCGGTTCCGAGAGGAGCCGTGACTGCCTCGCGAAACGCCATCCGCAGTAGGTCTTGACCGAGACCGCGGAGAACCTCCGACAATTTGTTTCCGGCCAAGATCGCGTCCTCGAAGGATTGCGAGATGATCTCTCCGGCCTGCCGAGCGATTCGAGCGTTGGTCGTTTCTAGACCGATGAGCTTCTGACGAAGCGGCACCATTTTCTCGTAGATTTCCGCGAGCCTTTCGCGCTGCGCGATTTCTTCCTCGGTTGCTCCTTCGGGGTCGAAAGTCTTCGGCAGGTTTTGGATCAACGCTTTTTCCTCTGCCGCAAGAGCTGCGACTTGCCCTGTCAATCTTTCGTAGAGTTGATCGGCTGTAAGCAAGTGCTGCACTTCGTCCTCGAATGTCTGACCAAGTCTTTCTCTACCTTTGATAAAGTCGTCGTTGACCTTGATCGCCGTCTTCTTCTGTTCGATCTGAAGCTGCACAATTTCCTTCTGCCGCATCAGCGTGTTCAATTCCTCGGAAAATGCAGGGTCGGAAGCCTCGTCGTTTGCCCTCTCGATTTCGTCCGCGAGGCGGGCGAAGTGCTGCGCCGGAGTTTCTCCGATGGCGAGGAACTCTCGAGTCATCTGATCGAGTTCCTTATTCATCTCCTTGATCTTCGGGAGATCGCGCTCAACGCGAGTTTGCTCCGCGATTCCTGCGGACTGAACTTGCGAGACGCCGGTCAGCGCGTCCTTCAAATCGAGCACGCCATTGACCGCGCTGACAACGCCCATTTTGAGCGCCTGCATCATCGAGTCCAGCGCGCCCGTCGCTCGCGTTACTTTATCGAGTTCGTCTTTTGTCGCCCCAAACTTCTCGGACTCTTTCTCGACATCCCGCAGCGCGTTGTTGAATCCCATCAACGCACGCTTCGCGATGGTGAAAGTCAGGAAGCCACCGAGCGCCGCGCTTGCTTTTCCGACCGCAGATTGCAGTCCGGCAAGCGAGCGTTGGATGCCGGCGAAGACCTGCCTCGTGAGGTCGAGCGCCCTGATTGCGATGACAGCTTCAGCGGCCATTTCGGTTCTTGAGTTTGTTCTTGTGGTCTAGATACGCGAGCCAGCCATCGAGTTCCGTTTTCGGCATCTGCACGACCTCCGACGCAAACTTGCCGAGCAATTCCGCGATAGCATAAACGGCGAGGAAGTCGGCGGCTTCCCCGCCGTGCATCAGTTTTTTAGGTCTTCAACCTTCGGCGCATCATCCGCGAGGATCGCGTTTGCAACGCGAGCAATCACATTTGAGTCGGCCTTGTGGAGCAGCGTCGGACGGTGGTCGATGTTGAACAGCTTCTCGCCCTTGGCATCGGTCGCCTTGAGGATCAGGATGTCCACCAGCAGCTCCATATCGTTCTCGCGACTCTTCCGGTAGAGCTTGTTCTTTTCGGCAAGCGTGACCGGCGTCGCGTGAATCGTGAGTTTCCACTCGGGAACCTCGATCACCTTGGAGCCGAGGCTTGAGAAATGCTCGCGGACTAGATCAATGGCGTCCAAGTGTCACCTCAAACGGTTAAGGTTGAGAGCGTGCCGTTGCCTTCGATGGTGATCGAGCCTTCGACCATACCGTCGAACGCGGCGCTGATGTCGAACTTGGTCACGATGCCACCGCCCGAGTAGTAGGTGTCGGTGGAGTCTGCACCCTCGGGATAGAGGTTGACCGTGACCGAGGAGCCGACCGTCAGCGTGAGCTGGCCGGCATCTGTCTCGTCCCAGTAGAGGTCGCCCGAAACGGACCACGTCCGCATCGTAGCTTTGCGCGTGCGGAACGTGTCGCCGATGACAGAGTCCTCGACGGTGTCGGATGAATTGGCGAGAGCGTAGTTGCGAAGCTCTCCGATGGTGGTCGAGGAAATCTTGATGAGCCCCTCGCGGCCGAGATGGTTTGCCATATTAGTCGGTGGTGAGATAGATAGCGTTGAAGGTGTGCCGAGCGACGCCCCATTGGCGCTCCTCGTCCGGCTCGATCACATAATTGACCCGCGTCAAATGAAGATCGCGGCACGCTCCTCCGAGCGTAACGTCAGCCAGAACAGCGGCCTCAACCGCGGCGCTCCCCGTATCGAGCAAGTCGTCAAGAATCGTCGAGGCCGTGACTGCGGTGAAGTAGTCCACGTTGACCTCGAGCGTGCGGTATTGGACGCGATTGCTCGGCGCGAGCGAGCGCACCTCGATGTTTTCATTCACCGCGTACACGGCGCAGGCTGGAAAGCTGACCGAGGCAATCGTGCGGTCGCGGCCTTTCAGCAGATTCGCCGTGACCACGACCGAAGCTCCGGTGATGGCGTTGCCGATGGCGTTGCGGATGTCGGTGCGAGTGCTCATCTCAATAGCTGCCGCCGGCAAGTTTCTTGAAGCCGAGGTTGACCGCCTTACCTTGAATGACTCGCTCGAGCTTCTTCTGCGCGACGCGGAGCCGGAAGCGGATCGTCGTGTCGATCTTCTTCTGCGCGTCCGCGATCTTCATATTGCCATTGCGAGCAACGAAGAACGGATTGCGAGCGTAACTGTATTCCAAGTCCGACCTCGATCCGGCGTAGCTTCGGCTGGCGAACTTCTTCGTCTTCACGCCAAGCGCCTGCGCGGCCTTGTTCCAGCCGCTCAACATAAAGCCAACGCGCTGGTTCACGACCTTGTTGTACCGCCGCATATCGACGCGGAACGCGACATTGCGAGCGACGCCCTTGACGCGACCGGCAACGCGACGGGATTGATGATGCTGCGCGATCTCGTCCTGATTCGCCAGCACGCCGAAGTTCTTGAACAGATTCAGATTCGGATTTTGTAGCAGAAGCCGGAGCTTCTCCGCGTTGCGTCGGCGAACGTACTTGGCGATGGACTTGTAGAAGCCGCCCTCGGTCGCACGCGCCTCGAATGACTGATAGTCCAGCGGCACCGCGACCTTGTTCAGATCGTTTGCAATCGTTCGGTCGCCAGCTTGCTTGCTCGGAGGCGGCGTCGTGCGGACCACGCTTTGCACGACGTACTTTGCCTCCTCCTTGATGAATTGCCCGAGGTCTTCGCCGGTCCGCTTGGACAACTCGTGAAGCGCATATTGCAGCTTTCGAGCGTCCATATTGATGTAGATCGGCAGGCTCATATCACCTTGCAAACATCCATCTCGCACCCACTCGCCTCGGCGTCGAACCGCAACTGCTCGACGAAATAAGTCACGCCAGACCGCACGAGGGTTTGCGAGATCGAAGGACGCGATGCCATCTGCGAGGTCAGGAAAAAGATCGTGTATTTTATCTCCTCGCGGCGCTGATCCTCGAAGGCGCTGAAGTCATTGCGCGAGATCGCCCAGATGCCGGTCACGGTCGAGCCGCCCATCGAGAACGTGACGCCGGCCTGCTCCTGTATGCCGGTGAAGTCGCTCTCGAGCTGAACTGGGTCGAAGTCGCGGACTGCCATACAACTTGTCCAAATGTAAGATTTACGGCGGCGGCGCTTCTGAGACGCGCTCATCGTAGCGGTAAGCGTGCAGGACGCGGTCGATGTGGTACTCGCCCTTCGCGTCAATGACGAGGTGCTTCGCCCACGCCCAGTCCTCGCCGTAGTTTGTCGCCGGAAAGCGGACGCGCCGCGCCATATCGCCGCGCCACGCGCAGACGTGCCACGCGGACCGCTTGAAGGAAGGCTGCGCGAAAGGTTCGTTGCGATGCCGCAGCGAGAAGGAGCAGATGGCCTCGGCTCCATTGACGCTCGCCCGCTGGTCAAAGGTAATGACTGAAACATCCGCGGAGGACCGCTCGGCCGCACCGACAAGCGCCGCGATGTACTCGTCGGCCACGTCGTCGTCATCATCGACAAAGGCAATGAACTCACCGCGAGACATTTGCACGAGCGCGTCGCGCTTCTCTCCGATGGTCCGCTGTCGATTGTCTAGAAATACGAGGAGCTCGACATCTCCGTCGCGCTGCATCGCATCAACCTGCGCCTGCAACTTCTGCCAGAGCGGCCACAGGTGCGAGTGGTACCGACGCGGCGTCGCCGGAATCAGTACCGATAGGATCGGAGCGCTCACCTTGGATTCCTTTCGCGGTAGAGCTTCTCGCCGGCGGCATATCGCTCCTGCGAGTTGTTGTGCTTGTAGGTCGCGTCCATCGTTCCTTTGCCGAAGGCGGGATGCTGGTGCTCGAAAGTGATCGCCTTCCGCGCATCGACGACGACGCCGTCCTTGAAGGCGCGGTGACTGAACTCGTTATCGGAAAACACCGACTCGTAGCCGGCGTGGAAGACCTCGCCGCCCTGCTGCTCGTAGCGCGCACGCGAGAGGATCGCCATGCAGAGGAGGTCGTCGTGCCGGTGTCCATCCGAGACGGCGATCACGAGCTGCTCCTTCTGGAGATCGAGTCCGTTGACGGTCTCCAGTAGCTTGCGATCCCAGCCGACCGGAGGCACCCAGTCGTCGGAGACCTGCACGAGAAGATCGCCACGGGAGACTGCCGCCGCTGCGTTCCACGCCGCAACGCAAGACTGGCGCGGGCTAATTACCGAGACGAACTGCTTCGCCATCTCGACCGATGTCGCGTCGTCCGCATCGACTGCGAAGATATGCTCGACGCGGCTCGGATCGTCCGCGGTCGAGAGCCAAAGCTCGCGAGCGTTGACCGCTTTCGAGGTCCGTCCGCGGGTCGCGTGCAGGAGCGAAATCTTCGGAGTCGCTCCGAGATGGAACTGCCATTGGAGAACGTCAGCCATCGCCTTGTTTCCGGCGGCACGGTACGCTCTCGCTCCGACATCGTAGCCAGCCCAGCCGTACCACTTTGCCTCGTGCGTCCACGGGCGCTTGTCTTCGAGCGGCTCCCGCAGAGCCAGCATCTTCTCAGCCCACACCTCGGCCTTGCTGTAGTCGCGCTTCTCGAAGTGTAGCAGCACCAAAGCGGCGAGCGCCTCGCGGCACCACGGATAGATGCCGTGCGCTTCCATCAGGTAGAGGTTCGCCTCGCGGCTCGATCCGCAAAGGCGAGCGCAGTTGAGCAGCGCCTCATAGCGAAAAGCCGGTTGTAGATTCGGAAACGCCAGCGCAATCTTGCCGAACTCCAGCGCAGCGTCGCGGTTAGCCGAGCAGTAATGTTCTTGATGTATGTAGAAATACTGCGTCGGCGTCTCGCGCACCGAGTGCGCCAAGATGCGAAGATTGCGGCGGCGATTCTCGCGGCGAACCTCAACCGGAGCGTGCAGCCAGATCGGTGCGTCCCAGTCCTCGTGCCGATCTCCGTCAAGGATAAGAAGATTCTCGTGAACGTCATGGTGCCAACGGCGGTTTTGCTGGAAGGCCGAGCGACGGATTGCGCGCTCGCGGAAGAGCTTTTTGTTGCTGCCGCGGACATCGTAGAGGCAGCGGATCATAGTGAGGTCGGGCTTCGCCGCTTCGAGTCGGTCGCGGAATCCTTCGGCGTCACCGACGAACTTGTCATCGCAGTCTGACCAGATCAGCCAGTCGCCGGTCCCGAGAGCGAAAGCCTCGTTGCGTGCATCGCAGAAGGAATCGACGTGATCCCACTTCTCGGTGCCGATACCGTTGAGATGATCCGCGAATACGAAGTCCTTGCCGTTTTTGCGGCACCATTCGCGAGCGAGGTCAACGGTCTCGTCCGGCTGCTTCGCTCCGATGGCTCGCACGAGGCAAAGCTCGTCGAAGACCGGATCGAACGAGGTCAGCATCGTCTCGATGTGCTGGCGCTCGTTGCCGCAGATGACGCAAAGGGATACGCGCATGGCTCTCTTCGCTGCGTCAAAAAAGAAACCCGCACCCCAGTTAAGGAGCGCGGGTCTTTTCGAGGGATGCTATCCCGCGAGGTTAGCTGTACTGCGTAGCGATCAGCTGACCGGCGTTGGTGTTGACGACCTTCTCGGCGACATAGTGCGCGGCGCGCACGATGTTGCTCTTGATCGTCTCATCACGGTAGGTGAACACGCCGACCGCGGGACCGTACTCGGACCAGTTGAGCGTGAAGCCCGCGCCGCCGCCGAAGTAACCGGAGGAGGACTCGGTGACGCTACCGACCCAGATGTAAGTGTTGGCCCAGACGTTTGAGCTAGAGAACGCCACGCCTTCCGGCGCGGAGTCGTAGCTGGCGCGACCGATCAGCACTTCCTGCACGCCGAAGACCTGCGCGGCAGCGTCGGTCGAAGCGTTCAAGATGGTGTCGGTCGACAGGCCGACGCCGCGGAGACGATTCTGGAACTTCGTCGAGGCGCGGATGCGGGTCCAAACGGGATACGGAATCACGACGCGGAGGTTCTGCGAGGACTCACCGTTCGCCAGCAGGCGGTCGATGGCGTCCTGCACGTCCAGACCGACGTCGAACGTCGCCAGATTGGCGGTCGTGTACGCGGTCGAGGAGTTCGTGCTGGTGAAGTTGCCGGTGTTGAAGACGGCAGCAGCGACGCGGAGCTCGTGCGCGAGCAGGAGCTTGCGGCGAGCCAGCTTGGCGGCGATCACCTCGGCGTCGAAGAAACGCGAGATGTCGGCCGTCACGGTATCATCCACAGCCTCTTCGTAGCCGTACTCGAGGGCCGTGTAGCTCTCGTAGTTGAAGGCGCGAGTGCCGCGAGCGAACGCGCTGTAAGGAGCGCGATTCTTCACGTCGCTCTTGAGGAGCTGACCTTCCTTGAGCTTAAAGCTCGGGTATTGGCCGGCGCGAACGGGGACGTTCAGAATCGGCATTACGCGGGTGCCGATCAGGTTCGTCTCCCAGTCCTTCGCCTGCTCAAGCACGCCCGCGATGTCACCGCGGAAAACAGCAGCAGTATTTGAATACATTGTGAGTGGTTCCTTCTTTTAAGGGTTAGACGTTCTTCGGAAGGAACTCGATGACCGCGCCCGTGGTGGACGTGGTGGTAAGAGCCTTGCCGATGGTCACCGTGCCGGTCGTGGAGACCTGACCCGAGGACGCGAGATAGATGGTGTCGCCGACGGTCACCGGAGCGGCAGCCATCGTGCCTTTCAGCGTGCCGTTGTTCGTGAGGAACGCGACCGAGACGTAATCGCCGGAGGCGGCGTCGGTGATCGCGAAACCGTCGCAAGCGGTGGAGGTCGCGAGACCCACTCCGCGGTTCGAGGAGAGGACAACGCCGAGGAAGGCGGTGACCGTGGTATTGGCGAGGAACGTGCCAGCGCCGATGTAATTAGTAGCCATTTTGGTTTACGGTTAGAGCTTGATGATTTCGCCCTGCGCAACGCGGGTGCGGTACGCGAGGTACTCGGAGGAGTGGTTCTTGATGCAGAACGACATCGCGGCAGCGACATCGCCCTTCAGTTCGTCCTTCTTCGCCTTGAGGATGTCCTCGAACTTCTTCGATTCCTCCTTCTTGGCGGGAGCCTCGGCCGAAACGACCGGAGCGGCGGGCGCTCCAAACGTCTTGGCGAACTCCTTCAGCGCGGCTTCCGCGGCCTTTTGAGCGGCAAGCTGCACGGTTTCGGCCTGCGCGCTCATCGCGGCGGGCTTGTCCTCGGGCTTCGGCATACCGGCCTCCAGTTTGGAGAGGCGCTCCGAAAGGCCCATCATCGCCGACTCGATCATGCCGGCGATGGCTTTCTTGGTTTCTTCGTTCATCGGAATTGTGATTTCGATTTCGGGAGGTTCGGCCTCCGTTTCCGTCTCGGTTTCTTCCGCAACTTGGAGCTGCTTCAGCTTCCGAGAAAAAAATCCGCTGGGGTTCGCCGCCGGTTCGCTGACGATGTCCACCGAGTAAATCTCGGAGCAGCGTTGCAGCACCGTCTTCTTGTCCTTGCTCATCTCGGCAGGACCGGAGAACGCGATGGAAAGCCCGAACGTGTCGGGAATCTTCTCCGCGATCTCGAGGATGTAGGCGCGATGCGGCGAGTTTTGCAGCAGGTGCAGATCGCCGAGCAGCTTCGGTCCGTCGATCCGAAGATTGTCGATGAAGCCGACGATGTCGCCAGCGCCAGAGTTGTGGTCGAGCTTCACCTTTAGCCCGCCTTCGTACTGCTCCGCGGCGATCTTGACCTGCTCCAGCGTGGTGCGGTCAACCTGCACGCCGTGACCGAGAGCCGGTCCCTCGGTGATGAGCGAGACGCCGCGGATCGTGCCGGAAGCGGCGTCAACTGAACCGGCAGCGGTAGCGAAACAGATTGTCGGCTTCATTACTTAAAGAGGTATTTCGTCAAGAGCGGGACGGCTACGGCGATAACAGTCAGCCCACCCATCCACTTGAGGAGCTGCTTTTCGTGACCTGCGACCTTCCGCTCGACCCATTCAATACGGTCCGCGATTCCGCGGTGGCCCATCGCCTTGTCGCCGACGATGGCGCGCTCGATTCGGTCAACGCTCTCCTGTAGTTTCTCGAAGTTCTCCGGTGTCATTTGCGTGTAGAAAGTTGGTGCCGAACTCCTAGCCAAAAATAAACGCACGCGAAACTCACCGTAAGAATCTCCGGCTGTAGTCCCGCAAGCTGCTCCGCAGGACGCGACCAGATATACCAGCACGCACCGGCGACCATACACGGCCGGACCATCTGCGTCGAAAAGGCGGCAATCGTCATCAGCCCGTGCATCCAATTCGGAGCCGAAGCCGGAGGCGTGTAGCCGGTGCCATTCGTTCCCTCGACGGCCTTCGCGAACGCCTCGACTTCGGCGATGGCGATCTGCTTTTCCTTAAGCGCACCGATCTCAGCAATCCGACGCTTCGACGCGGACCACTCCTTGAGTTCCGCAACGCCCGATCCGAGGACTTGCGTGATGCCGCCGAGGATTGTGCCTCCGGCGGCAGAAGCAATAAACGAAAGCAAGCTCATGTCGTCAGGAAGCGCAAAGCCCAACGACGACGAGCGCCGCGCCCGTGACCATAAGCACGAGCACGGCGACTGCGATCAAATCGAGCTTACCCGCCGGAAGGCGGCTGCGGAGATTCGACAAGCGGCGAGAGAGCGCGGAAGGCTCGTTCGATGAGTTCATGTTCTTGGCGCGTGCCGCGGAATTGCGCCGCGGCTTGTGCGAGGATTTCGAGTGCTTGTTTCGGAGTCAGTTGTTGGTCCATGAATCACCTCTAGTCGTTAAATTTTGCGGTAAGCTGCAACGGCGGTGCCGAGGTAATTGTCCTTGGTTACCCGCGCCCAACTCTCCGAACGCGGAGAGGAGTCGCCCGACATCAGCCAGCCGTAACCATCCTTCTGCACGGCGCGGTGAATGATCGGCTTATCGTGGTAGCTGGCGCGGTAAACGAGGATTTGGCCCGCTTGAATGTCGTCGAACTTATCGACCGTAACGACGAACTCCCCGCCTTGCAGGAGTGGTTTCATGCTGCCGGTGAAACCAACCGCCCATGCCTTGCCGCCGAGCTTCTCAGCAACATCGTGCGCCATACTTTCCGCGATGGGAGAGTCGTAGATCGGGAAATCCTTCTTTACCGGCTTCCAGCCAAACGCAAGCAGCCACCCCGCCCCGATTAAGGCGACGTAGGTGGCAATGCAATGCGGCCAGCTGGTAAAGGCCGATTTGAGGGAATCACGCACGGGTCAGACCGAGATTGGCCGAGATGGCGTCCAGCTGGTACTCGTCATCACCCTGCGGCCCGAGGTTAGCTCCCCAGTTCTGCCATTGCGCTTCGGTCATGTTCACGTTGCCGTTCTTGAGCACCGTGACGATAGTCTGCTCGTCCTGAGCCGCGATCAGCACCGCGCCGGTGGTCGGGTCAAGTTGCTCGGCGACGGGAGGGACAACCACGACGTTCTCAAGTTGGTAGAAATAACTTGGTGGTGGCCCTAGGGTGATCGAACGGATGGAAAGGACGTTGGCCGTGCTGGGATAGACGGCGACTTCGACAATAGGTGTTTGCATGGTTAGTAAGTATTAAACGGTTACGAGGGCGACCTTGTAAAGCGTGCCGCCGATGTCCACTTGCAGGTATTGAGTGGTATCCAGCGTGGTCGTGGCTGCGACACGGATGCCCAGCTTCCAAGCGCCAGCGGTGCCGCCATTTGGTGCAGCGGTTTTAATAGTTCCCGCAAAGGTCGCGCTGTTGTCGCCATACAAACTCAAAACCTTTGTTTGCGTAGTCGTATCGACTCCGGCGTTTACCAAAAACGCCATTTCATTTACCGAAGGAGTAACAGAATTGAAAGTGTTTCCAATGCCGTTACGGAAACTTCCAGCGGCATTGTAAGTAAATACAATGTCGTTAGTGGTAGCTGAATTGGCAGAAAGAACCGTAGCGTTTGCAACGGCAGTCGTAGTTTTGACAAGCAGATTGCCCGCGAACGTCGCGTTCTGGCTGCT
>Ga0208783_10000574_pt1 | contig 22486 bp, 38 predicted proteins | sample DEB19_08_DNA_2_FD_184529 | JGI IMG/M metagenome (GOLD analysis project Ga0208783, IMG submission 184529) | Aqueous microbial communities from the Delaware River and Bay under freshwater to marine salinity gradient to study organic matter... | ecosystem: Environmental > Aquatic > Marine >...
ATAGGCTTCAATAAAAGCATCTGCAAAGTTTGTGGGCATTACTTGCTGTGCAAGATTGCGAACATCTTCGCTTGTTTTAATAGCATCGTCTCCCCAAAGGATACGACCTGGAGAGCGAGATAGGTTCGAGCCTAGGTCATAGGCAAACTTACGTGCTCGCTTAACATCCTTTTTTAGTTTAAGAATGTCTTCAATCTCAGGGTTGAGTAGACTTTCAGAATCATCAGATACCTTCTTCAAGGCATCCATAATACCTAGCAAGCCTTCATCGTTCTGCTTAATAACATCTTCTGTTGCTTTTGATTTAACAGCAGGGTTAAAAGTTTCGTATGCAATTCTATGTGCAGCAGAAGTAACGTTACGTGTATCACGTGCAGTAACAATTCCACTACGGCGTGCAGAAACACCAGTTACTGGACCACTCAAGAATGAGTTAAAGTCATCTACATCTGTAAAAAACTTCTTAGCAGTAGTTGAATCATACTTATTAAGTTTCTTCATTTCAGCGCCAATAGCGCGAATGCGTTCTCTGTCAGCCCACTGTGGGTGGTCTTGCTTAATCTTATTAAATGCAAGAGAACGAGCAGTAGGACTGTCTGCTTCCATGTAGGACTTAATGATAGGACCTAGTTGGTCATCCCATAATGTCTTAACTTCTGGTTGTCTAAAAGCCCAGTCAAGACCAGCACTTGCAGTACCAGCCTTTTCAGAAATATACTGATAAGTATCAGCCATTCTTTCGCCACGGCTTTTTAAACCAACAAACTTCATTGCATCAGCAGCAGCAACTGGAACTCCATCTACACCTTTAGTTAAAGCCTTTACTCCAGGTCCAACACCAATGTAGGTTAATGGGTCAATCGCAAATTGGTAAATAGCATCAATTGGTCCAGAAACAAACTTTCTTAAATCTGTTTGACCTTTTTTGGTTGTAGCATCAAGACCAAGTTTTTTTGTAAACTTAACTGCCCAATGATTTTTGTTAACAGTTGTTTCAGATACGGCTGCTTTGTTTGCAAAGTCACGACCAGGACTAACCTGTGCATCTAATTTAATTCGCTCTAAAAGATTCTGAAACTTCTCTGGCTCATCGCCCATAAACTGAATAGCCTTATACATATCAGCATCACTTGTGCCATACATATCCATTGATTCACCAATGGTACGACCTTCAGCATTACCACGCAAAAGTGTAGTTAGTGCTTTTCCATATTGCTTCTCATAGGCAGCAACTTTGTCCCAACGCCATGAGTTTAAACCGTTGTAAGAATCAGTAAGAAGTTTTTTGGAAAATGGTTTGCCTTGTTCTAATTGAGCACGAACAATGTTTGGAGTATTAATTGTTTTACCATACTCGCCAGCAACTTTAAATCCAGCAATTTGAAGAGAAAAAGCCGCTTCTGTTGCTCTTTGAACAAGCCCACTACCAATTTGTACTAACTTACCCCGTAAATCTTGTTCTGGTTCAAAGATTTGTTTGTCTGGATAAATAGTACGAATGTTAGTTTGTACTACTGGGTCTAGTTTTAGAAACTGCTTACGTGCTTCTTTTTCACTTAACTTAAGTAAAGACTTAGCCTTTAAGTAATTCTTAGTATGCTGCTCAACAAGCAGTGCTTCTTTAGGGTCAAGTTGTGTTTTTAAAGCAGCACTATAAAAGTTAGGGCTAACGAGTGCAACAGATGGGTCAAGATTTACCTCTGGCATTAAGCACCACTATCTTCTAGCATTCGGTAAATTAACTCTGTCTCTCCAGTTGTATCCTGTTGTGCAATCTTGCGTAGCACAGAAAGGATAGTTGGCTCCATTTGTGTTGGAGGTGCTGGCAAAACTTCTGGACCAGGACCTGCACCAAAACTCATACCAGATGTAATTGGTTCATTAGGACGCTCTGTTGGAGCAGTCAATGGAGTAATGGAACCACCAAGGGCACCCTCAAACGGATTGCCTTGCATAGGTGCTGCTACTTGATTTGAGTAGGTTTGCTGTCCTTGTCCGTATGGAAGTCCTGAGATGTACTTTGCTCCTTGTGTTGGTCCCCCGTCAGTGCGTTGAGAAAGAGCGCCAGGGCCTGAAACTGGGGCTGGGTTAGACGGCTCACGATAACCACCTTGTGGTGCTGTTGTCATTACTCATCTCCTTCGTCTTCCATTAATTCATCATCTTCATCTGCTGGCGGTTCGCCAAAGGACTCTTTATTGTATTCCTTAGCCATACGCATCATGCCATAGGCATTCCAGGGTGTCATTGCTTCTGACACTTCCGTATGCAAGTAACGAGTTCCATCATAGTCTGCCCATTCTGTAATTATTAGCCAGTTAGCGCAGATGTAGTTAGACCCATCAGGGTCTTCCTCTATTAGAACTCTTAGTGCTTGCTCTATTTTCTCCCTGAACTTCTCACTCATTTTGCGTACTGAATCTTTGTTATAATTGGTGGGCTAGTATAAATATCCCACACACAGGCAATCTCAATTGCTTTGCGAATTATTTTTTCCGCTTGCTCTGGAGTTTTCGCTTTATCAATATGTAGCGCCTCCATAACTCCCACAGCAATATCGCCACCATTGCCCCCATAATAGATACCACGGTTATCACGGTCCCAAGAATAATCTTGAAATACAGGATAAAGGATTCCGCGAATGCTGATAATAAAATCTGAATCTTGCGCTGCTGCATCCCCATCTTCTTTCATGTCATAACCTGCATCAATAAAAGTTTTACGCATAGCGGGGATAAACTTTTGCGTCATAAACAAATCTAAGTCTTCCAACTTAGTTGGCTTAGGTGGTTTCCACCCAAACTGTAAGATGTTAGAACCACGACTAGCACCAGAACCTGCAATAAGATAACCGTTGTTCTCAATAATTTTATGAGTAGCAATTGTCATAGGGCGACCAGTTTCATCAGATGCTCTAGAATCGCACCCAATTACAGACCAACCATTACCTTGATATGCAGCAAGTGTTGTCATGTCCCCTCCTTGTTTTATCTACGAGTTACTGTTCGCGCTGATGCGCTTGCCGTTCCACCTGATGTCAGGCTTGATAATAAACTTTGTAACGATTGCGGTTGTCCTGCTCCTGGTGGAAGAGCGCCACCTGCTGGAGCCGCGGCGGGAGCAGGGGACGGTTGCTCAACCTGAGATGCTTCCCCAGCAGGTGGTAATTCTGGAGCGAACACATCATTGATTGCGTCCTCAATCTGAGTGCCCTTCTGGCGCATACGGATAACTTCTGCAATCTTCTTAACGATTGTAGTTGGGTCTCCGCCATTAGCAATAAGTTGTGGAATTGCTTGTGCTGAAGCATTAAGAGATGAGATAAGCGCAGAGCGCATTTCCTCAACTTCAATCTTTTCCTGCTCCTGAGTTACGTTAACTCCAAATGGCAATTCACGTTGTGCTAAATCCTTAGAGATTAATTTACCGCCAAGGGCTTGTAGCATAAAGATAAGTCCCTGTGCTGGGTTAAGCCCAGCCAACATTCCATAACGAACATCAGCAGAGTAGTCTCCCTTGATATCCTTTGATGGGAGATACTCAATTGCATAAGGGCTACCTGAATCAATACCACGAATAGCCTTAATCTCATTAAAGATTTTTTCATCTACTTCAAAGCAAAGTGAAATTACAGTCTTAAGTGCAGATGCAAAGATTGCTTGCGCTGACTTGACCTGTGTATCAAATCCACCCATAAGGGCTTGCACGCCTTGACCAGTAATGATTGAAGCATCAACATTTCCAGTACGTGATTCAGGATAGCGTGTACCAGTACGCAATTCATTTTGTAGAACTGCTTGCTCATTGAACAATGAACCAGATACTGGTAGTTCAACTCGGCGAACACCTGCTGGGTTCTTAGTACGGATAACTCCGTCTCCACCAAATTGGAACTCGTTCACATCGTCAGGGACAATCAGTGGTGACTGCACGGCTTTCTCTGTTGCTTCCATCGCAAGTAATGCGAATCTATTGCGAAGCAACTGAATACCAAGCACATCATCAAACTGTCCACGCATCTCTCCATCAACAGTTGGTCGCTTAGCAACTACAACCATCATCTTGCCAATAGGATTCTTGGCACGGGAGATAACTAGGTTCTGGCGGTCTGGAACGTAAATGATAGATTGATACTGGTCGTAGTAACGAATAATATCGAATCTAGCATTCATATCTTGGTCATAACCATCACGACCAAGTAAAGCGTCAGTATGCTCTGGGAACTGGGAAACCAATTCTGCCAGTGGCATAGAGTAACGCTTAGCAAAAGCAACGCAGCGTCCGTAGCGGTCAAACTCAGGATACGCCCCGACAGGACTTTCTACGCGAATACGCGGCAACTTTGCTTCAGTGTCCAGTTCAATGATGAACGGGACAAACCCAAATGTGATGTACCAGTCTGCGCCTGTATACATCTGTACTTGCAACTCGGAATTGTAAAGATAGTTAGCAGCAATGCGAGTACGGTTATCTGCTGCTTTACGAGCACGGTCTTTAACTTGGCTAACTACAGAGCAGTTAACTGCTGGTAGCGGTGCCATTACTTCTGATAGGTCACGGGCAACAATGTCAACAAAGTTAGCAACTACGTTTGTATCTACACCTTCAGGAAAGAAGTCAGGATACACACTAGAAATCTGACCTTGGCGGACTAGCAACACATCTTGGTGACGACCATCGCGCTCACGGCTACGGTCTTTTAAAGACGCAACACGTGCAAAGATTTGCTTATCTGTTAGCATTATTTAATTCCCTTTTTGGCAAGATAAGCAGATGCTTTCTTTGCTATTTCGGCTGCTTCTTTTTTGTTTATGTTTTGTAAACCAGAACCATATTTTCTAAAAAATGCATTTGCAATGTCATCGTTCTGCTTAAATGCTTCTCTTTGAGGCTTACTCATTTCAGCAATAATTTTATTAATGTTGCTTAATTCATTCTTTAATGGTGCATCTGGATTAGGTATATTTAATTCTTTGTCACGTTCTGCTGGAGTTTTTCTTGAACGTGCTTGTTCTGCTGCCTTCATAGCAGCCTTGCGTGAAGCATCTAGTTTAGTATCTTTTGGTATTGCAACTTTTGCTCGTTCAGTTGCAGCAGATGGCTTAGCAACTTGAACACTCGGCCCACGTTTAGGTCCAGCAACAGTAGTTCCTTTAGCAGCAGTTCCTCTTGGGAGTAATGGCTTAAGTGCTTCTGAAACTCTTTCATTACGTTCTTTTGCACGAAGCGCTCGAACATCTGCTGGGGTAACGCGGTCCTTTTGCATAGACTTAGTTACAGTCTTAGTGTCAGGCTTCTTCTTATAAAGATTATAAAGTTCTTTAGCAGGGTCTGCTTTTGGCGGACGCACACTACCAGTTTGACCTTGACTAGATACAACTCGCTTAGGAGGATTTGCTACATCTGGTCTGCGATTAGCACGACCAAGTTTAGGTGCACCAGTTTTCATCTCAGTTCTAATAAGTTCTTTGATTTCTTTTTGGGTAACCTTCTTGGCTGCTGCTTGAAGCAAACGCTTCTTTGCTGCGTTAGAGACTGCAGCACGGGCAATTGCCGCTACTACCGCTCCTGCTAATGGTGCTGGCATCTCTACTCCTTATCCGAATTGTTCTTGCCACTGTTGTTGTAGTGCAAGGTCTAGATTTACAGTTCCGCGTCTTGATAGTTGAGCACGTGTAGCCCAACGGTTTTCTGTGTATCGTGAGATAACGGTGCTCTGTTGCATCAACTCACGAAGTCTAAGGAATGCAAACCACATAGCCATCACGCAGTCTGTCTTGCCTTTGGTCTCGGGTTTCCAAGTAATGAGTTGTTGAATTAAAGCCTTGACTCCCTCTGAACCATCTGAGGAAGGAAACTCAATTGTGTTGTTCTTTTGGAATACTCCATCGTGCATAGTGCCCAGCATTGTTGACATAGATGCCACACCATGGGAAGTATCCCATTTGTTCTTTGCTGTAAAGTGAGGCTTTAGGCTTGTGCCGTATTGAGATAGCCATTCACGCAAATCGTTATCTAGTTCATAGGCTTTCTGGTGAGCGTTAATCTCAACGCGAATCTCATTAGGACGATACTTGATAGTAAACTCTTCCAGCATTGCGCGAATTTTTTGTGGTGTAGGCTCAGACATGTTCTCACAGTCCAGCACATACATTTTTCCGTCTGCTCGGTTATAGGTCATTGCTACAAACGCAGCATGTCCTCTGCCCATAGCAGGGTCAAATCCAACAACTGTATAACCTTCAACCTGAGTCGGATGTCCCACCGCGCCTGGTTTTAACGGACCACGCTTTCTCATACCCTTTACACATGACTGAACCAGTGCGGGTGGGAAGATGGAATCTTCTTCGACATCCTCCTGCTGATAGACCAAAGCCCAGGTACTAGGTGTTACTTCACCACGGCGCTTAAATAATGATGGGCCATCCCACTTAGGGTATAGCCCTTGCTCATCGGGTGTGTCCTCGTCTCCATCCCACGGATGGTCAGACTTAGGCCAAAGGGTTACCCATTCTTCTGGGTTCTTCCCATACTCCAAAACCGCAGGCATAGCCATGTAAGTAAATGGGCACTTACCATTAGACCAATGCTTCGGATTACGAAGTTCTTTATAAAAATCATTCGCCGCAATTCGTGTCCCTACAATTAGCAACTTGCCGTTTTTACCCAAACGGGTAATAACTTCCTTTTGTAACCAGTTAATCTGCTTATCCCACTCATGGGCGTTAGCGGTAGTAATACAGTCATCCAAAATAATCAGGTCGGCGCGGGCACCGTAAATCTGACCACCCATACCAAGTGCTTGGATAGTTGGGTCTTTCTCGGATGAATCTCTCGCATCGCCCCCAAGGTAAACCGTGTCTACCTTCCAGGTATCGGCATCTTGTTTCCAACCGCCCTCTGGGCCATAGGCTGTTTGTAACTTCAGCCAACGTGGGTGGGATAACCTTTGCTTAATCGCATACACGAACTCTCGTGCTTTGTTAAGGGTCTTACTGACCACAATGATACGCACATTGGGATTGAGGGCGATACGATAAGTCGAATAGTTAACAGTCACCACAGTGGACTTGGCGTGCTCAGGGGGTACGTTAACCAATAGGCGGTTCTGGTCTCCAGGCTCATACACCATAGAGTCATGCAGCCATGAAGGCTCATCGCCTTCTAGTAGGTCAATCCAATCCTGATGGTGGGCAAATACCTTCTGCCCCAAAAATACCTCTGAGAACTGGGAAAAGGAAATCTCATCCTTTGCCACCCCCAGGGCGACAGTGGACTTATTTTTGGCATCTGCCTTAGCATCTTCCAAATCACGGGCAAACTTCTTATCGCGGCTAATCCAGATACGCAGGGTATCTTCCTTATAGCCAATCTGCTGCATAGCCCTTGGGGCACCCATGCCCTCGGCTATCAGGGCTAAAACCTTAGCCTTTGCCTCCGCAGTTTTTTCCGTACGGGGGTTGTTAGTTTTGCTAAATGTCATTACTGTCCCATTCTACGGGCAGTATTTACCCGCCTGCAAACTTCCTTATCAGTCAGTTTGTAACAGACAGTAGATACAGTCTGTACGCAAGGGCCTGAAGCCCTTGCTATAGTATCGGCAATAAATTGCCTCTACTATATATTAATCCGTTCAACAGGCCATTCCGAACGCTTTACAGCCTGTGATTTACATCACAGTATAGTTAATATACTATAACCGCAGGTCAGAGCCAGTATTAGCAGTACTGGGGCATAGGCATCCCGTTGTACGGGAAATATTTTGGTAGAGATACTCTCTTACTACCAGTTACAGTTAATAACTCTGGGGTCAAGTAGACCCATAGAACTATACAGCAGGACACTGTTCTGTCAGTTACTGTACAGTCTGTCCTGTTACTGTACTGGAGTGATAGGAGACTATCTCGGCGCTCCATTTAAACAATACATTCCGCGCCCCAGTTTAATTTAAAATCCTAACTGGATAGTCTGGTTGATAATACTATGGGCATCAAGCCCATGAAAAGACTGGGCTTGACACCCATTGTGTGGGGATTGTGTAGTTAGAAAATATCTACCTACAGAAAGGAAGTTAATCCCATGTCTGATGAACTGACTGTAACCAACGCATGCTACCAGTGCATGATTCAGATGGAACTGTGCCCAGACTGCACCGACCTACGGGACAGCCGAGCCAGTGACATAGCCCATGACCTAGTAGATGAAGGCAACCTTCAATACCGCCGTCAATGGCACTCAGTTACCGAACCATCTGCCCATGAATGGGTAGGCAGTACGACCAGAGTAGAACCTTACTTTGTCTACGCTACCCAAACTTGGGAGGATACTCGCGAGGAGTATCTAGAAGCAATCAGCCTAATAACTGACCGCATCTTTGACCTCAATATGGACATGCCACCAAACTCAATGGTGTGCCAAACCTGCCACTATACCTTCAACAAGCACGCTCAGTGCCCAAACTGCAACTAATCACCAAGGCTCGCCCCGTCAGAGTGACGGGGACTCCGCCCAGTCAACTAACTAACAGAAAAGGAAATAACATGTCAAACACATTCACATTCAATGGTTCAATCGTTAAGGCAGTGAAAGATTACAACAATGTTATCAAGGCAACTGTTGTAGACCGCCGAATCGAGTACACTCCAGATGGTTCAATGGCTAGCAAGTTCACCGCAAGCCGTCAAATCACTATCCAAGACCCTGCGCTCCAAGCATGGATTCGTGAGAACTTAATCAACTCTACAGAAACTGAGTTCATCTGTAACATTGAAGGTTACTTAACATCTACTTACTCCGACAAGAAGGAGCAATGGTACGACAACCAAGTCGCTACCAAAATCTCTCTCGTCTAACAACACCGCAGGTGGTGGGGGCTACGGCTCTCACCACCTGCACTTTTTTTGCTAGCCCCAGGGTAACATTAACGGACGCTAGCAAGTCCATTTTCTATACAGAACTGGAGCCTCAGAATGCTAGACAACAAAGATAATATAGTTTACTGTGGGGACTGCTTAGTTCCTATTAGCCAATGCTCACACAAAAGGAGATAGAAATGTTATTAGATTCCATGACAATGCTTGCAATCCTGATTGCTTTAACTACATCTGTAGCAGTCATCACCCTTGCTATCAGACAGAACATGCTACTTATGAGAGAGAACACTGACCTTCGCCGTGCCTTACGCACAGCCAAGGCAGCCAACCATATCTACTATGACCCAGACATAGCCAAGGAAGACCTATGGACAACCAAATAAAGTATCAGACATACGATTGCTACTCATGTGGCATCGCTATTTTAGTAGATGTAAATAGAACCAGCCCAAGAAACTACTGCCAAGCATGTGCTTGGACCAAGTTAGGAGCAACAGATGTCATACACAGTTCATGAGATAGCGGACTTGAATGAGTCCATTGACCAAGCAATAACATCAATCAAGAAAGCCAATGCCATTCTTGAAGAGATGATGGCAACAGGTAGAATCTATGTCGAAGAGTAACCATCATTGGTTATGTAGTGATATCCCAGGACAGTACTACTGTAAAAACTGCCCCGCCAAAGGTTGGTGGAGCATCATGTATAGAAAGATAATGGAATATGGAACAACTAGAGCGTCCTAATACATGGTGGGCAATAGTTGAGCGTCAAGAAATTGACGAAGACTATGGCATTAAGATGACAGATGAACAATGGGGCAACATGGTATACAACCTAGACAAAGCCGCATACAATTCAATAGATGCAATCATTACAGAACTGGTAGATGAGTTCTAATGACTGGCCCATACGTACCAGCACAATGCGCTGACTGCGACCAGTATGCAGAAAACTTCTGTAATACAAGTGGCTTATGCACAGATTGCTGTAGCAAATGTGAAGATGAATACGAATGTGTGGAAGAACTATGAGTGACCTTAACCCACCATACCTAGAAGTAATTGACACACTTAAATATATACGCCTACTCAAAGGCTATACCCTTGAACAAGTAGAACAAGTAAGCAATGGTGAGTTCAGCAAAGAAGCAGTAGGTAGTTACGAACGCAATGGTAGAAACATCACACTCAGAAGACTGCTAAAATTGTGTGATGTATACGGAGTATCAATTGATTCAGTCATCAGACACAGTATGTATGGTGACCCAATACATGTAATGCGAAGGAGAAAGTATGAGTTACGAACCACCGCTTGAAGATGACATAGCACTAGACAAAGAGATAGAAGATGAGGATGATGGTTATCAAGAACCAGACAGGATGTGGGGCGATGAATGAAATATCAATCCTCCCTCTCACACCATTACAGTCCTGGGCATTCCTCATTACAGTTTTCTATCTCCTCTACAGATGGGTCGTTAGATGAAGAAACTATTCGCATTGCTTACAGCATGGTATGTAGCATTCTTGTCAATGCTGCCGTGGCACATGCCAGCAGTTCAGGCTTACACAGAACCAAAACCTACGGAGATGAGCGAGTTCCATTGGACTCCCCGTGCTCTGAAATTATATGCAAAACAGTTCATGCGGATGGCATACCCAGAATGGAACTTGTCTGAGCATCGCGCTCTCATGAAACTATGGGGTAAGGAATCAGCATGGAATCCAGCAGCAGATAACCCAAACAGTTCTGCATTTGGTATTCCACAGTTGCTTAATCTTGACCCAGCAACGCCAGCCCCGCTCCAGATTGAGCGGGGGCTGGCCTACATCCAGCACCGTTACGACAAACCATCAGTTGCTTGGTCTCATTGGCGAAGCAATGGATGGTACTAACCAACAACAAACTAAGGAGAAAGAAATGACAGTAACACTAGAAGAAATCGAAAACTACCACAACATCCTGTTGGATGAAAATGGTAAAGAAGAACAACTACAAGCACAACGCAAGCGTCTAACAGACTCTATCTACAGCACCATTGATTCAGGTGTAGCACCAGATGATGACCACATTGCAGAGATTGCAGCAGCAATGCAGAAGGACATTCAGTTGCGTGACTTCATGCTAGGTCTACCATCTGAGCGCAAAATTGAGGATGTTAATACATACCTTGCATACTTTGTAGACTCAGTACCTAATGAGTTTTTTGCACCAGTTGGAAGTGTATTGGCTGCAAATCTATATTCACTAGAGCAAACAGATTCAGCCAAGGAACTGTTAGCAAAGGTACAAGTAGCAGACCCTCGCTATTCACTAGCGAATCTACTACACCGTGTCTTCTATTCAGGTTGGCCTGCATCAGCATTCACAACCATGACTGAGGAACTACATCCAAAAGTTAAAGAAGGCATGGGTATCTAATCATGGGATTGGATATGTATCTCTACGCCCGTAAAGGTATCTCATCTATTGATTGGATAACTGGACAATATGGCAGGCTTGATAAAAAACCTAATGCCGATTACAAAATCCTTACTGCACTTATGGGTGCTGGCGATTGGGCTCATGACCCAGAAGAACTAGCCTATGCAACGGTATCAATTCAAGTTGGATACTGGCGCAAGGTTAATGCTATCCATAACTGGTTCATTGAAAACCTAGCAGATGGGGAGGATAATTGTCAGCCTATCTATGTACCTCGTAGTTCTTTAATTGATTTAAAGATTACATGTGAAGAGGTATTAGCAGACCATGACAAAGCAGCAGAACTGCTGCCAACAGGCGCTGGCTTCTTCTTTGGAAGCACAGAGTATGACGAATGGTATTTCCACGGCATAGAAAAAACCGTGGAGATAGTAAGCAAACTCATTGAAGATGTACCCGAAGGATGGGCCTTCGAATATCAGGCTTCATGGTAAAGAAAGGAACACATGACTACAGCAGATGTAGTAAATAAACCAAACCGCTCCGCCTGGATTAAAGCAGGCGTAGCCGTTGAAGCAAGCAGTGCATCAGAGGTAGCCAGACAAGCAGGGCTTGACTGGTCTGTATCTCTATCAGATATGCACACAGAACAGTTCATGCATGTACCTAAGAAGCAGGCTGTTGTTAAGAAAGATAATGGAAAAGAGTCAGTCATTGGTGTAGTAGGCAACAAGTATAAAGTCTTTCAGAACTCTGAAGTCTTTGGTTGCCTTGATGCCTTGATTGATTCAGGCGAGGCTCGCTATGCAGCAGCAGGTGAGTACGATGGCGGAGCAAAAGTCTGGATGCTCATGTCATTACCAAGAGAAATGGAAATCAAGGGCGACCCACATGCAGCCTTCTTACTGGCTAAAACCAGTCATGACGGCTCATCATCAGTAGTAGTTCGCCCTATCATTGAACGATTGTTTTGTGCCAATCAAATCAATCGTATTTTTAGAGCCAAGAACAAGGCACATACCTATACCTTGCGTCACACACAGAACGCATTGCTATCAGTATCTGGTATGCGAGACTTACTTGACCTAACATACAAGAGTGTTGATGAGTACAGTAACCTGGCCAACTACCTCATGCAGCGTGAGGCAGACATCAACAAAGCAACCGCATACTTCAAGAAAGTATGGGCGTTGCCAATCAAGATTGAACACTCACCTATGCACCTACTCAGCAAAGGCGAGAAGAATGCTAAGTCCCGTGCTCTTAATGCACGGCAAAAAGCATTTGCTATCTACTCAGATAGCCCAACACAAGAGAACATTCGCGGAACAGACTTCGGATTGTGGCAAGCAGTTGTAGAATACGCTGACCACTACTCCCAGAAAGATGCTAGTATTGCTACCCTTGCAGGGCGCAATGATGGCATTAAACTAAGAGCACTAGAACTAATCGGAATCTAAGGAGAATCGTGTACCTAAACCCAATAACAGTAGACGGAACTACATACAACTTCACTGAGGAATCATTGAAGGAACTAATCAAGAATGAAACAGCAACTAAATCAAGACTAGAACAAGTACAACTTGAGGCTCAGGAGGCATATAGAAAACTTGCATCTATCCGAGGCAAGGTATATGATTTCTTTACTGAAGCATTTGAAGATGTTACAGATGAAGCAACCGTTACACGTGAGGGCGTTAACGAATTGCTAGAGTCAATCGGTTCAGATACATTAGTTACAACTTGGTCAGCAACTGTAGAGATTACAGTTACAGTCACTGGTATCAAGGCTTCTTCCCCTGAAGAGGCTGAAGATATTATCAATGACAATATCGAAGTCAGCGGCTACGACTTAGAGATAAATGACCAAGAAGTAAATGTGTATGGAGTCGAAAGAGAGTAACTGCCTACCTCTCTCTTATGTAACATCAATAGTCGCTATCTAACGCATAGGTGTTTGTTCATTTCTACTATGTGTTAGACTTGGGGATGGGTGGTCCCGCCATCTGCGAACACGGGACTCTAATTATCAAGGAGATATATGCCAACAGAAATAGAACGCGATAGATACGGACGACCATTAGTTGTTCCACCTAGCGGAGGCAAGGCAGTTGCTTATACTCGCGCAACTACCATCGCTAATAGTTTAGATGATGCCTCTGCATTAACAGCATGGAAAATGCGTATGGCAGCAATAGGTTTAACAAGCAGGCCAGACTTATTATTAGCCATTGGTGTAGCAGGAGATAACAACAAGTTAGTTAATGCTTACATTGAAGAAGCAATGGAAGTAGCAGGCGCTAGTAAAGCAGCCACAATTGGTACAGCAATCCATGCACTCACAGAAAAACTAGACTTAGGTTTAGAGTTGGGTGTATTTCCAGAGCAGTGGATGCCAGACATCAAAGCCTATGAAGCAGCAACAAGCATTCTTACTAAGATTTACATTGAACAATTCACAGTACTAGACAAGTTTAAAATTGCAGGTACTCCAGATAGAGTTGTTGAATACAAGGGTGAGCGATTCATTGCAGACTTAAAAACAGGTCGCATTGACCACCCAAATAATATCGCTATGCAGTTAGCAATCTACGCCAACGGTTCGCCGTACATGACTGATACGGCGACCCGTGGCACATGGGGCGATATCAATAAAGAGAAAGCAATTATTGTTCATGCACCAGCAGGTACAGGAACATGCAAACTAGTATGGATTGACATCAAAGAAGGATGGAAAGGTGTACAGTTTGCAATGAAAGTAAGAAAGTGGCGAGACCAAAAGGGTCTTGCTACTCCATTCGAGCAAGGAGAAGATAGTGCCTAGCACAGAAGCACCAATCAGTATCACAGTTAAAACAACAGCAGGTAGCCTAGTAACAGTCCGCGCAGAAAGCGGAGATGAACTAGACCAGATTGTTGCACATTCAATTGCAGCAATCGCATCAGCAGCACAAGAACTAGAATCAGCAGTTCGTTTTGCAGGTGCCCCAGCAGCACCAGCACCATCAGTACAGTCAGTTGCAGCCGCATTAGGTGGCAACATCATTGAGACAGGAACAACTATTCCTGCACAAGAATATGCACAGCCAGCACCAGTAGCAACACTTGGTGGTCGTGCTTGTGCACACGGAAAGATGACAGCAATTCAAGGCATGGGTAAAGATGGTAAGCCATACAAGGGTTACTTCTGCCCAGCACCGAAGGGTGCATTTGACAAGTGCAAGAACCAGTATGTTGTGGTTCAGTCACCAGAGTGGAACACATTCGTTCCAGAACAGATTAAGTGAAAACACTTAGACGCTCTATAAACAAAGCAGAGGTAGGCGGAGAACCACTTCCGCCTTCCTTTGCAGCGTTTGAGAGAGCAGGAATTATTCTGCGTAGAGCAGAAGTAACTGTAGTTGCAGGCACCCCAGGTGCAGGTAAGTCGTCAGTTGCATTGGCTATCGCTGCTAAAACAAAACATCCTACACTTTACTTTTCAGCAGATACCAATGCACATACGATGGCTATGCGTTTGATTGCCATGACAGGCAAGATGACACAAGCAGCAGCAGAACAGTTACTTAAAAACAATCCTGCTAAATCACATGAGATACTACAACTAAACAATCATTTGTTCTGGTCGTTTGAATCCAGCCCTACACTCAAAGACTTAGATGATGAAGTCTCAGCCTTTGAAACAGTGTGGGGCAAGAGTCCAACTCTTATTGTTGTAGACAATCTTATGGATGTAGCAATGGATGGATACGATGAGTTCGGCGCAATGCGTGCAGTTATGAAGGAACTCAAGTATCTAGCCAGAGATACCAACGCAGCAGTACTAGTTCTGCACCACACAAAGGAAGGCTTTGATGGTTATCCATGTCAGCCACGCAGCGCAGTACAAGGCATGGTCAATCAGATTCCAGCCATGGTTCTCACCATTGGTCAGATGAAACAGGGTGATGACACATACTTGTGTGTAGCCCCAGTTAAAAATCGCTACGGCAGAGCAGACCAAACAGGTAGTAACTATGTTAGTCTGTCATTTAACCCAGACTCTATGTACTTAGAAGATGTAGCAGTCAGATACCAACAAGAGGGAATGGTATGAAGATAATTAAAGAACCAGTTTTTTTCCACAATGAACGTGGATTTAGTATTAAACTAATGAAATGGGATATGTCTGATTATATGTTTAATATTAAAGCATTTGGTCGAGACTTTGGATGGAGAATATATAAAGGCAATCCAACTCCATTAGAAATATTAGAATGGGAATCAGGTTTTCAAGACGAAATTATTAAAGAATGAGTAGTGCAGCCAAGCGTAAAGGTACACAAGGCGGAGAAATCCCAGCAGTTAATTGGTTAAAAGAGAATGGTTTTCCATACGCAGAACGCAGACTAGCGGGTAGTCACCTAGATAGAGGCGACATAGCAGGAGTCAATGGAGTAACCATAGAAGTTAAGAACCATATTAAGTTAGACCTTAGCACTTGGATTAAAGAACTAGAAGTAGAAATGATTAACGACCAAGGTTGGACAGGTGTTGTCCTCCATAAGAAAAAAGGAACCAAGGATGTTAACGAGTGGTATTGCACAATGCCAGCCAAAGTATGGCTGGACTTAATTAAGAAGGCCATGAATGGAAGCAGCCAAGCATAGTATTGTAGATTATCTTAACTACATTGGCGCCACCGTGCCTCCAGAGGGCAGCGGTTGGCGCAAAATAAAATGCCCATTCCACGATGACAGTCATGCATCAGCAGGTCTAAACTTCGATGAAGGTAGATTCAAGTGTCACGGCTGTGGTGTAGGTGGAGATGTATACGACTTAATTATTCAGAAGGAGGGAGGTACATATCGTGAGGCTATCAAATTCGCACAGGCAATTTCTCTTGCAGGCGGCGCAGCAGTACGCAAGCCAGATTCATTTAGCAACAGACTATCTGGCAACACGCAATCTCTCGGTCGCAGAGGCGCAACGGTTTCATTTGGGAGTAGTAAAGGACGCTCTTCCAGGTCATGAACAGTATGCAGATAGACTAGCCATCCCATACATCACGCCATCAGGCGTGGTAGATATCAGATTCAGAGCAATGAACGGAGCAGACCCAAAGTATATGGGTATGCCAGGTGCTAAGACCAGCATGTTCAATGCACAAGTAGTACTAACAGCATCAGACTACATCTGTGTCACCGAAGGTGAAATAGATTGCATTACACTCAGCGTTAAAACCAATCACCCATCAGTAGGTATTCCAGGTGCAAATAACTGGAAGCCATTCTATACAAGAATCCTAGATGACTTTGATACAGTAATCGTGCTAGCAGATGGCGATGCACCAGGGCTAGAGTTCGGCAAGAAGATAAGCAAAGAGTTGGGTAATGTTAATATCATTCAGATGCCAGAAGGCCACGATGTCAACAGTATCGTGCATAAAGAGGGAGTAGATTTTATCAATGAGCGAATCGCCAAGTGCCTCAGTTCCTAATGAAGATAGTGTATGGGATTTTATTAGAGATAATCCACGGATTATTGGACTGCCAGTATCAGACAAGCAGGGTCTAGACCTACTTAATGCACTACGAGATGTAGATGAAATGCTTTTCAAAGACCAAGAGATGGCACACAAGATGCTTACCATGATTGCCACAGTCATAGTGGCAGCAGCCACAGGTAGTGGCAACGAGACTATTGAAGAAATACTAGTAGCAGAAGCAATGCATAAGTTCGATACAGAGGCAAAGGAGATACTCAATGAAAGACCCGAATGACTTTGAAGATATTCTAAAAGAACTACGTATTATTATGATACGTAAACATGCAGACTATGGGCCGTTGAATATCTCTAACGCTCCAGGCGGAGCAATGAATGGGCTGCTTGTCCGTATGCATGACAAGATGGCACGGTTAGAAAATCTTTACTACAAAAACAACGACACGCCCAACTACGAATCCATACAGGATTCCTTCATTGACCTAGCAAACTATGCAATAATCGGACTATTGGTACAAAGAGGACAGTGGGAAGGCGTTAACTAGTCAATGTATGTAGATGAGTACGAGGCAATGGTGATAGCCCTTGCTGCTGAGTACCACCGCAAGTACCAGATGACTGAGCAATCAGACATTCAACAAGTACTATGGCTGTGGTTTGTTTCTCATCCACAAAAATACAAAGAGTGGTCAGAATTAGAACAGAAAGATAGGGACAAGTTAATAGCACGGTCTCTACGCAACGCAGCCATCAAGTACTGTGAGCGGGAGAAGGCTAGAAAAATTGGCTACGAAATTCTTGACCTGTATTACTACAACTCCTCAGTTATCGAAGCCTTTCTACCATCCATCATTGCAGAATCATATGAGATTCCAGTAGCAATCAAAGACTTAAACTATAAGTTCTCTAAAGGTGAAAGCAATGACACTAATAACTGGTTAGTACTTCGCTCAGATATAGCCACTGCCTACTACAGATTATCAGATGCAAAACAAAATGTGCTTCGTATCAAATACTCAGCAGAAAATGTTGAGTGGAGCCAGTTAGCAGATGAGTTATCTACTACTCCAGATGGTGCCCGCATGAAAGTGCAGCGGGCAATCAGTAGTCTAATCAGAAATCTTGGTGGGCATAGGCCATATGCAGAAGAAGAAGATTTAGTAGAGGTAGATGATGACGAATCAGGAGAATGAAAATGCTGCCAAAGCAATCAGAGAGTTACTACATCCAACGGATTACTCGCGTGCTATGGACTTGCGAGGAGAACCTATTGGAGATGTTTGCGTATGTGGAGGGGATGTATTTCATGCGCTTGTTGCATTTGACGAAGGTGAACTATGCTTTTATTTCCTTGATGGAGAGTGCACTAACTGTGGCTCAATGGTCACACTCCCTTACCCAAAAAACGAGGAGACTTTCTAATGCCACTATTTGATTTTAAATGTGAATGTTGTACAGAAGTAATGGAGATTAACGAGAATATTCCACCAGCCTGCCCAACTTGTGGTGAAACTATGCAGCGTGTATGGTCAGCACCAGCCATCAAGTTTAATGGCACAGGCTTCTACTCAACAGGAGGATAGAATGACAAGCAAAAGAGTTGGCAAGTATTGGTTTTCATGGGGAAGAGTAGATGGATTTGCTTTAGGTATTTGTATCTGTAAGCATTTTATTACCATTGATTTAGTATTTTGGTATGTAGGTATGGAGTTCTAGTGACCTATCCAGTATGGACAGATACTCCAGCCTGTCGTGGCACAGATACAGAGATGTGGTTTGCAGAAGATAGCGAACCAGGATACAGAGAAGCAAACCTTCTTAAAAGAATCTGTGCTAGTTGTCCAGTTCAAACACAATGTCTACAATATGCACTAGAAAATACAGTGCAAGGATTTTGGGCAGGAACTACACCTAGACATAGGCAAGCAATCCGTAAGAAGTTAAACATAATACCTAAACCAGTTGGCCTAGCATGGGAGATACATGAGTACGGCAAAGTTATCTGACTTCGATTTAGACCTAGCAGTAGGTCAAGAAGGAGAAGGACTAGTCCAACAGTTGTTAACTGGTGGTACTACAGTAGAAGTAAAGACAGATTTAAAGTGGAAAGAGACTGGCAACCTATACATCGAAACAGTTTGCTGGTCACACAATAACGAGAATTGGTATCTATCAGGATTGTCCAGTACAAAGGCAAGTTACTGGGCTTTCGTGCTGGAGGGGACAACCCTGTTGGTACCAACGGAGGTACTGAAGCAGGTAGTAACGGCTAGGGGAAGAGCCATTACCTGCAACATACCTCCGAACCCTAGTAAGGGTTACCTTATTAAGGTAGAGGATATAATCAACTCTCTGCGTAAATGACAAAAGACCCCCAGCGCTGGTAGAGATACCAGTTCTGGGGGTTTCTTGTCTCTATGGGGCTCCTAAGCCCCTTAAATGGTTACTTTGAACCACGTCCAAACTGTGTTGCAGATGGGTCTAGCCACTTAAGTAGTGGTCCAGCAAAGCCTGCAAGGGCTGCAGCACCAAGAGTCTTAAGGTCTGTCTCACCAGCAAGGTATAGTGCAAGAGCAGCAGATGCTGCAGCACGGAACCATGTGAGTGCTACTTGCTTAAATTGTTCCATTGTTATCTCCTTTATTGCTTTGCCCCGTGCAATTTGCAGCAGGTACAAACTTCAGTTTTGTATGCCTTTTTGGCAGGAACTGGTAGCGCCAATGCTACCACTTGATTGACAATTTTAGGCTGATTTAGCCACCAGAACCACGGAGAAGTATCTGTACAAAAAGCGGGGTTAATAGAAATATGAAGGTGCTTATTGTGAGGATTACTCCCAGTGTACCGTCTGTTTCCCAACTTGGACTTTTCTCTTGACCAGATTTTTCCTTTGAAGATAAGATACTTAACACGCTTATCCTCCTTTAACTTTTCAAATATATCGGCACAATCAATGCCATGTTTAGGGTCGTGGGTTAGGTCAACTGCAAGTCCAGTATTATGGTCGCTGGTTGGACTCTGTTTCAGATGAGCGTTCGACGGCAGAAGTCCATCTGACGCTTTCAAACGCAGCGGAGAAATCGCTGTGGCTTGACGCAGGACAGCAATAGCGGCAGGTGTGGCTCTCTTGACAACAGACTTCATTACTCATTTCTCCCCTTTTGAACCATAATTTGATACAAGATTTCTACTTTTTCCTCTAATCTAATAACAGAATCTTTGAGACTGCTGCCAGAATTAGGCTTAAGTTCATACAAATAGTGCTTAACTAACCAACGTACTGAGGTAGCAAACGCTGCCACTAATGTACAAACAGATACTGCTAAGCCTAACCATTGAGCCGTACTCATTATACTGTCCTCACCAGAATTTCTAATATGCCACCAAAACCTGTAGAGTTTTTATCTGGTGGAGTTGCGTTTATTAAGTTAATTCCTTCAATCTGAACCTGACGGCTTTCGCCCGTATTCAAATCCTGCCATGTAACGATGTCTCCTGACTCTTCAATTGATTCAAGTTCTAAAATGCGCTCATGTGCTCTACCTGAGTAACCAGTACGCACATTATTCTTATCTGTCTCTTCATCAAAGCAGTAGACATAGTAACTAATAAGACGCTGACGTGGTGTAGCAATGGTTGCCTTTGCTTGATAGCCCTTAAAGACTGGGCCAAGAGAGGTAGTTACAGAATCACGATACATAACAAACTTATATGCAAGATACTCTTGTGGCTCTGCTGGAGAAGATGTTGCAACTTCAACAGCAGGAACAGCAGAGTCGTATGAAATATGCTCATAAGGAAAATTATTAGAATCAATACTTTGTAAAGACATAGAACCATAGGTAAAGTTACCGCGCCCTAAAAGGCGCTTGAAGTTTTTAGGCTCAAGAGTTCCGTATCTAATATTACCTGTAGTTAAATAACCAGATGTTCTTAGTGTTGATTCATCTTCCATGTACACATATCCGTTAGCACCAGAAGCATAGGCAGTACAAAAAGCAAGTTGGTCAGTACCATTAGCAAAAGCACAAGCAGTTGTTTGATGACCAGTCACTCCGTCATAGTTAATATCGTTTGCCCATGCAAAGCGGAGAGTTTCTATCTCTGTTGATAGGTCAATACGAATTACTCCAGGCTCACCATTAACTGAAGTTGCACACCATACATAGTGGTCACGGGCTGCAAAGTCATAACAAGGTTGGTCTGTCTCAACTACTAAAGGTCCATAATTAATAGAACCGTCTTGGTCGTTGACTACTGCAACTCGCACACCTTTGCTAGTCCCAATCATCATGTAACCAAGATAGTAGTAAATCTTATGTACTACTTCACCTACTGGAAGTTCTGCAGCCACAACCGCAGAGGTAAGTGTTGGCATTACACCTGCTGTGCTGAGAGTAAACTTCTGAATAGTAGACTGAATACCGTTGTAGCCAGCGATGTAAATCGCTGGGCCTGATGCTGTTACTGATGTATAGATATGGCTAGTTACTGGGTGTGTATAAAGTGCGGTTGGCATGGCCACGGCAGATGCAGCAAACTCATACACCTTGTTATCAGCACACATTACAATACGGTCTTTAATATACTCCATAGTTGCATTAGAGATTGTTCCAATCTCATCAAACATAAATGTATTTGCTGTAGCAGATGTACCAGTTAGTGCTTTTTTGTATACAGTTTTCTTTGTAGCAGTATTAGTAATCCAGTATGCAGTAGTACCATCATCACAAATAGCATATACTGGAGCATCTACACCAGCATTATAATCAATAAAGTGAGTAACCGTTCCAGTAGTATTAATTTTATCTACATCATACTCGTCCCATACAAGTACACCAGATGTGTTGTTCCATTTAATAGAACGAATTGACTGAAACGGACGTGGATTAGATTCAAAAATACCAGTATCGCGCAATGCGCCAGTAGTATTATGTCCTTGAGTGACATTATTAAGAAGAGTTACTTGTCCTTTAGTCCAGACATTTAAGCCCTTGCTATCTGCAAATCGGTAATGTCCATTCTCATCATTGGTTGCAGGGTCATAAAAATTAATACCAGCACCACCATGAAATGACATCTGAGAACGAATCCACCAACCAGTCAATGACTGTTCGCCTGGCTCATTAGTAGAATCAAACTGGTCCTTCTTAAAAGGAGCAGTACGGCGTGTATATGGACGGTCATTATTTGTGGCTAAAATAAACGGCATTCCACCAACAGCCACATCATAGGCTACATCAGTATTTTGCCAGATATTTGAAGTTGATACGACACCAACATCTACGGCAATAGCACGGTTACTACGACCTTCGGTAATATCTCTAGCCACGTTACTCCTTAAGTCAGAAAATAATAAATGACCAGTTTATCCACTTGGTCAGGTGGTCTTGCTACTTATTATTTATTCAGCAGATTCAACAGGTAATGCTGCAAGTTCTGCTTGATGAGTTGTAATTGCAGCCTCAAGAATTGCAAGAGCCTTGTCAGCGTTAGCAACTCCATCTGCATCATCCAGTGACTCACAAGTAGTCTTGTTGAGTGAGTGCTGGTATGCCTCAGCAGCAAACTGTGATACTCGCTGAGTTAGGATGTTGCGCTTTTGCTCATCTGTTAGTAGTGATGCGTAGTCAATTGACATTAGTTTTGTCCTTCTGTTAAGTCAGCCTCGTCAGGCTGAGTTACTTCTATTGTATCAGT
>Ga0208783_10000578_pt1 | contig 22369 bp, 36 predicted proteins | sample DEB19_08_DNA_2_FD_184529 | JGI IMG/M metagenome (GOLD analysis project Ga0208783, IMG submission 184529) | Aqueous microbial communities from the Delaware River and Bay under freshwater to marine salinity gradient to study organic matter... | ecosystem: Environmental > Aquatic > Marine >...
CGAATCCAGGTAACTGATAGGCACTGCAAGTAGGAGTGAAAGCGCCAGGCAAGCTAAACAGGACCACACGCTTTCCATTGAAAAGTTCTGCAGATGTTTTATTTACAAACTCGCCAGATTCACGAAGTACAAACTGCACTTGTGGAACTTCATATTGTTCTTTACGCATTTTAACCTCCATCAAAATACACCGGGAATAATTTGACCAGTAACAAGGTATGACCCCATAGCAGATACAATTCCAATCATTGCTGCCCAACCATTAATACGTTCACTGCGCTCGTTAAAAAGATTTTTCATTTATTTTCTCCTTGATAAAGGTGTTGTTGTTTAAGATTAGGGTCTGGATTACATACCAGTTTTTCTTTTACAGGTTTGATAACAATAAACTTGTCATTCTTTAGGGTGCCTGCCACCTTTACTTCAAGTTCTAGATTATTCCAATCTAGACTTTGGAGAGCAACTCCAAGTTGCCCCAACATTCCAGCACTCACAGGTTTTCTTCCTGTTCAGTAAGAATAACACAATCGCTAGCGGGATAAGCAACACAGGTTAGAATAAACCCATCTTCCATTTGTTCATCATCAAGGAATGATTGGTCACTATTGTCTACCTGACCACTGATAAGTTTACCAGCACAGGTAGAACAAGCACCAGCACGACAGGAATAAGGAAGGTCAATATCTGCTTCTTCAGCAGCTTCAAGAATGTATTGATCGTCAGTACACTGAAAAGTACTTTCAGTGCCATCAGAAGAACGAAGAGTGATGTTGTAAGTTTTCATAAAAATCAGTAAGTTTTAGATAGTTGATTAATGGAGTGTGCCAACAAAACAAAGAAGGCAACACTTGTGATTGTAAAGATTATTTCGGGCATTTTTTGTCTCCTGGAATACTAGTGAAAACCAGCACCAGACATCCAACCCTCTTGGAAGTTTTCAGAACCTCCTAAAGAAGGTAGAGGATCAAGTGCTATAGTTGTAGCAACATTCTTTGTTGCAATCTGATACATAACCTCATGGATATTTTCTGGTTCTTTGGGTTGAGGTTCTTCATACTCAGAAATCAATTGTAAATCTGCCTCTGCTTGCTCTCTTGCTTCTTTCAAAGCTTTCGCAGCAACTGATTTTTCTGTTAAAGGAGCAGGACCAAACCAAGGGTCATCCTCCAATACTTCAGGAGCAGGAACACCAACATAAGTCAGATTCATCTTTCTTCAGAGAACGCCAAAGAACAGTTTACCAGTAATTGCATAAGAAATCAAGGCTGCTACAAAACCCATCATTGCCCAACGACCATTCATCTTTTCTGCTTTTACAGCATAGGGTTCAATACCATAACGCTCAAGATCTTCCTTGGTCATATACATGGAAGGCTCTTTAGCCCACATATTCACTTGTCCAAACTCGTTTTTTGTTACAGTCATTGTCTTTTTGTAAAGATTTATAACACAATTATATAGCAAAAATAAAGAGGGGTCAAGCCCCTCTTGTTAGAAAATCCTGACAGATTAAGTATTAATACTTATCTCAGTTTATGAGTAATTTATCAGAAGGAGTAACGAACCTTCAGTTCACCACCAAGAGCGAATACTTCGCTGTCAAAACCATACTCACCAGCAACTTTGAATTTACCAGTCAGATTGTTAGCAATAGGGAAGTTAACACCAACTTCACCAACAGCAACACCCTCATCGGTGCCACCATTGTTCCACTCATAACCAGGACCAATTTCACCAAATACGGTTACACCATTGGAAGCTTTCTGCTCGTAACCAACACGAAGTTCGGTTTGAGCACCAGTGAAATCACCACCATCGGTAATGACGCCAGCACCGGTGGTCTTGCTCTCAACATAAGGGCCAGCGAACGCAGCGGTGGCAAGGAAAGGAGCAGCAGCAACAGCTGCGATTGCGGATTTAAACATAATAGTACCTCTATATTTTCTCGCAGAGTTATACCTGCGGATGTAAGGAGTTTCGACTAACTCCGTTTGATTCAGTGACTCAACGAGTATTTGAGGTCTCATCACTTGAACATATTTATTTTAACATTCTCTTTGGGATCATGTCAAGTGTTTTGTTGGGCAGCAGAATTTTCAGTTACCCTTCCAAGGTATGGATCATAATTCATATAATCTTTAATATCAATACTCGCACCATTTTGTTGCCAAAAATTTGACTGAGCTTCATAGTTACCTTTATGAAAAGCATCTACATGCTCAGGATGAATACTAGATCCCAGTTCCGTTCTATAAAGAAGTAGAGGAATAGAAAAAGTATTTCCTGAATTGTAAATCAAATCATCAGCAACAGGTCTTGGTTTACATCCGTTGTCCAACTTATATTTTTCTCCACGACAATGTAACCTAACAAGTTTTTCCGCATGATATCTATTGATTATATAACAAGCTGTGGAGAAATCATTTACAAATCTCTTATGTAGTTTTACATGAATATCACCAGTACAGATGATAGCAATTTGAATTACATCATAGTCATATGGAAAATGTGCGTAGAAATCATCCCAAGTAAAGTTCCAGTAACGAACGAGATCCAAACTACAATCATCCTCCATGATGACAGCATAAGGACTATCAGAAGTTTTCAAGTAATGCTTAAGTGCTTTAAGATGTGAAGTGGTACATCCAATCTCTCCAGAACTCATCATCTCAGGATAACGACCTGTCAGAATATCACTCAAGTCATCTTCTCTACCATCATAGGCAGAGATTCTCTCGTAGGTTTCAATTTCCCAATATTTAAACTGGGACTCCATATACTCTCTTCTTTCTGGTTGATCATCAAGATTCAAGTAATATATTGGACCAATGTTTTTTAATTTGTAAGTAGATTTGTTTTTATCCATTATACTTTTTGAGATAATCTTGTTTTGAATAATACTCCAATAGTTGCTCTCTATTCATTTGTTGAATTTTTTCCCACTCTTCCATATTGGAAACCATGTGTGGATTATTAAACCAAGAGTTTTCTCCTCTTGAGTGTTCCAAATGATAGACATAATCATTGATTCTACCAACATTATATCCTAGAGTTACAAATCTGTAAAATCTTTCTTTGTCTTCTGGTGCGTATGCTTTAAAGTTTTCATTTTCCATTCCCCCATCAATATAAACTTGACGATTAAAGAATTGAACCCATCCGGAATCTGAAGTGTGAAGTTTTGAGTGTTTCTCAAGATTTTCAAAATCACCTGTTTGTAAAAATTGAGAAACTATTTCATCAGTAGCAAACACTTGCTTTTGATACATTCCTTGTCCATAAGGATAAATCACATCGTGAGTATGATGAATGATGGACTGATATGCTTCATGATAGGAATCTATAGGAAGTAGAACATCACAATCATAGTTAACAACTATCTCTGTCTTTGCCTCCATTATCATTTCGTTCAAAACTTTTTGACGATGAAAGAGTGGTTCATTACTCTTCTCAAAAATATGAAAGATGTGAGTATCAACATCATAAAAATCTTTTAGAACAGGAACAACATCTCTAATAAAAACAGATTCAGAGTCTACCTCTTTGATAATGATGTTTGTATCAAAGTTGTCTATTAAAAATGCTGTTGTTGTAATAACATTACGCAACCTATCTTGAGATTCAATACGAATTGGAATAATAAAAGTTGCTTCTTTTAAATCAAATCTAGAATTCATCACAAGACATTCCATTCAGGACAGTACAAATCCTTTGTATCTTTATCAGCATACGCTGGACCAAACCACATTTTGGGTGCGATTACTTTTTTATTGGGATTGGATTGTAACCATGCTCCCCACCAACTCATGGAACTATTAGCAATAATGGCATGTGAACAAAGTGACATCAAACACAAGTCTGTATATGGTAAGAAGGATCCATCATCATACTTATATTGTGGTTCTGAAATAAAGAATCTATCACCAGAGAAAAATTCTTGCTCCTTTACCCAGTCCACAGAATCAGAAAAAACAATCACTGGTTGATTATCAGAAAACTCTTGAAGTGCTCTCTCATAATAATCCAAAGACTGAACTGGATGTTGGTCTGAGCAATTTACATATGCCCATTTGAATCCTCTTGGGTCAATAAGATTTGGATCACCACGACGAACATGGAGCATGATTGGTTCTTGTCCATCAAACTGCTCTATGAATTCTTTACAAGGATTCAAATGTTCATCTAAAAAAGTAAAATCTTTTTTGATTATATCGGAAATATGTTTGAAATACTTTTCAGACTGAAAAAATCCATACAGACTTACATTGTCTGGACAGTTATCAAACAATTTTTCATCAAAATGAAAATGTTCTTCACGAACATAGTTCTCTTCTTGAATATATCCTACAGGAATATGATCAAGATTAAAACATTCGTGAAGGCTATAATTTTCAATACCCTTATTTTCTGGTGAGGGAATAGTAATGTCATAATTATGTTTTGCTGCTATTCCCCGTAGGGCAGAAAACTCAAACATCTGATTGCCAAGACGCCCAAGATGACCTAGATGATTAAAACCTATCATAAGAATTTCAAAAGATTATTTACTCGGTTGATGAAGGTATGATTTTCTTTAACGTAATTCATTGCCTCTCTCATATTTACACTCTGATTAATCTCTGCTTCCAGAAGATTTTGATATAGTGTTTGTGGAGTTCCACCAAAAACAACATAGTCTCCAAGAGCACGTTTGACTAGTGGAGAGTTGGTTCCAGTAATTCTACCATAACTAATGTTCTTCCACATTCTACATGGAATATATCCGTGTTGAAGGTGGAAGTCACTTCTAAAATCTGGACACAAAAAAGACTGCCTTATCAGATTTCTATTTTCCTCATCACTGGCATTCTGGGTATAAACCATAAATTCAACGCCGTGGTTTTTACTTATAATATTAGCAAATTCTTGTGCCCACCAAAATCCCTGCTCATATAACATTGCAACATAATGCAGTTTCTTTTGTTCAGGATTGAATACCACATAATCATCAACATCTATCTCACTTGGAAGAAGATCTGTTCCCCAAGGTTGATACAATGTTCTCGTTTGATTATCCCAATACGCAAGATCGGAAATCTTTTCATGCACTTCCTCTCTCGGCAAGTAGTTACCAAGTTTCAAAATATTCTCATAGGGTATTCCTTTTTCAACAAGTTCGCCCTCAGGAAAATGATGTGTAATATACTTACAATCTTTTCTTATTGGCAGACCTCTCTTTACAGAATCTTCAACAAAAATTAAAGAGTTTGATACATCAATGGTATCTACGTCAGTCGTATCAACCCAATGAGTTTCCCACCCAAGATCCTTAAAAGCCCTATAGTATCCATTTTGAACATAACTATGAGTCGATGTGTGTAACTTATGTGCCCAGATTATTACTTTGTTCATTCAGAATATTCCCAAGTATCAAAAAAATCTTTATGCTTTTCTTCAAGATATTCTAACTCACTTTGAATAAACTGCCAAGAGGTTCCGTCACCCTCAATAACAATATCATAATTTATTTTTGAAGTTGCGTTATTGGAATGTTGTCTACCTGTTGTCAGAACATCATTAATAATAAGTGGAGATCCGTGTCTTAAACGAAGGCGATGATACCATTCATGATCCATACTCAAAGAGACATTTGTATCAAAATATTCAATATCTCTGTTTCTAATAGTTACATTTGTTGGACAACCTAAAAGATTATTCCCCACTAATAAATGATCTGGGTATTGGGGAATTCTAGTATCAAAGTAATTAATAGAATCGTAAGTGTGATTGAAAGAATTGACCAACCAATACCTATCACTATTATCCAAAGATTCTACAATGATTTTAAGAGCGTCTTTAGAATAAAGAAAATCATCACAATGCAAAATTTTGATATATTCTCCTTTACATAGATCCATTACAAAATTTGAATTGGCAGACATGCCAATATACTCAAGATTCTTTTTGTAGACAACATTAAATTTATCCTCATAAGACTTACATAATGTTTCTGCTAAATCATTTTTTGAGTTGTCAGAAACAACAACCTCATAATCAACAAATGTCTGTTCCAATATACTATCAAAGCATTGTTTTAAATAAGACAGATCTTTTTCATCTTTAATATAAGTTGGTATAGCGATAGAAATTTTCATAGTAAAGTCCAATGGGGTAGATAAAGATCTTGTGTTGATAAGTGAGAACCACCAGAAGAATACCAGTTCTTAGGAGCAACGACATTCTTAGAATCTGCCAACCATGCTCCCCACCAACTAAATGAACTGTTGGCAATGATATGATGAGTACACATAGTCATCAAACAAAGGTCCATGAGATTATTGTCAGTTTCAGAAACTAAAAATCTATCTGGTTTAAACAAGTCCTGCTGCTTACACCAATCAGTATCATCAGAAAAGATGAGAACTGGAAGACTACTATCAAATTGTTCCAGTGCTTTTTGGTAGTATTCAAAACTACATTGTCCGTGAAAAGAGAAATGTTCTGGTTTCAAGTAATCAGTTCTTCTTACATGTAGAGATATGACTTCATCAAACTCAAATGCTTCTTTACATGGATTCCAAATTTCATCCACAAAAGCGAAGTCTTCACGAATCTTATTTTCAATGTGTTTGAAATACTTTTCAGATTGAAAATACCCATACAAACTTACATTATTTGGGCAGTTATCAACAAAGTCCTGAGAGTAAACGTGAGAAGAATTGTCAGGTTCTTTATAATAATCTCCCTCAATGTATCCAATATGCGCTACACTAGGTAATTTGAATGCTTCAAATAATTGATGTTCATTCCACTGATCTCTAAAGTCTGAAGGAGGAATGGTAAACTCATAACCATTTCTAGCAGCAATACCTCTTGTGGCAGCGTACTGAAACATCTGATTGGCAAGTCTACCATTCTTCCCCAGGTGATTGTATCCGATCATATTATTCTCCTAATTCAACTCCAGGTGGAAGTCTAAAATGAAATCCAAAGGGCATAATACCTTCACACTCAGGAACTCTAACTTCCTGAGAAAATCTAACAGCAACTTCAACTGGAGCATACTTACATCCTTGCTCCAAAAATATGTGTCGATTGTGTACACATACATTACCATCCTCGTGGTAATTTACAACTCCTTCTGGCATCCAGTAAAAGTCGCTATTGTTTGTTTCCCAAGGAACTTCAACATTATTGGGAATATCAAGAAACTTTTTACTTCTCAAAGAGAACCCCCCATTACCAACTCGGTGATGATTACCAAAAGGATCAATATAAGCGTCTTCAGCATATGGCCAAGGAGCACCAATATAATCATAATTTAACCAATCATTATCCCATTTTTCTGGGAACAAGACAAATCCATCTTGCTGAACCAATAGGCAATGAGATGTATCTACGTGCTCTCCAAGTTTATACACAACATAGTAGTTGTAGTCATTATAACTACTGATTTCTATCTTTGGTTCTTCCAGTAGGATACCATCTTCTTTAAGAGAGTTTTGATACTGCTTTATATTTTCTGGGGTTGTTATTATTTTTACACTACCATATTCAATACCGTTCATACTGGTGTAGACCGCTTGAATAGTTTCTTCTATTCTATCAGTAGTATCAATTGATATTAAGGTTACTCTATTTAAATCAATCATTAGTAAAGGATTCAACAGTTTTGTCAATATAATCAATCATCTTTTGATTGATAGTGGGAGAGCATCCAAGGAAGAATACTTTATCTAGAACTTGGTTTGCTTCTGGATATTTAGTTGCATCGTCGAGATGACTATACCCAGGGTGAAGAAGAATGTTGCCCGCAAAGTAATTGCGTGTTTGGATTTTATTTTTCTCCAAATAAGCAACCAAAGATCTCTTTAGATTTTTATCATCGCAAATAATAGGAACACCAAACCAACTAGTTTCTGCGCCTTCTCTCTCATTAACAACTCTTACTCCAGGAATTTTTTCCATTATTTCCTGAATGGTATTTTTGTTATTTCTACGAATATTGTGAATCTCCTCAAACTTCAAGAGTTGAACTGAACCAACTGCTCCCTGCATATCAAGAGGTTTGAGATTGTATCCCATATTGGAAAAGACGTACTTATGGTCAACAACATCATCATAACTCTCTAACCAAGTATCAAATCTTTTACCACAGACACCATTTGAAAGAAGATTTTGCTGACCTACGCAATAACAACCTCTACCCCACCAGGCAAAACTTCTAGCAAGATCAACAATACCTTTTTCATTCGAAGAAACCATTCCACCTTCAATAGTGCAAATGTGGTGAGCAGGATAAAAAGAACAAGATGCCGCAACAGCATAGTCTGTTAGGTAGTTTCCTTTCCACTTACTTCCAAGACTATCACAGTTGTCAGCAATAATGGCAATACTATTACGTCTACACAAGTCAACAAACTTGTTAATGTCATAAGGATTGCCTAGGACTGGAGAAGAAATAGCAGCAACAGTTCTGTCAGAGATCTTATCTGAGATTTGATCAATGTCCCAGTTCAAGTCTTCCCAAACAATATCAACAAATACTGGCTTTAAACCACACTGAACAATAGGTGCTACAGTTGTAGCAAACCCACAAGCACAGACAATAATTTCATCGCCATCTTTCCACCCAAAATATTTTTTAAGGGCAGCAAACATTACAAGGTTGGCAGAACTTCCAGAGTTCACCATCACGGAATGTTTGAAGTTAAATTTGTTTGAGAACTCATGTTCAAACTTATTAACCTTTTCTCCAGAAGAAAGCCACTTTCCTTTTAGAACAGAATGAATAAGTTCTCTTGCTTCTAGATCATCCCAGTATGGTCCAGAATAATAGACACTATCTTTTCCAGCAACGAATTCTTTTTTATTGGCAATGAATGGAAAGATATCTCCATCCATTTCTTTTGCGGACTCTATGAATTTGTCAATCAGTTGGTACATAATTCTTCAATGATTTTTTCGATGGGGATTGTTTGCTCAAATCCAAGATTCTTTAACTTAGTGGTATCAAACCAAAAATCTTTTGTTTGTACTAGTTTGTGAAACTCAGGTGCTTCTTTATACTTTACTTGAGATGAAGAGTTTAGATACTCCTTTGCTGTATTGATTATATCACCGATTGTGGTTGGTTGTCCACTACCTACATTATAAATTTCATTTATATTTCCAGTATCACATATAAGTTTTATTGCTCTACATACATCATCAACATGCATCACATCTCTTATTGGAGTACCATCATCATACAAATAAACATCTTCATTATTTTTCAATAGACTTACCATATAACTTAAAGCATTCTTTTTTGAAGATGCTTTACCGTCACCAACACCAAGCACATTACAAAGTCTTATTATCCTATACTTTACATTATAAGTTTTACAAAAGGAGATTAGTAAATCTTCCGCTGCTTTTTTTGTAATTGAATAAAATCCTGTTGGGGAGCAGGAGTATTCTTCTTTTGCTGGTAATTGAGTTTGCCCGTAAACAAACCAAGAACTAATAAAATTGAAAGTGATATTAGAATCTCTACAAAAATCCAAAACTTCACAAAGAACCTTGAGGTTGGTTTCGACATCTAGAGTGATATTTGAGTGAACATTATAATTGTCTACTGTTGAAATCAAATATAAAATATTTTCTGTTCTTGGTTTTCTTTCCTCTCTATTTTGCCTCAAAACAAAATCTGGGTAGAGATTACAAAATCTACTACCCACAAATCCAGAAGCACCATATACACTAATCATTTCTTCCAATAATCATAAATATTCTTCTCTACTTCATACTCCATAACCTTCACTTTTCGGTTTGGTTGCTTCATTGCCCATACGAACATTGTTTCAACTAACTCTTCAAGATTAGTTTCATCTTTGAAGTTAAGAATGGTCTTCGCTTTTGTATGATCGCAGTATGCGTGTTTAACTTCGTGTCTTGGTTCTCCATGCTCTATTGGAACTTCATATCCATATTTCTTTCCAATCTTTTGAACGACTTTAGCAACTTCATTAAGTGAAAAGTATTTGTCTGCGCCAATATTAAATATTTCCCCATCATAATCTGTAAGAAGTTTATCAAATGGTTCCATATAATATTTGATATCAGAGAAGGCACGGGTCTGCTCCCCATCACCATAAACTAGAATAGGTTCACCATTCAGAGTTTTGCGAATAAAGATACCAATTACATTGCGATACTTATCCCAAATATTCTGATAGATTCCCAGAACATTATGTGGACGAACAATATTATAACGAAGTCCAAACTGTTCATGAGCGAGTCTCAAATCACATTCAACAGCATACTTTGCTACACCATAAGGATCCACTGGTTGCGGGCGCTTATCTTCAGTAAACGGAGGTTCTTGTTCTCCATATACTGCCATACTAGAAGTAAAGATGAACTTTGTATCGTAATTGATACACTCGTTGATTAGGTTAGCAGAACAAATAAGATTATTCCTATAGTTAAAATTACGAATGAATGGAGATAATCCTTCCGCAGCATAAGCAGCAAAATGAAGAAGAACATCTGGATTATGCTCTTCAAAAAGTTCGGATACTTTTTTTCTTCGCTCCAAATCAAATTTAACAAAAGTAAATTTTTCCGCTTTAGGGACAAAAGCTTTGTATCCACCCGACAGATCATCAATACCAATCACCTCATGCCCATTAGCAAGGAGATGCCTTGTGTAGTTTGCGCCAAGTAATCCAGCACATCCAGTAACAAATATCTTCATAACTTTTACTTTGATAAAATGAAAAATCCATTTCCATATGGATACTGATCAATCCATTTTTGTTTGATTGATCCAAGAGAATAAGAAAATCTTTCCAATCTAAATCCTTGAGATTCAAAAAGACTTATCCACCATTCCTCATCTTTTTTAGTGACGTGAGTAATATCAACCTCATACTCCCTAATCCTAAACCTGTCAGCATCACCCAAAGGAACAACGAAAAAGAATTGCGAAGCTTTTCTCTTTAAAGTCTGAAGGACATCCGGTAAATCATCCTCTTCAACATGCTCAAGAACATCTTTACAAATCAATAGATCATAATGATTATCATTTGGCAGAGAAACATAATCTCTAACATTTGGATGACAGTTTTCTACAGCGTATTCACTAATATCCTCACCATAGGCATCACATCCAAGAATACGAAGAGCATTAACTAGAAAACCTTTGGCACACCCATAATCAACACAACTCCTGAAAGCAAAAGTGTTTTGAATATCTAATGCTTCTGGAATAGACCTAGTAGGTTCCCACTTGTAGTTTTCATATCCAGAGATGTGTTTTCTTACACCATCTTCATAATAGTCTTTAGTGAAAAGATGCATATCAAGCAAAGTCATTATGTTCAGTTTCTGTAAGGATGTCGTCAATCAGTTCATTTTGGATAGCATACTTACAGTAGTGGCAAGCATGATGTCTAAGAGTTGGTGGCTTACTATAGAATTCTTCTATACCATCAATGTCACAAACTGCGAATTGAGACTCTGGAACATAGTTATAATTGTTTTCAATAGACAACTCCGCAGAAGGACAGGCATAAATGTACCCATCAGTGAATAGAAATGGTTTAACCATATGCATATAGCAATGGTCATTTCTACGTTCCCCTTTAAAGTTAAAGTCTGAAAGGAAAGCATACTTTAACTTCCTACCACGATCTTGTTCGTAGTGCTCAATTACTCCACGAATAGTTTCAATATCCTTCTCAGTTTCTTTTACATCCTTAATAGCATTAAAAGCAATACGGCAAGGAACACCATTTTCCTCTACCCAGTCTAACATACGAATGAAGTTTTCGGTAGTCTGGAACTTCTGAGATAGAACTCTCTTATTCTTTACATCAGTCCAATCGCCAGTGATGTTAGGGTTCTTAGATGTTTCTAGGTTTTCATCCCAAACATAAGCAGCAGATGGTTTACAATTAGTTCCTTCAAATACACTTAGGTCATACTCATAACCTTCATAGAAACCATACATGCCAAGACGAACCCAATCAAATAGTTCTACAATATCTTTTTTGATTGGACGATCTGCTCCAAAGCGAGCACCATTTGTACAGATACCTAGACTAAATCCAAGGTCTTTAGCATATCTTACAATCTTTTTAAAGTCTGGGTGGATGCTTGGTTCTCCACCACCAGTAAACTCAACACCAGTTACTCCAATCTTTTTGAAACTATCAAGTGCTTGAAGAACTTTTTCTGTTGGGAGTTTCTCAGAGATGTCTCTGTTAGCAAAGCAACAGAATGAACAAGTAAGATTACAAGCATTCGTCAGGGAAATATGTGCCATCACAGGTGATGGTGGTTTTCCTTGTTGAAGTCCTTCTAGTTTATCTAAATGCTTAAGAAGTTTTGTTGCGTTACTACTAAAACTTCTTCCTTGAACTGCGTCATCTTTTTTGACGAAAGTTCCATCATCATTAAAAATATTTGTACCCTTATATGGCAAGACAGTCATTTGTCAGTCTCCATGATGTTTTTCGCTGAGTTATTTATGGTCATGTATATAATCCCTTTCTACTAAGTTTTCATTCCAAATCAAGTAAAACATTCTTTCCATAATATGTGCCTCAGCACAAGTTGGATCGTGTGGAGGAACTGGTTTATAGTTTAGAACACTTTTTAGTTTTTCATACAAATGTTTACTATACTTTAGAATGTTCTCCTTTGGAACCACGAAGTTTGAGGCAGGAATGAATTCTATTGTATCAGTTTTTGGTGGATTGATAAAACACCAATCAAGAAGTTCATGATGACTTGAGAAGAATCTATCTTCCAAATCATTGTTGTAAGAATAATTACACCAAGCAACTGGTTGAATAAGTCTTCCATTCTGAAGAGTTTCAAGAGGAGTATAGTTTGTATGACTATGATCCCCAACCAATAGTTTCTTATCAACCCAAATACTAAACAACTCTACCGTATTCAATGATTGAATAAACCTTTCTTTTGTTGTGTAGTAGTTTTCACCTCTAGAAAAAAGATTACCTTTAACAAAAATAGAAACATCTGGAAGACAATCATAGTTGTCTATTATAAAGTTCAATATATCATACTGATTGGCACCAAAGTTTGGAGACTTTGTTACTTTTCCAAGATGACTATAATCAACTTCAACATCACTTTTATCATAGATGAATGTATTTTCAGAAGAGAATCCATAAGGATGAGTTTCTTTCAACCATTCTAGATCCCAGTTGTAGTTAGAGACTACTAATGATTTACTATACGTCATTTGTTTCCAGGAAATGGACCTTCACCTTTTAGGAAAAATCTTTCTTGTTTGAATCTTTCATTATAAAGATTATTCCTTAAACTATATTCTTCATACTCTTTCCAACACTCATCATAAGAAAAAAGATTTCCTTCTCTATCTTGATACATCCACCCACTATAAATGTTTTGTGGCATGGACCAATATCCGTCAGAAACATTATGTCTTGCCCAATATTTTGGGGCGATTATATTTTCAATAGTGTCACTAGTGAATACTGGAAAGAATGAGAAACTAGAGTTAGAAAGAATTACATGCTTAGAATTCTTAATTATAGCATAGTCCTTATCAACCGTAAAATGGTAAGCAGGTATTTCTGGAAGAATAGACTTAGACGCCTCTACATCATCAGTGATTGATACAAATCTCATATTTGGATTTATTTTAACCATGTTGTTCATGGCATTAATCCAATAGTCTCTAACTAAGAAGAGTACTGGATCATTTCTATACTCACCGCCACGAACATTTAAGACACAAACATCATCATCAATATATTCATAAGTATCATACTCTTCTTTTACTTTAAGCCACTGCTTTACAAGTTCTTTATTGTGAAGGAAATACCTTTCATCCTGCATATTACCAAACATCAATGTATTGTCTGGAACACTAACAAGATTCTCATCAAACTTACTGATATGGCATCCGTGTGTGCTATCGTGCCAACACGTTTGTAGGAACAATCTGGTATCTTTTTCGTGATAGATCTCCAATCCATCAGGGACAGGAGACCCATAATCAAGATCCATCCAATAGAATCCATTCTGATTATATCTTTTATCTCCAGACCACCCAGTATCTTTTATTCCAAACTCAAGTCCCCTATCATGGGCAATTGACCTTGTTGTAACATAGCAAAATAGTTGGTTTCCTATTCCCTGACCATTTAAAATTTCAGTAGCTAGCATAGTATCAATATTCTTTGATTAGGTTAGCATACTTATCCAAGTTGTCAAGGATGTATTGGGGGAAAGAATCATCCATAGGAAATACTTTATAAGAAGCATATTCTCTACCAAGAGGATCGATATTATCCTTTACTTTAGATACATTATTTTTAATAGCATCATTGTTCATTTCAGGATGTGATGAACACTCACACTTTTTAATCAGTCTTTCCTCAACAGTTAGTCCTTCACTACCAACATAACTCCAATGCCATCCACCAGGGAATATCCTAGAGTTCTTTTCATTTTCATGTTTAGACCTAAGTTGAGATAGTTCATACCTATTCAGAATAGGTTTCCCAAATACCTTTGTTCCCAACCATCTTGGTCTTTCATTTCCATAATCAAAGTCTGGGGTCATCGCTCTAAGGATTCCAGTAACTTCAATCAGGTTCAAATAACTAATACAATTTTCCTGAGCAAAGTGATAGATTACATCAGTCTCAAAAAAAGACTTGAGTTCTGCCACAGCATCTGGATTTGGAACTTCGTCAAGGTCTCCCCAAATAATAGCATCATCATCGCCAACGTGCTTCAGGAGAAGTTCTTTTATAGTGTCCTTCTGATAGGCGTCTCTCTGTTGTGCTTCAATCTGAGTTCCATATTTTCTGCCATATTCTGAGAGTACCGATTTATCGGCATCCTCGACAATATTGTGAATTATTTTGTGATTGAATTTTTCAAACTTATCTTTATTCTCTTGATAGTATAGAATTTTATCATTACCCTGAAAATCTTTTGTTCCTTCACTCAGAACAAAAAAGTCTACATAAGGGTCAAGTAAGTTCAATCTGATTTCTAACAGATCGACTTCATTGAAAAATGGAAATACATCAAATACCTTCATAGTCCTTCCTCATAGCATTAAAAACTTTAGCAATACCTTGATCTATAGTAGTTTTTGGCATCCACCATTTAGAAATAAAGGTGTCTGCCATATTTCTTTTATCTAACTGAACACTATCTTTTTCTTCAGATGGTTTGATAACAATATCATATTTGCCCATGAGAGCAAATTGTCCAGAGATGATACTGGCAATATCAATAATCTTTGTGTAATGAAAACTTGTGATATGAAGATTATCCTCTGATGTAAAATCAGTAAAGTTTTCCATTACTGTTTCAAGTGCTTCACAACAATCTTCAGCGTAAAGAAAATCCCTTTGCTCTTGACCGTCTGTAAGCATATCAATCACGCCCGTTTCAAATCCTTTACGGATAAAGTCAGTGATGACGTGCGCCTTTTCATGGTCTTTCTCAATACCATAAACATTCCAGAACTTAACAATAAGTCCATTGAGAGACTTAGTATAAAGTTCTCCAACATTCTTAAGCACTCCATATGGAGAGTAACTCATGTTACTCATTTGAGAAGAAGCAAATACAAATCTCTTATTGTATTTTTTCAAATACCCAAATGCATTTGCCATTAAACGAGCATTGTTATCAATGAATTGGAAAGTATGTTGATACTTTTTGAGATAACGAGAACCACCAACATCAAATGCAAGGAAGAACACAAAGTCTGCTGTCTCAATTGCGTTTTCAAGATATTGATTTGGTATTACGGTCATATCATGATTAGGTGTTTCAACCTTATCAAAATGAATAACCACATGTCACTTCTTACGAAGATATTCCGAAAGGTAGGCACCAATCTGCCCACTTGAACCCAAGATTGTAATTTTCATATCAAACTCTATAGTGATCTACATTTTTATTGCCATTAAGTTGGGAGTGTATCCAATCGTATGTCTTAGAAATTCCTTCATCAAGGGTCATAGAATAATCCCAATCAAGTTTTTCTCTAATTAAATCATTATTTGAATTACGACCACGAACTCCAAGAGGTCCATCAATATGTTTTTTAGTGATTGTTTTACCTGCTGCCTTTGCTGCAATGTCTGCCAGTTGATTAATAGTTACCATCTCCTCAGATCCAATATTCACTGGTCCCATAAAATCAGACTGAACAAGACGATAGGTTGCTTCAACACACTCATCAATATAAAGGAATGAACGTGTCTGTTCCCCATCTCCCCAAATTTCAATCTCACCACCACCAATTGGAAGTTCTGCTACTTTACGGCAGATTGCTGCTGGCGACTTTTCCTTTCCGCCGCGCCAGGTTCCTTCTGGTCCGAATATATTATGATATCTAGCAACACGTACAGGAATACCATAGTTGCGATTATAAGCAAAATAGAGACGTTCTGAGAACAGTTTTTCCCATCCATATTCACTATCAGGTCCTGCTGGATAAGCATCATCTTCTTTAAGACCAGGATTCTCTGGATCCATTTGAATGTGCTCTGGATACATGCAAGCAGATGATGAGAAGAAAATAGTTGTCTTATTTACTTCTTTCATCTCGTTCAAACACTTTTGAGAGCGAAGAACATTTAGATTAATCGACGCAGAATTATTCATTACATCTGCATCGTGATCTCCAGTAAAAATATATCCAGCACCACCCATATCAGCAGCAAACTGATAAATCTCATCAAAGGTATCAACATATTTACTGGGGACAAACTTATAGAAGTTGCTTGCATATCCCCTAAACTGAACGATCTTATCAACAAGAATCTGATCTGTTAGATCTCCTATGATGAATTCATCCGCCTCAGTTTTAGAATGCTCTGGATATTTTACGTCTACACCACGAACCCAATATCCTTCTTTCTTCAGTCGTTTAACCATGTGACTGCCAATAAAGCCACCAGCACCAAGAACAAGTGCTGTTTTAATATGTTGTGTCATGAACAAACAATAATCTCCTAGTATATATTATACCATATTCAGACAATACCAGTCATAAGTTTTCTTAAGACCTTCTTCAAGAGATATCTTTGGTTCCCATCCAAGTTCTTTAATTTTATCAACGTTTAGAACTTTGCGAAGAGTTCCATTTGGGGCATCAGTATTCCATTTGATTTCTCCAGTAAATCCAACAACTTTAGAAATCATCTGTGCTAACTCCTTGATCGTAATGTCTTCACCGACACCAACATTGATGTGAGAAGATTGGTCATACTTTTTCATACAAACATAACAAGCCTCTGCTAGATCATCGGCGTGAAGAAATTCTCTTCTAGGAGAACCATCACCCCACAAAGTTACTTCCCCACCCTCATGAAGTTTACGAATTAAAGCAGGTAAAACATGACAAGTTTCTAAATCAAAACTATCATTAATACCATATAGATTACAAGGCATTACGCTAATAGCGTTAAACCCATACTGCTCTCTGTATGATTGGCACATCTTAATACCAGCAATCTTAGCAATAGCATAAGCATCATTTGTTGGTTCAAGTGGTCCAGAAAGTAGAGATGATTCTAAAATTGGAACTTCAGCAAACTTAGGGTAGATACAAGAAGAACCAAGAAAGAGAAGTTTCTTAACTCCAGTTTGATAAGCAGAATCTATGATGTTTGATTGAATCATCAAATTATCATAGATCATTTCTGCTTTATGATTCTTATTTCCTAGAATCCCACCAACTTTTGCGGCGGCAAGGAAAACATATTGTGGTTCTTCTGAAAGAAAATATCTTATAGTTTCATCTTGATTAGTAAAGTCAACATCATTACGAGTTCCTTTAATAATATTTGTATACCCCTTTTCTTCAAGGTTTCTTACTATTGCTGATCCAACCATTCCGTTAGCACCAGCAACTAAAATTTTAGATTGCTTGTTCATTTTTACACATATCCTCAACTAGTTTCTCAAAAGAAGTTTTTGGTTCCCACCCCAACTGAAGTTTCGCTTTTGTATAATCCCCAAGAAGAGAATCTACTTCTGCTGGACGGAAGTATTTTGGATCAACCATTATACGAACTAACCCAGTATTTGTATCAATTCCAACTTCAGTTCCATCAACAGTAAACTGCCACTCAATATTCATTCCAAAGTAAGGTGCTGCTGCCTCAACAAACTCACGAACTGAATATTGTTTTCCTGTAGCAATCACAAAGTCATCAGGTTCTTCCTGCTGTAGCATCATCCACATTGCTTCAACATAATCTTTAGCGTGTCCCCAGTCACGTTTGGCATCAAGATTGCCCAACTTAAGAACAGTCTGCTTACCTTCAGACATTGCCTTAAGACCTCTTGTAATCTTCCTTGTTACAAATGTTTCGCCACGTCTGGGAGATTCATGATTAAAAAGAATGCCAGTACAAGCATACATTCCATATGCTTCTCTATAATTTTTGGTGATCCAGTATGCGTAAATCTTTGCTACACCATAAGGAGAGCGGGGATAAAAAGGAGTAGTTTCACGCTGAGGAGTTTCTTGAACAAGACCGTAAAGTTCACTTGTAGAGGCTTGGTAAATGCGGACACGATCTTCCATACCCAAGAGGCGCACTGCTTCAAGAACACGGAGAGTTCCCATACCATCCACATCAGCAGTGTATTCAGGCATCTCAAAGGATACTTTGACATGACTTTGAGCACCAAGATTATAAATCTCATCAGGTTGAACTTTTTGAATAACTCTGACTATATTAGTAGAATCTGTTAAGTCTCCGTAATGTAACTTAATATTTTGAAATATATGATCAATGCGATGAGTATTAATCATAGAAGAACGACGGACAATACCATGAACTTCATATCCTCTTTCCAATAGAAATTCAGCAAGATATGAACCATCTTGTCCTGTAATGCCCGTAATTAAAGCAACTTTCATACACAATTATTTTTTTCTATTATAATAAAAAAGGTAGGTTTATGCAACCTACCTTTGATTATTCAGGCTCGCCACCAATTCTTTGACTGGAAATTGGAAACCAGGCGGGAGAGAGTCCCATCCGCACCACTTGCTCTTGAGAGAAGCAAGAAACTCATAAGGGGTCATTTGACTCCACCACCTAGTTTGTCTGAACTAGGAAAAGTTGGACTAGTTTTGGTATTTCAATAGCGGCATAAAAACCACATAAGAAAAGAATATCCCAAAACTTATATTTGATAGCAAAGGGAACAACAAAGATATTCCCAATACATTTTACAAATAGTCCGATTTTCATATCTCCCCATAAAAGAAAAAAGTATCCTGATAAGAGGAGAAGATTTCCAATGTATCTGAATACATTAGATTTTGCCATAAGGGGTTTGCTCCCGACCAGTGCGCTTTTTAAGTCATCCCGAGACTATTTAATCATCCTTTACATAAGCAGGAACTCTATCAGGATCCAACCAACATGTATAATCATAATCTTCCATAGCAGTCATTAACTGCATTTCATTATCACAAAGATACATGTCACGATATCTACCAGTATATGAATCTACCTTTTGAATTCTACAATCAGGTTTTCCATTAATTTCCAAGGTGCCAACTTGAACATAACGATAAGGAAACCGTTCCATAAGAACGGCTGGTTTCCTGATTACTTTCATCATACAACCTCAACTGATTCAAGATCGGAAAGAATATATTCCATCAGCATTTCATAATCATCCATAGGATCACCAGAAAATACTACACCCTCGTTTTCATAGTAGCGGCGAACCTTTTTGTAAAGTTTCGGATTCTTTACATCAAGATAGAAATCACCATTTGCTGCACCACGAAGGGTTTGAACGTCTTTCTTGAATTTTGCTGTAAGAGTCATTGTTTTGAATGTTAACCTTGTTATTATAAGGTTTTGACTTATGAAAGTCAATATGGACAGAAGAGTTTCTGTCCCAGTGCTCCTTGCGTGGATCGAACACGCCTCAGGCGAATTATGAGTTCGCTGCATTCACCAGATTGCTAAAGGAGCAAATGCTAATATAGGACTTACTAGGCACCGTCTGGTGATGCCTATATTAGCAATAGGAGTACTGGGAGTTGAACCCAGACTAAGCCCTTATAAGGAGCCCGCTCTAACCATTAAGCTATACTCCCGCAGATGAACTACGATGCTTCGTTATTGTTTTCCGTGTATATTCGGAAAAGTTCATCATCTGCAGGAACCATAACTGCTCTATTCTTTCCATCTTCTATTCCAAGAGTTTCTCCATTCTCTACTCTTGAAATTATAGCGTCCCAATTTTCTTGCCAGTATTCCACGGTATAAAAAGGAATGTCTTTCATAGTTGTCATATTTAGACAATCGGGGTGACAGGATTCGAACCTGCGACCTAATGCTCCCAAAGCATCCGCGCTACCAAACTGCGCCACACCCCGTTGTTTCTTACCCACTAATTATACTACTTCTTGTGGTGCTTGTCAAACGGTGCCCAGTGCTGCCAGTCGTATTTGTGGACTGCCCAGATGCCCAAGATAGGCACAAAGACCATTACATAACAAATGAATCCAAGAAATAAATCGTTGTTGAGTGCTGCTGCTGCGAAATGTCCCATTAATGTGCCGTGCCGTTTCCTTTATAGTTATCACTATCATAATAACTCCCTTTTTTTGATCCAACATATAAAGTAGCAACCACAAAAGGGATTGCTAGTACAATAAGAAATCTTCCTAATAAATGTTCCATTACATTCCTCCGTTTCTAAATCCAACAATGTAACCAATAATCAATCCACACATAAATGCCACAAACATATAGAGAACATGTGAAGTAAACTCAATAAAGATTAACCAATCTTCAGTAGTCATCCTCATCCTCATATGTAGATGGTTCTTCAAAGAGTTCATCCATTTTTTGTTCCAGAACTCTTTCCTGCAATTTCTTTAGATCTTCTTCGGTGAGAGATATCATTTGTCCTTTAGTAGTTCTTCTATTCTTTTACGCATGTTGGAGCTATCTTGATTTAAATAGTCCCTAAGAGAATAACCTCGCTGCCCTCTCATAATACATGTTCCTTGATAGAACATGGTAGCAGCGAAAACTAATAATAAAACGATACCTATTATTTCAGGGTAATGTTGAGCCATGGTAGAACAGGGGGTATTACTCCAATGAGTCTAAGCAGACCCTCAGCAAAAAGTGCAAGAACAACCCAACCAACACACATACTGATAATCGAAGCATTACGATTGTGGCGTCGTATGGCAGCATCAATCATCTCCTGACATTCTGAGCGTGTAATCAACTCCTCTTGTTCATACATCATATTTGTCACCAAGAAACTTTGCTAGAGGATCTTTTTTAGTTTTTAAAATCTGACATGCTCTATAGTAAAACATATTGTCGGTATTACCAGAGGCTTCAAAAGTTGCCTTGATCTTCACCCAGTTCTCGTAGGTGTGTTGATCCATAGGATTTATACTTGCGATAATACTATATACTAATAAAAAGATTTTAAAAAGCAACTTTTGTGTTCATATGGCAACACTGTTGAAGAAAATATTAAATTTGTAACTTAACTTAAACGGAAAGGAGAGGATTCGAACCTCCGGAGGCTTTCACCTCTTTTGTTTTCAAGACAAACGCCTTAAACCACTCGGCCACCTTTCCAAATTGTCAACGAATTTCAAAGTCCAATTTACGAACTTTACGTTGTCTTCTTGCCTCTTGCCAGGCAATATCCTGAGAGGAGAGAACATTTTTTTGTTCTTTCTGTGTAGAGTTTACCATAACTACCCTACTTAAGTCAACTGCTGTAACACTATCTCCCTTGACTGTCATCATATTATGACAACCACAAACTTGAGTTTTATTTGTGCTTGTCAATTCTTTATTACAATCTCTACATCTTACTATCATCATTGGTATTCATCCTTATCACTGTAAATGTGATCTTAACATCCATACAAATTTGCCATGAGATTCCATTAAATCTTGAGCAAGGTTAGCAGTCGCATATTGTTTTTGTGCTTCTGCTTCTTCAGAAATTTCCTGAAGCATTTCATAGAACTTATTGTTATTATCAAGAAGTTCTTGAAGCATTTCTTTTGCTCCAGTTGAACTTGCTGCTTCTTTAATTTGGGTCACCTCAAGCATTCTTGAAAGAGAACTTAATGGTTTTACATTCAAAAATCTCATATGCTCAGAGAGACGATCAATCTCTTCAATCATCGTTTCATACTGACCACCAAAGAGTTGATGGAGTTGAGTGAAATCTTCACCAACTACATTCCAGTGAAATGCCCAAGTTTTATGGAATAAAACAAAAAGCGATGACTGAGCATCACTTAGTAGTTTATAAAGTTTTTCCATTATACTCTTTTTTTAAATATTTATCAAGT
>Ga0208783_10000579_pt1 | contig 22329 bp, 46 predicted proteins | sample DEB19_08_DNA_2_FD_184529 | JGI IMG/M metagenome (GOLD analysis project Ga0208783, IMG submission 184529) | Aqueous microbial communities from the Delaware River and Bay under freshwater to marine salinity gradient to study organic matter... | ecosystem: Environmental > Aquatic > Marine >...
AGATGGTGTAAAACGGCACATAGTCGGTTTCCTCGTTACTTAGGATTTCGTTCCCCGAAAAATGCACCCGTCTTAGTTCTGCGATCCCATCCCCGTCGTAGTCAGTCTTTAGGTAGCACTCGAACACTTCAACCGTCTGCATGGATTTGTCGAGACTTGGCTCCATGTAGGGCTGTTCGTCACGGTTGTATCTTGCAATGTACTCGGCACTAAACTCAAGGTCGTTGTAGACCGGAAGGTTCATCACGATTTCAGGATCAAACCCCATTGAAACAAGATCCGACCTCGTGATGAGTTTCCTGTGCGCGACAAACGGTGTGTCTCGAACAGTTTTTCCTGCCTTGGAGATCAAGAACTCTTCGGGAGGCACGTTCTCGACCTTAATCTTTCCGGCTTTAGTTTTCTTCATCAGCGCGACGTTATGGACACGCATGACTTGGCCGTCAATATCCTGCTCAATTGTCTCTTGCGCTGCGATCTCCATCGTCCCGTCTGACATAAGCATAGCTAGCTCATCGTCTGTCAGGTTCGCGTACTGTTCCTTGGTGACGCTTATCGAATCGTCCCAGTAGGCTTTAATGACACCGACCTTCTGAAGGATCGCGTCCTTGAACCAGTCGTGCATGATCGAAATGCCAGGGTTCTGCTTCATCAGCACCCAGTTGCAATACTCGGTAGCTTGCATTGCCATAGGCTCATCACCTGGGCCCACAGGCTCGAATACACCGATTTGATCGGCAGACGTAAACAAACGCATGAGAGGAGGAAGCATCCCGTCGATAGCTTCTGCAACCTCGCCGGTTACGATCTGGCTTCGACCCTCCACCTCGTTACCGTAGGGGTCACGCATGTAGCTGGTGAGCGCGTTCTTACGTTGCTCGACCGTCTCGGTCTCCAAGAAACCTATCGCGTTATCAATCTCACCTTGGAGAATCGCCTTTAATCGTCCGTCATCCATTTAGACCACCCAAGATACGTTAGGTTTCAGCGGTTTAGACCAACTTGTTTGCTCTGACATACCAACCGCAAGATACCGAAATGCGTCGCTCGCATGAGATGCCCAATCGTGCAAGGGCTTATCCCAATAGACTTGACGCTTATCGTCGTATTGTCTCCGATAATTGCGTAGTGCGTCCACTCCACGCTTAGTCTTGGAGTCGAACCAACAAAAGGGAATCAGCCTTCTCACGGCTTGTATCCCATCGTCAACACCCATTCTCGGCACAATTGTGATGTTTAGCCCTGCTTCTTGTAGGAGTTCTAGCCTAGACCGTCCCGATCCTAACTCCCTCACTTGCACATCGTGGGGTAGTAACTGCTCGGCCAACTCATAGTGATTAGTTCTCAGCCAGTTCACATACCAGTCAAGCCCCTGACCGTGGTTCTCCACAAAGTCAATGAGTCGTGTCTCTAAGCCCACTCTTTGACATACCCAGATCGCAGTGGAGTCGCCTATCCCTAGATCCCAGGCGCAGTAAGTCTTAGCCAATCCATCTACAGGGATGTCATGGAATCGCTCAGACGGTAGCTCATTGAGAAGCTGTCCGTAGTAACTTCCTTCGATTGCTGAGTCAAAGGAACACTCAAACTCCTGTAGATACTTGTCGTCTCCCATCTCGGACTTGGCTGCATCGAGTTCAGCCTGAGGGATAAGACCAGTTTCGGATGCTCGGAACTCAAGCAGTGCCCAATCGTTATGCTGCTCTGCATGGTCTCTTAAGGTCTTGAAGTGGTTGTTTCCCTTTGGGGTTCCGAGGAATAACGCCCATCCCATTCTGTCCGATAGGGCCGGACGAACCACTTCCGACCAAATTTTAGGGTTCTGGTCGCCGAATTCGTCGAATACAACGCCGTCAAAATACTGTCCTCTAAGAGAGTCTGGGTTATCAGACCCTGCAAGCTGGATGCGTCTACCCCAGAAATCAACCCGAAGTTCTGCAATATTCGCGGTGGCGTTGAGGGGCTCGGTAAACTTGAGGAGGTAATCCCAGATGACTCGTTTTGTCTGGGAGTAGGTAGGCCCAATGAACGCATATCTTGGAGCCTCCTTTGTGTTTTCTATCGCTGCTCTAATGAGATGGTTGACAGCAGAGACTGATTTTCCCATACGACGGTGAGCAACAACGACTCCGAATCGCTTGTCTGCAAGCGCATGGTGGATCTGTAGCTGTTGCGCTCGAGGTGCATACGGAATGACTATTCTGGTTGCGCCCATGTCACTTGTAAAGCAACTGGTTGCCCGTCCTGACCTGTTACCTCTGTTCTTGCCAATTTAGGTATGTGGTACTCGATAGCCCGCAAGTAAATATCGCAAGCCTTTTCTGGGCTTTTCTGCGCTACTTCGTTTAACCACATAGCAAAACGAGGTGCGTTTAGTTCAGCCATCTTTGCAATGGCTTCCCGTACTGCCGCAGTAGATTTGTTAGGCGCACCCTTCGGTCTACCTAATCCTGCGTTTGGAGGAATCCATTTGTTTTCCACTGTATTTTACTACTCCATTGTTGTTTGTTAACAACGCTTTACATGCCTTCTTCATCTCTGCGACGAAGATACTCTAAGACAGCAGGACTAAGTAAACCTGCTCCTACTGTACCTATTCCTGCTAGCAAGTCAGCTTCTTTTGCTCTTGCTGGATCGAAGGCGGCAAACCTAGACCTAATGCGAGACGGATCTGTAATTGCGTAAATGTCTGTCAGTTCGTCATATGCTTTTTGTCCAGGGTCGTAAGTTTGTTTCATTACGACACCTGGTTTACGTTGTGCAATAGCTTCTTTTATAAGCTCATTGTAACTTTCATCTCTGTATCTTGACCCCTTAAAGTCTTTTACATTCATCCCTTCTGTTCTTATCATCAAAGGCATGACGTTAGCACCTTGAGGTATTCCAAGAGCGTAATAGTCAGCATCTAATGACTTTATGTCGCTGAACGCCTTATTTAATTCTTCTAAGGCTTTCGGGTCTTTTTGAAACTCTGGTAGGTTTTCCCATCCACCCTCGTTACTCGCTTTATAGAGTCGAGCCGCGTCAGGGTCTTTCTTTTGAATGTTCGCAAGTATTTTTCTGTACTCTTCGGGAGTATCCCAAAGAACACTACCTCCGTTTGCCTTCTCGTACCTTTCCCATAGTTTATTTTGGTCAACAGCAGAAGGAATTTTCGCCAAGGCTTTATCGTAAGCCTCTTTCCTTACAGCCATCCTTGCCAACATCTCTGATTCTTCTTTGTAATCCCCTAGCTGTGGTCTATTTGAATAGAAATCTTGCTGTACGCCATACTTGTTCAAAACATCGCCAAACTTTTTCTCAGCCTCGAATCTTTCATCTGACACTTTTGCGGCAATGTCTCTTTGCTTAAAAGTAGCATCTTCCAACTTGACGGTTAGATCCTCTACTTTGTTCCAATCTCTAGCTTTTTCAGCAGCAGCCAATTCTCTGTTGATAGCGTTTATTTCTCTACCTTCTCCAAGTAAAGAATATCCAACAGCAACTTGTGGCTTTGAGGCGGCAAAATCAGCCCTTTTTGCTGACGGCGCACCAGTTGTAGCACCCCTGAATTGTTTATCAAAGTTTCTAATATCCCCAGTTGTGCCATGATAAGCATCAACAAAACCCATTGCCCTAGCGCGATCCATCGCTGTGTTTGCTTCAGGTAAACCGAGCATCTTTACAGCGTTTTGTCTCGCTATCTCTAGAGCATCGTCTCTCGGAGCAGAACTTAACGACCTTTGTACAGCCATACTTGCGCCAGGAATTTGGCCTGCCTTAGCTAAAGTAGCCGCTACAGCGAACGGCGCAACCGAGCTATACAGTTGACTAGCAACACTTGCCTGTTCACCTAGTCTGTAAGCATCAGACATCTGCTGTGCTTGTGGATCCATCACCGAATACGTCGGGTTCCTGCCCGTAAACCCTAGTAGACCTTGTGCTACAGGACTCGTCTGCCCATACCCTGGAAGCGAACTCACACCTCTCGGTAACTGCTCCGGCAACGGAGGCAGGAACTTCTCTTCATCCAGCAGACCTTTTCTGCGCTTCACTTTTTGTTCCTCGCCGAGATTGCCTTTGCTTTTGCTCTTGCATCTTCCTTACTACTTGCACCCCATGCCTTTAGACTCAGTAAAAGTCTAGTAGGGCTACCATCAGGTTTACGCTCTGGCCCTGGCATGTTACCCATTCTCGCTAGGAAAGACGCTCTGCGCGGGTTATCTCCGCTCTTAACAGGAGCCTTCAGGTTAGAACCAGGGTTTGCAGCCTCGTAAGACTTCCGGCCTTTCTCGTTTAGGCCACCCTTAGCGTTCTTACCTTCTTTGCGAGTCCAAGCGGCAGTCATTTCTTTTTCTTCACACCGGCTTCAGAAAGCGCAATCGCACGAGCCTGGGCAGGGCTTTTTACAATCGGGCCACCTTTGCCTGAATGTAGCTTTCCAGCCTTGAACTCGTTGTAAACCTTACTGATCTTCTTCTCAGCCTTGGTCTTTTTCATTTCTTCCTCGCTGCTCTCATGTTATCCACAAGATTCGGGTAGGGTCTGCCAGCAGATGCGGCCATAGCCTTAGCGGACTTCTTCTCAGACTTGGAAAGAGGTTCACTCTTCCCCAGTTTCTTCGGTCTCGCCTTCTCCCATATCGCCTTCTTCATCGCTTTCCTCGTCTGTGATAGGGCCACCAGTCACCCACGCTGCACAAGTTCTTAACGCAGCGCACTTAAAGTCAAATATCTCGCAGAAACCAAGATCGCCAGCATCGACCGCCGACCAATCATCTTCTTCGCCTAAACCTTGTTCAATACAGTCGAGCATGGACTGCTTTTGGTTGAAGGCAGCGCAGTTACCACAACGAGACTTTTTTGCTTGCTCACCAGAAACACGCCACTTAGCACCCATATCGCGCCAATATTGACTATTAGGCTCGTTAGGGTTCATAGGCCCGTATTGAGCCTTATCTATCGCTTTCTGACGGTTTTTAAGGTTAACCTCGATATCTTGTGTCGCAATCGGACAGTCTGATGATTCTTCGTCCTCGCCGTTTTGTTTAACGACGATCATTACCTTCGGCGAAAGCAAGCCTTTCATTTTTTAGCCTTTTGTGGTTGTAAAGGAATGCCTACTTTCCGGTCGTACCTGATGGGCACAGGAGGCACTTTCATTCTGTAGGGAGACGGTAGTGTCTTGCTATCCCTGGTTCGTTTTTCCACAGCCATGCTGCTGCCTCCTTGATGTTCTTAGAGTCGTCCTTACCCACACTTTGACTGCCTGCGTGGTGAACGTAACTCCTTGAAACAAAATGCTTAAAGTCACATACCGTGAGTGTATGACAAAACACGTTATCTGAAAACCAATTGATCGGAGGAAACCTGACTGTTTGGAAGGCTTCCCTGGTCACATAAGCAAAGATCGGCGCAATGACGCTCGTTTCTTTGATCGTCTGTTCTTCTGCCCATTTCATCCCGTGTCTTGCACCACCCTCGAACCGGATGTTCTGAGCCTCTAGGATATTGTCAGACCTTGCACCTAAAACACCGACTTTATGCCCAGCTTTTTGTAGATGCTCGGCATCCTCAAGAATGAGTCTATAAGAGTCTGGAGTCAGGCAGATGTCGTCGTTGGCAATGATGACTGCATCGTGGTGTTGGAATGCGTCGTCCATGATCCGGTTGTAGGCATCACCAAAGTTACCCGCCGAGTTGAGTACCCACTTGTAAATTCGTTCGTCCATTGTCTCGGTTCTGCTCGACAGATATATCGACGCTTCTTTGGCGTATAGACGGATGCTCGACAACGTGATTTCAAGACTTGGACTCCCTACCGTACAAATGAGTATCGGAACTTTTTTCATACTCCGCCATCCTATGGTGAGCTACCACCTGAAAGTATTTGTTATCCATGAGGTTTTCTGTGCAAACATTGACCTCTAACCCGTTTCTGTCTGCGATGATCGGAAACGACAGTTGATCCTGTAGCGTCCATTTCATCATCTCAATCCACCAGTCTTGGTTTGCTTGAGGATTGATGTAACTCCGCTTCCAACACAAAACCCCGCCAGCAATAAGACCTGCGTCCTGCGGCCACCCTTGATCCCGATAGTGCTCGACCTGAGCCAAGATAGGTTGATCTCGATACTTGACCATATCCCAACATTCTCCGGCCTCCTGATAGATACAAGTCCGCCAAGGATGTTGAAATGCCGCCATCGTATCTCCGGCCTGGTCGATCATGTAAGCCACAAACTCAGGGCTTGTAATCCTTATCGACCCGTCTATCCAGATCACATAATCCTCAGCAAACTCTAACTTGTCTGGGAATACCTTGAACCACTTGGCATCCATACGAGGATCTGAGAAACGTCTGCTTGTGATGACTTGCTGCCATCCCTGAGGCTTCTTAACACCGTCCAGGATTGCGTAGAAGGCCGTAGGAACGCTTTGTTTGACCGCGTAATGTAACGGGTCATAGTTACCAAAGATAGCCGTGTAGACCGCCGCATTCATACAAAAAAACGCCCAACGTCGCGTCGGGCAAAGGAGGGGAAGGAGCCTACATTCATTTTAACCCATACCTTATTTCTTTGAGAATCTCCTCTGCTTGCAGTCTTAGGTCTATAGCTTTCCTGTGTAGCTCTACAGACAGATTGACAATTGCTAATGCTCGTTGTTCAAGAGCACTTGTTGACTGTGCTTGCTCGATGATGTCTTGTGCTGCGCTCATAGCTGCTGCTTCGTTTAGATTCATGCGACCCTCAGATTAAACGGATTATTAAAGAAACTAACGCTTTCCTCTTGCTTTTCCAGGACAGGCTTAAACTTCTTCTTCGGTCTTGACACTTTCTTGACCTCGTACTCGTCCTTGACCCACTCCCAAACACGTTCCTTGGTAAACGGGTCTATCCTAAACGATGTCTTTATACAGCCTTTCTTTAGCAGAGCGTTTAGGCAGTTCACAGTCGTTTGCTTGTCGATCTTTGTCTGTAGCCTCACTGACTTTAGGTCAGCAGGTGTCTTACGCTTTTTCAGGTAAGTAAGAATCTTCTTTTGCTCGTCAGTCATTTTATCCTCGCTATCTCTCTTTCTAAGTACCAAATAGCCTTCTTGAGATCTTCAACATTTTTACCCTTTAAGCTACTTCTCCAAACGTATTTAGTAGCATTACCGAGGTTGAAGTTCATATGCTCCGCGATCTCTATGCACTCTACGCCAGACGGGTGTGATGTGTAGTGCTTAGGATGGTTCACGTTGTCTTGACCTTCCCATTCAGCGCAGCAATGTCCGCATCTTGGACATTCAAAAGAATCTTTCATATTGTGATCGCCACTCATATGTTGCGCTCCTTTAACTTGGCTTCGATGGCACGGTAAAAACCCAAACAATCAAACCAAGGTGAATTACTAGCATCAATTTTTTGAGATAGATAAATCAAGTCATGTATCTCTTCATCAGTCAAGCCAACCCATTGCTTCAGTGCCAATCGGCGCAGTTCGACGGCTGATTCCCTGCCCGTGCTATTGCTTATTCGTTTTTGCACAAACTCAGCGTCCAGCGCATCAGCCAGCCGCAGGGCTTTGGGTTGTGTGCTCATGCGTTCTTCTCCTTTAGCTTGGCTTCAATGGCTTTACCAAATGCTTTGATACCGTAATTACTGCCATGCTGATAAAGATACTTATCTGCATATTCATAGATCTCTTCATCCGTCAGCGCAACCCATTCACGCTTTGGTGGTTTGCTTGAAATACAAGTAACCGTATAAGGCCTGCCACACTGGCAACTCCATGCCACAGGCCCGTCTGCTGGTGTCTTTGCGTTTTTGTTTTCGCTCATGTCAAAGTTTTGCAGGTCGAATGAATTGGCCCACGCCACCGGCTCATGTTCATCTTTTACGATTTCATCAACACGTTCTTGTGATGTGTCGTCGGCATCGACAAGTGCTTGGCGTAAAACGGCAATGGCTTCGATGTAGTAATTTTTATCGCCTGTTTCCATCAGCATCTCTGCGCTTGCATCCTCTAGCACTTCTATCGCTTCTTCAATGGCTTCTCTGCTCATGTGTTCTTCTCCTTTAGCTTGGCTTCGACGTCTCGGGCAAATCGGTACATTTTCCGATCTTCCTCGTACCCGCTCATATCGTGTATCTCCTCATCCGTCAGCCCAACCCATTGCTTTGGTGCAACGTAAAGCCTGTCGCCTAGCCTTATGTCTTTAGCGTTGTCCCATGCGACCATTGGCCTGCCTGTTTTCTCGAACAGGTAAACATGCGCTACATGTCCGTCGTCCGTTGGTGTCTTTGCTGTTTTGTTCTCGCTCATGCCATATCCCCTCTATAAAGTTGCCAAGCATCGCTAAGTTCTTCCCTAGCAATACTTACCCTAAGCCTCATGTGGTCAAGATCGTCAAGAAGAACTCTTAACTCGTTGGGATGCACCATCACATACGTTGTTTCGTCTGCTAGCTTTCTTAGCAGTGCGTAGGCTTTTTCTTTGTCTGTCATGACTGTCCCCTTGCTCGGATGGCGGCGGCAAACTCGTATCCCTGCAACTTCACGCCTTTGATTTCCTCACACACCTCCGCACACGCCTCACGCTCGGCAGCAGCAACAAGAACAGCGAAATGGACAAGCTCAGTTACACCCCAACGCGCTGGTTCTACCCAGTTGTTTCCTGTGCGTACAAGCCCAGCCTCTCGCGCCATCTTGACAATTTCATCTTGGGTCATTTCAATACCCCCATCGAATACGGAAGCACACCAGATACAGGTGCAGTACAAATTCGCTGCCACTACCCACGAACCCCACAGCGAAGCAGGGCCACTTGCGCGGCAAGAATTCAGTAGTTAGATGTAAACTTTTTCGCATACGTTACCTCTGCGGATTAAAGCCAAGCCGACGCATTCCTAACTCGATGAGCATTGCGGCATCTTCAAGGCGATTTTGACTGCTGCTCATGCCGGTCTGCCATTCGCCGCCTACGCGTTTGCCAACAATAGCCACCGTGACAATCTCTCCAGATTTGGCGTCTTCCAGCCACTGCTCAAGCATGGTTACGGCCTCAGAGTTGTCATGGGTTGTAACTTTGATAAACGGTTTGATGTTGTTTGTCATGTGTTTCCCCTTGCTCGTATGGCAGCGGCGTATGTTGGCCATTCAAGCAGTGTGTTTTTGTTCTCACACACCTTCGCACACGCCTCACGCAATTCGCTCAATGTTTGGAATCAAGATCCTTTTTGAACGCTTCGATTGACGCCAGAAGTGAATTACGAGCCACTCCTGTTAATTCGCAGACCTTCCCGACGACGACATCCACTGATTCAGTATAGTCCGGGGCTGTGAGGTCCATCGGAAACACAAGTTGACGACGCGGAAATGATGGATTGCTAAAAACAAAGAGGCGATCATTCAGGGCTTGTTCTAAAACAGACCACCCTTGAGACTTTAGAAAGTCCCTCATGTCAATCGGGGAAATGGTCTGGTCGATTTCAGCGCCGGTCATTGCTCACCCCTTGCTCTGATGGCGGATGCGATATTGCCGCACCTGAATTTTGCGTGACCGTATGGTTCGTCCTGCGCCTGCTCGTCTGCCACCTTCGCACACGCCTCGCGCTCGGCAGCGGCAACAAGGGCAGCGAAGCGTTCAAGCTGAACATTTCCCGTGTAGCAAGTCCCCCATCGCGGATCAAACTCAATACCTACCTCCCGCGCCATGCGGATAATGTCTTCTCTGTTCATGCCACCCTCAACTTTTCAGAGATCCTTGCCTTCCAAGAGTTCCAGTCCTCTCCTGGCCTAGCAGGACAATTTACTTTCGCTGCCATTTCAGCAGTACCTTTCTCTGTCGCCCACCACACAACAACCTTCTCTTGTGCAGGTGCGATCTCTAGTTCATCTTCCCATCTTCCCTGGTTCAACCACGTAGCAGGATGCGGGATAAACTCCTGTCCCGTACCCTTCACCTGGTAATACTTATTGTGCGTCACTAAAGCCTCTACAGCAGACTTTTGCTCTTGTGGCGATAGTTTGGCCCATGCTTTCTGTGCAGCACGTTTAGCGACCTTTCTTGGGTATTTGCTCCAGAACTCCTCGAACATTGTTTTCTCCTTTTGTTAGGAAATCTCAATGTAAACCTTATTTTTATTGTTGACTGTCGTCTTGTTGACAATCTTCTACTTCTCTTTACTTTAGACATAACTTCCCCAAGGGTGGTAGCACTCACCTTACCCAGCAGGGGTCTCTTCTGGATGTTCCCCGCCTAGTACAGCCTAAGCCAGCGATTCTCTCCACCTCTTGCTTGTCCCACCCATGTACAAGAGGCTTAGTCCAGTACCTCACTGACAGTCTGGATCGGCATGAAACGGGGTGTTTCGCCAGCCGGTGTTTACTTCCGCGCAACCCATGCAGGTTCTTAATAACGCTCGGAGTACGGTCCGGTAGAAAAAGAAAAAGCCGTTAAGGATGTACCCTGGTGGTAGTTCCCTTCAAGAGAAAAGGGACAGGGCACATTCCTAACGGCTTACATCTGCTACCACACAGACAAACTAATCTTATCAGATCTCCACAACCTTGCAAGTCCAACCTTCTTTCAACTTACCCCATCCATGAACCTCTATCTTCCAGCCTGCTCGCAAGATAGCCGGAAGATGTTCGCTCTCTGCAATCTTCTTCACTCTAGCCGAGACATTACCTCTTGAGGTCGTCTGAACTAAAAGGGTCTCCTCGTCCTTGAGACAAAGTATGTCGCCTATTCCAAACAAGTCCTGGCGTATACGAGCCCAAGGGTTCCAGTGCTCGACGATCTGACACAAATAACCACGTTCACGAAGCGCAGCTAAAGACCTCTGAGTAGGACTTACAGACGAACGGCGTTTCTTTTTGGTATCAGCGGCAGAGATTGTCGTCACGATGACAGTCTTATGTGATTGATAAGCCTAAGATTACTCCATCGACACAAACAAACAGGGGCTAGCAAAATGGCAACAGCAAAAGAAGAACTAGAAGCAAGGCGCAATGTAGCAATGGATGCAATGGTCATCACAAAGTGTGACTTGCAGCGCAACGTTAGATATATCCGCAGCCAAAACAACTGGATGAAAATCACCAGGCATAAAAATTCGTTTTGTTTTGCAAGAGGATATGCAGGACAGCCTAAAGCCAAGGACATTGACATCTTCCCATTTACTTGGGTAGCCAACTGGAATGAAGCAATAGAAAAAGCAAAAAGCACACTTGCTTGGATTGAAATTTAACAACCAGGGGCTTCGGCCCCTACAGGAGCCAACATGAAAATCATACTCACACAAGAGCAGTTAGAAAAAATCATCAAGGAATATTTTGACAACGACTACAACATCAAGATCAACGAGATTGTATTTGCAGCTAACGTAGAACAGTTCTGCACGATCTACACAAAGGAAACACCATGAGCGTTGACTACGATGCTTGGCTAGACAGAAAACTTTACGAATACGACAGAGAGAGGGAACAGAATGACTACCAACAACAGTTGGAACAACAGGAGTACGAACTTGACCAAGTACAAGATAACGAGGAGTGACTGGGCACTATGCGCGCTATTGGGGATTTGCTACGGAACACTGCTCTACCTGTTCATAAAGTAACGGAGCCAAACATGAAATTCAACGAACTTAGAAAGATCAACGTAACCGAGAAGGTCGAGAAGAAAAACGGCCTTTCTTACCTCTCTTGGGCCTGGGCCGTGGATACATTGTTGCAACACGATCCTACTGCAACTTGGGAGTACAAGCCTTACCAAACCTGGAATGACACGGTTATGGTGTTCTGCGAGGTAAAAGCATTCGGCGTATCTCGCACTGCACAACTGCCTGTCATGGATCACCGCAACAAAGCGATCTCTAACCCTGACGCTTTCCAGGTCAACACGGCTATGCAGAGGTGTCTAGCTAAAGCTATTTCGCTCCACGGTATCGGGCTCTACATATACGCTGGAGAGGATCTGCCAGATGAAGATAAGCCTTCCGTAGACGACCACATAAAAACGCTATCAGAGGCGAAAACAGTTGATGATCTGAAAGCAGCATTCACAGGCGCGTACAAAGTGTTTAAGAACGATCCTGATGCTATTAAACAAATCGACGCGGCTAAGGAACAACGCAAGAAAGAACTGACGGAGATCAAATGAGTCAGATTCTCTCCATTGCCAAGCAATCAGGGGTTCTCATCTCACACCGAGATGAGTTCCTGAAGTCGGTGGAAAAGTTTGGCCGGTTGATGCTCAACAAGTCTAAACCGCTAACGCCAACACAAACGGCTTACTTAGAAGTACTCGATGACTGGATGTCTCTAAACGATCTGGCTAACAAATTTGGTTGCACACCACAGAATGCGCTAAAAATGATTCGTGCTCTGGAGGCTCGCAAGTTGGTAACGAAAGAAAAACTTTACAGGAAATCCTGGGCCTACTACTACAAGAGAAAATGAACCTAAACACATTCGAAGAAGGACTGCTGGACTCGATCCAGACAGAGCGCTGCAAGAAACTGCTTTGGTCTGTCATCCAACTTGCAGTCGATGATGCTTGCAAAGCACCCTACAAAACTAGACCGACAGACGAAACGATTACCGCACTTAGGTTCCTATTCGGAGACCTCCACGAGTCAGGGCTCGACAGCTACCTGATGTGGCTTGACGTTGACAGCAAAGAGTTCAAGAGACGCATGGTCAATGCCATGTTCTCAGAGCGTCACGATAAGTTTACTGACTTCGAGAGACGAGCCTTTCGAGCCAACTACAACTGGTATCTGAGAAATGAGATCAATCCTAACGACTGAGACTGACCGTAGGAGGGTCATAGAGGCCATAGAAGCCACGGAACTTGGTTACATGGTAACTATTACCAAACCACCTCGAACAGCGGCTCAGAATCGGTTTTATTGGTCGATCCTGACAGCTTGTGCGGAACAACTTATGGGCCAGCAATACACCCAGGACATCTGGCACGAGTGGGCTAAGACAAGGTTTCTTCCCTCTCGTGTTGTTGAACTTCCTGGAGGTATCGTAAAAGAGATCGAGCCTTCGACTGCTTCGCTTACCGTGTCAGAGTTTTCAGACTTAGTAGAGCAGCTTCTACAGTACGCAATCGAGAAGGGCTTAGTCTGGACAGATGAAATGAAGGACGCTGAACTTGACTTAAGGAAGATCAATGTACTCAAACAAAAAGTTGCTTGAGGCTTGCAGGCATCTGCCTTGCGGATCTTGTTTCTGTGAAGATGGAACTGTAGTCGCTGCTCATAGGAACCAAGGCAAAGGTATGGGCATTAAAGTATCTGATGCTTTAGTAGCATCTCTTTGCTACAAATGCCACTCATACTTAGACCAGGGAAAAGAAATGTCTCGTGAAGAACGACGAGACTTCTGGAACCAAGCGTACATAAACACAATGCAAGCAATGATCGAACGAGGGATACTAAAGGTGCAACATGGAACAAAGAACTGATGATTGGTTTAAGGCAAGGTTAGGGCATCTAACCGCTTCACGGGCCTCAGACGCGCTTGCGAAACCTGGAACGGCTACACGTAGGAACTACCAGATTCAACTCGTCACAGAGCGTCTGACGGGACTACAAAGCGATTCATTCACGAATGCAGCTATGCAATGGGGTACGGAACAAGAACCCGTTGCTAGGGCAGCCTACGAAGTCCATACAGGCCATTTCGTCGAGCAGACAGGGTTTCATACTCACAAGTCGATAAAGTGGCTTGGAGCGTCTCCTGATGGCTTTGCAGGGTCGGGGTTGATCGAGATTAAGTGCCCTAACTCAAACACTCACGTTGATTACTTACTAGCTAAGGAGGTTCCCACTAAATACAAACCACAGATGCTCACTCAAATGCTCGTCACGGGACGTACTTGGTGCGACTTTGTGTCGTTCGACCCAAGACTGCCTGAACATCTTCAACTATTCGTCGTTCGTTACGAGCCAAAGCCGGAAGAGCTAACCAAGATCGAGGCTGATCTGGTTGCCTTTCTCAACGAAGTTAATCAAATGGAAGAATCGCTATGCCAAAAGAACTAACAGGATCAATCAGCAAGAACAAGAAAAAAGAGAAGGATGTTCACCCAGACTACCGAGGTTCAGCAATGATAAACGGTGTCGAATACTGGATCTCAGGATGGGTCAATGAGGGTTCCGACGGGAAGTATCTTGGGCTAAAGTTCCAGCAGAAAGACGGGGAAACTAGACCCGCTAAGACTAACAATGACGAGGATGTGCCATTCTAATGTTAAGCGTACACCACCAAACCATGCTGAAAAAGGCGTTTGCAAAGCGTCCTGCAAATATTTCGGATGACTCTCCGGTCTTAGAGAGGGTCATTCACATCATCAAGTCTGAGGCTCCTGAGTGTTTCTGGAAGCCTTCAGAGTTGGAAAAACGGAGGTTCTTCAATGCACCACGGCCAGGAACTCCTCACGAGGATGCGGTCTATCCGTTCCCGAAAGGCTTACTATGAACAATTGGAGAGAGTTAATCGAGAATCAGACGAGGACAGAAAAGTTCAGACCCGTCGAGGAAATCTGGAGGGAGCGGGGGTGGATTCCACCGTCAACCGAGTGCCCAGACACAATGGCAAAGCACAAAGCGTTTAAGGAGTGGTCGATCCGTGGAATCGTGGATCAACCTTATCAAGCAAGTTAAGTCATCTGATGTTGGAGAGATAGCGGCAGCGTATGAAAAAGCGTTGCCGTTTGTCGTTCAGGACTGGGCAAAGATGATCTTAAAGTTAGCTAAAAGCAAACGACTTCCGATTATTGAGAAGATCGAAAAGGTACACGGTGACAAGATCGGGCAAATGGTGCGAGACGAAGTTACCGCGCAACACAAAAGACTTAAGACTTAGCCGGAGGGACAACACCCTTAACGCGTTCAAAACTCCTCATTCCAGCAATCCCCAACATACCGCTCAAAATAACCCATAGAGCGTCGGTATCTAGCATGGGAGGAGGTTTTACCTCTCGCGGGACGATCTGTTCTGCTTGCATCCAAGTCCACGCCCAGACTAAAAGCGGGTAAGCAAGGAATTGGTAGAACATCGCTCCCGCACCAACCCAACCGATAGCAGGTCTCCAGCCAGCAACAAACATATTCTGGTTGGCGGCTTCGACCTTGTTGACTTCCATTTGACCGAGATCAATCGCCTGGTCGATACGCTTGGCTTCTAGCTCAAGCTCCATGCGTTCTTTGTCGGATGTGTGCAGGTCTCCGATAACTTTTCCGACGCTATCAACGATGGAAGAGATTCCGAGCAGGTTCATAGCTTGAGCGTCCTGTTTATCCAACCCAACATGAACTTCATCTGGCTTCTGTCACGGGTAACAATGTCTCGATAACGAGCAATCTTTGCTAGCGCGTAATAAGCGACAAAGAGCTCTGGATTAGCTTGGTTGAGTGCTGATATAGTCTTGGGCCCGATAACGCCGTCTGGGGCCGTTTTGACGCATATCTGGGCAAGTTTGATGGCTACAGGTACGCCAGCATTGACAGCAAAGTTAAAGAGAGACGAGGCTATAACGTCATGCGTTAAATCATCGCCTTTGATCTTGTCCCAGAAGTTCTCTTTATAGAAGTCTCGGACTAACTGTGTCGGAGGTGTCTCTTGGTAGTCAATATGCTGCCAGCCCTCCCATTTGGGGTGCATCTTGCGAGCAATACCCGCATAAGTCTGACCGCCTCGGTCGCCTTGGACTTCGTGAAGGACGTAACCTCCTTCGTCCTCCATCATCTTGTCAAACGCTTGTTCAAAGTTAGCCAACGGCTTGCCCCCTAAAGTATGCAGTCCCCTCGATAACCTCGACAAGTTCTGGAGGCAAGAGTAGACCATCTCTGAAACATAAGACAGCAAAACCTTGACACCAGGGAACGGGGTTGTCCTCGATATAAGAAAACTGACCGCCATCAGGATCGGCAAGCATACCTGTAGACACACCGTATCTACGTCCTCGATAGTCGCCCCATCCTTTGACTTCCAAAAGATGAGTATGCCCTGAGACCGTAGAGATGCCTGCTTTTAAGGTGTTGTTGTAACCGGAGTGGATACCCGAATGTTGGAGCCTGTGCTTAATCATGCAGATGTCATTGACCATGACAGACCAACTGACAGACCACTCAGGTAGATGGTCTTTGAGCGTCGTTCCTTGGATGCCTTTGTACTCAGGGACAGATCCTGCTAATCTTTTGTCAAACCGTATGTCGTGGTTGCCTGTGGTTCGATGTAAGAAAGTGCCTAGACCTTTACAGGCCTTGACGATCTGATCCATATGCCACTGAACCGCTTCGAGTTCATCACGCAGACTTGTGACTGGAGACCAATCCATAGGGCCGTACTTAGAGATAGTCCCGCCATCGAGAATATCTCCGTTTGCGATAATCGCTTTTGGCTTTAGGATCTTGATGAGTTTTAAGAGAGCATTGAACCCCGCGGAAGGTTCTCCAGGCATGAAGTGAGCGTCAGAAAATACGATCACATAACCTTCAGTTTCTAGCGTCGCTCGCCTACGATTTTCTGGTAAGGTAAAACGAGCGTCTTTTGTAGGAAGAAGGATGTTGTATTTCTTCTCGATTGCCCTTCGTCGCTCGTAAACATTGCGAAGAGTAAGACCGATACGATCTGAAATCTTAGTTGGGCTTCCTAGTTCTTTCCAGACTCTGATGAACTCTTCATCTTCTGACTTTTTTCTCACGCCAAGCTCCGCGCTCTATGCTCTGGATCATCTTGCGCGGAATCACCAAAGACTGAGCGATTGCGTCGTCAGTCAATGACTGACAAATTTTCACGCCCTGCTTGGTATCTCCTAATAAGAATCCTATAGAGACAACAAGCGGAACCTGAAAGTCCTTGGCTTTCTCTGGGCTATCACCCCACCCAAGAGTGTCGTGGCAGGCATCTTCCCAAACTACTTTAACTATCGGAAGATTGTGCTTCATTCTTCTTATCTTTTATGGCATGGAACCATTTCCAGACAAGCCAGCCGGACTGTAACACAATGTAGAGCAAGGTAGCAACTGCAACCCATTCATTCAGAGTCAGACCACCAACAGTCACGGCTGTTGTGATTGCTACCGGAGGAGTGGCTTTTGCGACTTCTACCAGTACGTCTGACTTCTGTTCGGGTGTCATCTCTCAATCCAACTCACAGTATCTTCATCCCATGAGTACATTTTACCGTCAGTTGGCATGGGTGTGGGAGCCTCCCAAAGGCAAGAACCAGCGTTTAGCACCCAACTAGCAAAAGGTTGTGGCGGTATAAAAGCATCTCGCACTGCATCATAGGTGTATCCAATGCCTGCGTAGTTCTTTCTGAATGGTGTACCGTTAGGATGCTGACCGCCTTGGGTGTTGTAGCTTGTACGCTTACAAGGCTGCCCTCTTATCTCAGCGTAGCGCACTTCCCAATCAATACCTTCTTCGCCTTCGTCCTTGCCGACAATGACTTCGGTAACGATGTTATTTGCGTCTAAAAAAGCGTAGTGAGCCATTATGCCTCCAGCCGTAATCCAGTTAAATCAACTTCTTCCCCAATCATTCCAACTGGGAAGGTGTTAAACGATAGAGAAATTCTAGTTTCTTCGCCCTGCACTTGCGGAACCATATGTTGCGCTGACGAAGGGAACAGAATCAGCTTGCCTGCCGTAGCCTCAAACCACCAAGACTCGGAGTTGTACTGGTTCCACTCTAGCGGAGGGAATTTGATCTGTTGATACCCGTCACGGTAGAAGTAAATCCTGTCATCAGGATTGGTCTGAACATAGAACACACCTGAAACGTAACTGTTAGGGTGTGCATGTTTGTGATGGAATTGCCCTGGCTCCGAGTAATTACACCAGCTTTGCGTGACTCTCAGGCTGACATCGTGCTTTGGATTGGCAGTGGCTTTGAAGTATTCCGATACACAGTCCTCAATCCAAGAGCGTAGACCCGTCATAACCGGATCACGCAGCACAAAGTTGTTGGTTGAGGTTGTATTACCCATGTTAGGACGGGTTTCTAACTCACGGACAAAGAACAACTCCTCATCCGTAAGTTCCCTTCCTAACTCAAAGAATCCTACGGGTGTGGGGAATAAATGGTGTATGTTCATTATGCAAACTGTATGTTGCCAGTACCGGCCGTAAACGATGTGATCTTGTACCCACCAGATAGACTTGTACTGTAAGTAAGACCACCACCTGGATTGGAAATAGAGTAAGCGTCTGAGTATTTCAGGATGACAATGCCTGAGCCGCCTGCGCCTCCATTAAAATAACCACCAGACTGCCCACCTGCACCGCCGCCGCCACCTGTATTAACACCTCCAGGATCGCCGTTAGCGGTTAGATTAGACTTGCCGCCACCACCAGAACCTCCTGTTCCTGCCGTAGTCCCGCCACCAGCATCTCCGCCGCCACCACCAGCGTAGTAAGTAGCTGTCCCTGTAATTGATGACTGTAAGCCTATACCGCCATTACCTCCTGTGTTAAAAGCGCCAGCGACACCGGCAGCACCCGCGCCCCCACCGCCACCGCTTTCGTAATTAGATTGATTTCTTGATGCGCCGCCATCATATCCTTGTCTTGCTGCGCTAATATATGAAGAGCCAGGATATACGCCTACTCCACCAGGGAAAGTTGCTGGCACAGAGCCACCACTAGCACCACTACCTCCGCCACTTCCACCATTCCCACCAAGCCGATTTGCTGCTGACCCGCCATTACCACCGCCGTAACTTGTGACTGTGCTGAATATAGAATTTGAGCCTGAAGTTGAGTTTGTGCTACTTGGGTAGCCTAAACCACCAGTACCGCCACCGCCGATAGTTACGGTTACATTTGTTAAAAGGGAAACAGCAGGATTGGTTCCAGTGCTATAGCCACCCGCACCGCCACCAGCCCCAGGAGACCCGCCACCACCACCCCCGCCAGCAACAACAAGGTACTCAACAGCGATAGACGAAACAACAATAGGCCATGTGCCTTGCTTTTGCGCTAACTGCGCCTCTGTCAGTGACCAAACACCTTTGGCTGAACTTGTACTTGGTATGTTTGCGGGGCCGATTATCCCGCCGTTACCTCTAGGCATGGCAACTCCTAGCTAATATCTTCGTAAGAGCAAACAACTTTCAAGTCGCTAGACGTTCCAGCCGTAGCACCTAGTGAGCGATCTTCCTCTAGGTAAATGTAAGCGTCTTTATCAATCACTACCAAAGTAGAGTCAGCAGGAACTACAACCGTAGACGCTATCTGTGTGGCCGTACCACCTAGCGCAGCAGCAGAGTAGTAGTTGATCGTTATCTCTGCGTTGCTAGTTCCATCTACGTTAGACACATACAGCGAGTTGATCTTTAAGACCTTGCCTGAACTTGCTGCATTGCTCAGGATAGAGGTCGCAGACGTAGACGATAGATCAACCGTAACGGTCTTGCCGTTTATGGTTGTCGGTGAGAGTAGGTTTGGAGCTGCCATGTTTGTTCCTATCCGAAAATCATTGCTGCTGTCACAGGACTAAAGCCACTACCACCGGATGCGGTAGACCAAGACAAACCACCAGATCCGTTACTGGTTAAAACCTGCCCGTTTGATCCGTAGCCTGTAGGGAATGTGTAGGTGTTTGTTGAAGTTGCCTGAGAGGAGTTAGCCTTCAATCTTAGAATCTTGATGCCAGATACATTGGCAGAGTAAAGCTCAAGATACGGATCGTTTCCTGCTCCCTGCTGAATAGAGACAGAATCGCCAAAGATTGCCGCACCAGCATCAGAAAGGCTTGCGTAGGTATTACCCTGGATTAGCTTACCTGTCGTTCCATCGAACCTTGCAAAAGCGTTATCACTCGCTGAAGCAGGGCCAACAACATCGCCAGTACCACCTGATGCCGACAAGGTTCCAGCAGAGTAAGTAAGGCCGGAACCTACTGTGACATTGCTAAACCCGCCTGTGCCATTACTCCCCAATAACTGAGAAGATGTTCCGCTTGTTGCAGGAGCGTAATCAGTGCTTGATACGGCTGCCGCTATAACACCTGACGAGGCTTTTAGTAGGCCCGTGGTTGTTGCAGCCTTTATTAGCTTTCCTGTGGTGCTATCAAAAAGCGCAATCTGACTATCGGTCGATGAAGATGGGCCTACAACGTCACCAGAACCTGATGCCGTAGAAGCAATCGTAATGCTTCCATTGCCGTTCGTGATAGTAATGTTAGAACCAGCAGTCAGAGTTGATTTACTCAGCAAGCCTGTCGATGTATTACCAATCATCAACTGACCGTCGGTAAACGAAGATTGACCAGTACCGCCATTAGCAACCGGCAGGGTTCCAGTAACACCCGTCGTTAAAGGCAATCCTGTGGCGTTAGTCAACGTACCCGACGAAGGTGTGCCTAGCGCACCACCGTTCACAACAACAGCACCAGAAGAGCCTACGTTGACCGCTAAAGCAGTCGCTACGTTGGTTCCTAGTCCTGATATACCCGTAGAAACAGGAAGACCTGTGGCGTTGGTTAGGGTTCCTGAGGTAGGGGTTCCTAATGCACCACCGTTAAGGACAAAGGCTCCGGCAGACCCTACGCTTACACCGAGTGCAGTCGCTACATTTGTGCCTAAGCCAGACACGCCTGTTGATATTGGTAGACCCGTGACGTTGGTTAACGTACCGGAAGAAGGTGTCCCTAACGCTCCCCCTGGTGCAACATAATCAGTACCAGCAGCAGCATTAGCAAACCCACCAGCATTATTGCCCTTTAAGATCGCAGTTCCGTTTGTTGCAGGTGCGTAGTCAATACCAGAAGAAGCAGTCGAAAAGGCTCCAGCACCATCACCCTTAAGAATCCCTGTTCCTGACGTTGCGGGAGCATAGTCCGTTCCTGATGTAGCTGCGTAAATAACACCGCTTACAGCCTTCAATACGCCCGTTGTAGACGCTGCTTTTACTAACTTCCCTGTAGTCCCGTCAAACAATACGATTTGATTAGCAGTCGCAGAAGATGGGCCTACAACGTCACCGGTTCCAGCAGGAGATGCCCAGGTGAGAGCAGTACCGTTCCAGCTTAAGTAAGTGCCTGAGCTTGTTGGGGCAGTAACAAATCCAGTTGCACCAGAGCCAGTTTGTACGGCTATTCGGTTAGCAGCACCACCTGCAAGATTAGTCGCCGTGGTTGCGCTTGTTGCGGATGTCGCGCTTGCGGCAGCACCCGTAATATTAATGCCCCATGTCCCGCTAGCACCAGAACCCGTCAAGGAAGGTACACCGAGGTTCGTACGGGCATCTGCCGCAGAAGATGCACCTGTACCACCATCTGCTACAGCAAGGTCTGTAATGCCTGTTATTGAGCCGCCAGAGATAGAGACTGAATTTGCTGCTTGCGTAGCAATAGAACCCAAACCAAGATTCGTTCTGGCTGTTGACGCAGAGGCTAAGTCAGAGAGGTTGTTCGACCGATAAGCGTACGTCGTGTCTTGACCTGTCGCTGTAACACCTAAGTTCGTCCTAGCGTCAGCAGCAGAAGATGCGCCTGTTCCACCATCGGCAACCGCAAGATCGGTAATCCCTGTGATCGAACCGCCCGTAATAGAAACGCTCGATGCCGCTTGCGTTGCGATCGTTCCTAGACCGAGGTTCGTACGGGCAGAGGATGCGGAAGCTAAATCAGAAAGATTGTTAGCCCTGAATGCGTAGGTTGTATCTTGTCCGGTCTCGGTAATCCCAAGGTTTGTGCGAGCGTCTGCTGCTGTTGCTGCGCCTGTACCACCTCGTGCTACAGATAAGGTTCCTGTAGTGCCTGCAACGATAGGAAGACCAGTAGCATTTGTAAGTGTTGCCGCTGAAGGTGTACCAAGGTCTGGCGTTGTTAAAGCCGGAGAAGTCGCTCGTACTACATTGCCCGTTCCTGTGATTGCAGAAAACGATAAGTTTCCTGAACCATCTGTCGCTAAAACTGTGTTCGCTGATCCATCCGAAGAGGGAAGCACAAACGTGAGATTGGACGCAAGCGACGCAGCAGACCTTAGTTCCGTGTAGTTAGAACCGTTGTCTGCATCCTCACCTAGTCTTACTCGGCCTGCGTTAGCCGTGACACCTGAGACCGTAAGAACATCGTTCGTTGTAAAGGTGTCGCCATCGAGTCCAGCTTGTTGATTCTTAAGCTGACTCATCAACTCCCGAATAGCGTTGTTGATGTTGCTAGGCGCACAACCCTCGGCAATGTCAATACCGTCTATGTCGGTGTTGTTGCCTGGAGTTGAGGAAAACTCAGAGATCTTTGTCTTTGCCATGTTTACTCCGCTTGCATCCCAGAAATCAACGGTGCAAAGCCTAGATCCTCAGCTTTCTTCCGTAATGCCTTAGAAACAGGCTC
>Ga0208783_10000580_pt1 | contig 22269 bp, 30 predicted proteins | sample DEB19_08_DNA_2_FD_184529 | JGI IMG/M metagenome (GOLD analysis project Ga0208783, IMG submission 184529) | Aqueous microbial communities from the Delaware River and Bay under freshwater to marine salinity gradient to study organic matter... | ecosystem: Environmental > Aquatic > Marine >...
GAGCAATACCGTTTGTGGCGGAAGACATCTGACACCAGCGTCATTCCGACTCCACCGGGAAAAGTGCTTACCGTTGAAAACACTCAATACAATCTGACACCGGAGCAGCAATCTGAGCTTTCAAGACTTGTTGGAGAAAATCGAAGGCTGATTGTCGATGTATTGGTGATCAATCCTGAGTTTCAAAAGTTTAGCGACGAAGAGAAAATTAAAATACTTAACATGGCTTACGAAAAAGGATCCCAAGTTGGCAAAGGCTTGTTCTATTTAGACAATTTGGAAAACCTGACACAGAAACCTCAAAAGGCAGGATTTAAAAATGAAGCTATTCCTTAAATCAGGGGTCGCATTTGCCCCAAGTGGAATGCCTTTTACAGATCAGCGAACTGGACGTCAATTTGATGGCTACCAACTTTCAATTGAGGTGGCGGTAAAGGAGATAATTTTTCATCGCAAATCCAATCCAAACAAATATCCAGAAGATGAAAAGCAGTGGTTCGACGAATCGTTGGTGAGACAAGAGTTTCTGACCCACATTTACAGCAAGCGTCCGGACTTATTTAAGATTCAAAAGACTGAAAGCCAAAAACAGATTGACGAAGCAAGGAAATGTTTCAACTGCGGATCATCCGACATTGGCGAGTCAATCTGCCCTACCTGCTCTGGCAGGAAAGTCATAGGGAAAAAATGCAACACTTGCGGTTCTAGAATCTACTAATGAACATTTTTGACAGAGTAAAAAACATAGTTCGTGGAGCGGAAACAATTCGTGAATGGCTGTCAGATGACGGGGCAACCGCAGATCCAAGGGAAGCGCAAAGCAGGGCAGATGCCTGCCTAAATTGCCCGCTCAACCAACCCGGTGGAAAAATTGAAGAAGTAACCGCAAACGCAATCAAGCGGCACCTTGAAGTAAAAAAGCACCTTGGATTACGGGTCAAAGGCGAGAAAAGCTTGAATGAATGCAAAATGTGCGGGTGTCAGATTAGGTTGAAAATATGGGTTCCAATTCATATCGTTAAGAAACATCTGACTGATCGGGAGATCGGGATGGCACCTCAGCATTGCTGGCAAACTAAATAAAATGAATCAAGTTGCGATTGTAATTCCGGTTACTGTTGGAAATTCGGTCATCGCTGAAAATATGATCGACTGGATTTTCCAGTTGAACTTTCGCAAGCAAATCGGCCATGCGGTTATATGCCACGACGAGCTTGTCCACCCGGAGCGGAGGGAGAGGATCAAGCTGGCTTGCGAGCTGGCTTTTATCTCGTTTGACGAGATTGTCGTTCCTTCGCGAGGAACTCTTGAAAAACCTGCATCCGAAAACTTTACGCGAAATAACCTGTTTCTTGGAGCGGCGGAGCATTGCCAAAAATCGTTGAGGGTTCCATGGCTTTGGCTTGAACCCGGAAGTTGCCCGACAAATCCACTGTGGTTTGTTAAAATTTGCAATGCGTATTACAGTCAGGTCCGGCGTTATTCTGGAACGCATTTAAAACCATCTGCTGACGGCCCGATCTTTCTTCACCCAGTTTCGGTTTACCACATGGGTGCTTTCAACGATGTATCAAAGGTAGTAAGCGAGTCCATGGATGAATTTTTCGAGGCTGTATCAGGCCAGATACTGCATCCAAAGTCCACAAAGTGGAGACTGGTGCAGCCTTTAAAGATCCTTGAGGAAACAGATTGCGACAAAGTTTGGGATGAGGCGCAGATTGTTTTTGGAGACGACGCCGGAATATTGGTGGAAAACCTGAGGTCAAAAGGGGTTCATTTTCCAAAGCCTTTAAATTTGGATTCTGACAGGAATCAAGAAGGCTCGCAGATTCAACCTGTAAAAATTGACCGTCGAACAAAAGAAGGTCGAGCATTAGCAAAGGCACAACATGCCAACTGAAAACCAGAAACAATTTGCAACGCCAAGCGACTGCCTGAAGGTGGTCGAAAACATTGAGCAAGCCGGAGCGTTGCGGTCAAGGGATCGCGCCCTTATTAACGGCCAGTTCAATGGAGCCCGCCCGTATACCGATCAGGAGGTTGAAGAAAATCAGATTCAGGTAAACGTAAACCAGCTTGGGGGATATCGAATGGCCATGGATGCCAACTCTCAAGTAAATGGGGCATTGCTTAACAAGGACAGGTTTTTTTCCGTTAGGTGCGTTGGCGGGAACAGCGAGAAGCAAGAAGAGTGGGGTCAGATATTTACCCGAAACATCCACCTTCCGCTTAAGCGCGGACGGTCTGGTAAAAAGCATCTTTTCACTCTAAAGAACAGGAACGCATCTCTTACTCTGCATGGAATTGGGGCGTTGCTTTGGACGACCAGCAACAAATGGCTTCCTAAATTTGTATCGCTTGACGATTTGCTGATCCCAACCGATGCAACGGTTGAGTTTAGCGATGAGCTTGGTCATTTTGGGGTCAACATATACATGACCCCTTGGCAGCTCAGAAAGTTGACCAGCGGAGAAAAGGTGGACAAGGGATGGAACCTAAAATTTGCAAACCGAATTCTAACTTCTATACCCAAAGCCGCACAATTCACTCCGGATACGTTGAATCGCCCGGAGCAATTTGAGTCCCTGTGGAAACAGCATGCCATGTTTATGAATTCGGACGCGGTTCCGAAGATTAAATTGACGTTCTTTTTCTATCAAGACCCAGACAGCGGAAAGTGGTTTAGAAAAGTGCTCTACAGAGTGACTGACGGGATCAATATTCCGCAGACTGAAAACACTGAGTTTCTTTACGACTCAAGCGTTCCGTTTGCCGATTACATTGAGCAGATTATCCATGTTCAAATTGGGGACGGAAACGTAGTTGCTCCGCTTAAGTTTCATTCTGTTCGCGGGCTTGGCATCCTGATGTTTGCCATAGTCGAATTGGACAACCGGATGTACTGCCAAACGATGCAGCACATCATGGAGCAGTTGATGGCGTTGCTTAGGATTCAGGATCCGGTTGGAAAAGACAGACCAAAGGTGATCAATCTGAAGCCATATGGAGTCCTTGAGGACGGAGTTTCATTTGTCAGGCCGGAGGAGCGTAATCAAGCCGACATTAGAATGGTCGAATTTGGAATGGCAAGGAACCGCCAGCTTATGGCGGAAGGCTCTTCAAGCTACGTTCAGGATGTTGACACTGGCACCAGAAGGGAGCAGACGTTTGGCGAGGCTCAAATCAAGTTGCAGACGGCAAACAAGATAGTCTCCGGGATGCTGTCGAACATGTATCTTCAAGAGAATTTTTACTACGAAGAAGTAGTTCGCAGGTTCCTCAAGCAAAATTCAGGAGACAAAGACATTCAATCGTTTCAAGAAAAATGCATTGCTGAAGGAATACCGAGCGATGTTCTTTTTGATTATCAAAATTGGGAGCTTGATGTCGAAAAGGTGTTTGGCATGGGCGACCAGACATTGGCCATACAAGAGGTCAATTCGCTCATGGGGATTGCAGGCCAGCTTGAGCCATCAGCCCAACGAATTGTCAGGCGCATGTACGTTTCTACAATCACCAGAAACTACGATCTGGCTCGCAAGCTTGTTCCGGAAGATCAGATTGTCGGAAGTGCTGGGCGACAGGCTGCCGAAGACGTATTTGCAACGCTCATGCGAGGAATCCCGGTGTCGCTTCGCGAGGGCATCGAACAGCAGGACTATGTGATCGCCATGATTGAAATGATGGCGCAAGAAATCGCCCGGATCCAAACGACTGACAACGTAGGCACACCTCAAGATATTGCAGGGTTGCAAACTGTGGCTCAAGACATAGAGCAGCATCTCAATATTTTGGCCCAAGATCCGGCGATGAAAGAGCTTGTTTCGGGAGTCGGAAAGTCCCTTGGCAAAATAATGAACGAGGTCAAGGCGTTTGCCCAACGTCAGGAGGAGGCTCAGAAAGCCTCAGCCAAACAGCAGGATCCCGAGGCAACGGCCAAGATCCAGACCGCTATTGCTCAGTCTCAGGCAAAGATCGCCATGCAGCAGGAGCAGACTCAGGCCAAGCTGGAGATGCAGGCTCAGAAACATGATCAGCAGTTGCGCCAAGCTGAGGAGCGTCACCAGCAACAGATCATCGCACAGTCTCAGCAGGCTCAGGTTCAGATCCAGTCGGAGCAGGCTAGGACTGCCTCCTCCATCTTAGCGGAGCGCGAGAAGGCAGCATCTCAGATTGAGAGTGCCGAGGCAAAGGCGGCAGCCTCAGCGGCGGCAAAGCCCGCAGAAGGCGGAGCAAAGCCGAAGCAGAAAGAGCAGAAAGAAAGGCCGATCAACATTGTCGTCAACGTGCCGAAACCCGGAAGGTCAAAGGTCGTTATTGAGCGGGATGACAAAGGAAAAATAATCGGAGCTATCAAGGAAGAATAAAATGGCATCCTTCAACAAATTCAATTCCTTCGTGGAAGCGTTGGCCGAAAAGGTGCATAACCTTGGGTCAGATTCTCTCGTCATAGCTTTGACCAATTCGGCACCAGCTGCGTCGAACACTCAGCTTTCTGACATTTCTCAAATCTCATACGCCAATTGCTCCAGCAGGGCATTGACCACCGTGTCCAGCTCCCAGACAGCTGGGGTCTATAAGCTTGTGCTGGCGGATCTGGTGCTCACGGCTTCCGGTGGATCGGTTGGACCGTTCAGGTACATCGTCATCTACAACTCGTCTACATCTACCCCGGCAAACGCCCTGATCGGATATTACGACTACGGATCCAACCTGACACTGAACAACGGAGAAACGCTAACCATCGACTTCGACGCATCCTCTGGCGTTGTGTCTATCACCTAACATGGCACAATTCACTATATACACCTCATCAGACCCGTCAGCTCCAGTTATGACGGGAACCTCTGGATCTTTGGTGGCCCTGCTTGACGCTGTGCTCGTCAACGGGTACGGGTCAAAGCCAGCCGCAGGGTGGACTAAAGCGTTTAGCGGAGTGGACAGGGCAGCCTACCGTCAAGGGTCCGGGAGCCAGTTCTATTTGCGCGTCCGGGATGACGGGCCGGGGACTTCGACATTCCAAGAGGCAAGGGTTGTCGGATACGAGTCGATGACTGACGTTGACACTGGAACCGGGCTTTTTGGAGGGGCAATCACGACCACATTTATGGTTGCGAGGAAATCGGCAACGGCAAACGCGACAGCCCGCAACTGGATTTGCTACGCTGACTCAAGGACTCTTTACCTGTTTATCCTTACCGGGGACGGTGTGGATGTTTATTGCTGCTTGGCTTTTGGTGACTTTTACACACTGTCCCCAACTGATAAATGGAACTGCATGATAATTGCCAGAGCCACTGAAGGCTCTGCAACTCTTACCCTTGAAAACATATCCAGAACCTCTTCAGTATCTGCAACCACCACATTAACCGGGCATTACGCAGCAAGGTCATTTGGTGGAGGAGCTGGCGAAATTCAATTTGGAAAACACGGTGACACGGCAAAATCTGGAAGCACCTCCAATTTTAACGGGAGCTCAAATACAATGCCGCAGCCAAACCCGGTGGACAACTCGTACTATCTCTCGCCAATTTGGGTGACAGAAAGTTCGGGGGCGATCCGGGGCTACATGCGTGGAATGTGGCAGATGCCGTGCAACGCAGCATCTTTGACTGACGGTCAGTTAATTAACGGCGCAAACGACCTGAATGGAAAATCGTTCAAGTGTGTGAAGGACATTCGCGGAGGAACGACTACTCCTTGCGTTGCCTTCATTGAAACATCCAACACGCTGGCGACAAACTGATGCCAGACGCAAACCTATGCAGGGTTGGAAGGGCAAGCTCATACCCCAAAATGGGAATGAACTTGGGAGGGCCAGTCATGTATTCCCTTGGGGTATCAAAGTCGGACACGATTGGAAATCCGGTGCCCAGCATGTTGATGCAATACCCGGCGACGTTCAGGTTTAGGTGGGCTGCTGAGAGTGGGGCGAGAACCGTTCAGGTGGACGTAAAGCAGTCCTGCAATGTATCTCCTCGCCCCACATTGACAATCAAGGCAAACCCGGACGCAGGCATCATCTTTGACGTTGTCGGGTCGGCACCAAGCTCCACAGGCTGGGTTACCATTGGCCCCCTGAGCCTGACCCCAACATCAAACTCAGTCCTCATCATTGAGCTTTCCTGCAACCAACGGCAGGAGGGAGATGACGGGTGCTTCTGGGACAATCTCACTACCGGGTGACCAACAGCTTTTCATTCTGGAGCGACGGGGCTCCGGTTCAACCCGGCCAGCCAGACTATAGCTTTAATTACTGGTCAGATGGAGCCCCGGCACCGTTCTTTGTTTTGGGGCTGCAAGTCAATGCGGACCCCGGACTGTTTGCGGTATCAGGGTCAGAGTCAAACTTTAGAGCCGACAGGGTAATTCAGGCTGGGGCAGGATCGTTTTCTGTTTCTGGCGGGTCGGCTTTGTTTCACGCAACCCTTACGGCTGGAACTGGATCGTTTTTGGTTTCGACCTTTTCGGCTTCTTTGATTTACGGAGGAAACCCAGAGCCTCCGACGCCGCCAAGTCCACCCCCTCAAATTGGCGGAGGAATAATCGTTGGCAAAAGAAGGATTTCAAAACCGACAAAGAAATCCGACCACCAGATTCAGCCGATAATCAGAAAGGTTTTGATCAAAGCCGAAACGGCAAAGTTTTTGTTTTCAGGAGGGAGCGGATTTGTTTCAGCTTGGTCGCCACCCGACGAAGAAGACGACGCCGCTTTTGCAATCATTTCGGTTCTTTTGGATGACCATTGACCCAAAGTGGGGTTTTGTGATATAAATTGGTTGTGATTGATCACCCGAACAAAGCATATCAGGTAAAGTTAACCCCTGAGAACTGCCGACTTGTGAGCGAGCGTGTGAAAAAACACAAACGAAGCGGGTTAAAGGTTTCAAAAAATGCTGTGGCGAACCAAGTTTTAGCGGTGGGGTTTAAAGTCTCAGACAAGGAACACAATGACACTTGAAGAAAAGCAGCTTGCGGACAGGATTGAAATAGATCCTCGACGAAGGTTTCAGCGAAAGCTGCAAACCCCCGACACCTTTAAGTCGATTGTTTCCCAAGAGCTAATTCAAGATGCGGCTCAGGATGCAATTTCCCACATGGCTATGGCTGGGTACTCAAGGGAGGCTCTCGACGGAGCCTTGGCGTTTGTGGGTATATTTTTCAATTTTGCAGAGCCAGTAGCAGAGCCCAAAACACTTCCGGTAAAAAGACTTAGCGTTCAATAATTATGACTGTCCAAGATCCATCATTGGCTGCGCCAGACGCAGATAAGGCAATCGACCAGCAACCAGCTCAATCGCTATCTCAATCCGCGCCAGCAGAGGCTGCGGCGTTGGATCGCGCACCGCAAACTCCAGAAGCAAAGGCCCAAGCTCACGTTGATAAGGTCATCAACGGGTCAAAGCCTCAAGAGCGGGCGGCAAAAATTTCAGACACCGAGATGTCTGAGGATGAGATGGAAAAAACCATCAAGTCCAACCCGAAGGCTTGGCGCGTTTACGAAGATTTCAAGAAGTCATTCAAGGCCAAGGAAGCCGAATACCAAAAGAAGACCTCTGATTTGGAGAAGAAGATCTCTGACCTGTCTTCCAAGGGAACATTGTCGCAAGCCGACACCGACAAGCTGGCCCGGTTGGAGAAGCAGCTCGCAGAACGCGAGGGTGAGGCGAAAACCTACAAGCAGCGTCTGGCTGAACGGGATTTTCGCGAATCAGACGAGTATCGGCAGAAGTTTGTCGATCCGTTTGGGAAAGCATTTCAAAAGGCCAGATCGCTTGTATCACAGCTTAACATTGTCGGAGAGTTTGGCGACCTTGAGCGGCAAGCCCAACCTCAAGACTTTGACACCGTTTTTAATGCCCCACCTCAGCAACGGTATTCAATTGCAAAAAGCATGTTCGGAGAGGACATGGCGGTTGCAATTGTTCGCAGGGCAGAAGACTTAGACGCTTTAAACGAGTCGGCTATTGAAGCCGTTGCTGCTCATTCTGCAAACTACGAAAAGACCTCAGCTGAACGTCAAGCATTAGAAGATCGGCAGCGTGGCGAGATGTTGTCTCTTAAGCTGGCGGCGGCGGATGAACTTTCCAAAAATCACCCGGAATACTTCTCAGTGGAGCATTACAACGATCAGCCTGAAATGAAAGCCGCGCTAGAATCCGGCTATCAGTACATTGAATACGCAGAAAAAGAAGGCGCGAACCTTCCAAAGGAGGATCAAGCTGCCATCGCTGCTGTCATTCGCGGAAGATCCGCAGCATTTCCGTTGATGGTTAAAAGGCTTAACGAGCGAGACGCAAAAATAAAGTCACTTGAGGACGAGTTGTCGAAGTTTCGGCAAACAGATCCGGGGGCTGGAGATGCAAAGCCAAGCAGTGGATCGTTGTCTGAAACCGGAGATGTGGGAGGTATCCGCGACATGGCAAGCAGGTTTAGGGAATAGGAAATCTTAATACCATGCCAGAATACATACACGGTTTTGAAGTAAGGAAGCCATTCTCCGGGGAGGACTCGTTTTTCAAAACGAGAAAAGATGTGGCTGGGATGGCGGCGGAGGACGACAAAATAGTACTCAACCCTTACTCAACAAATACTCCAGAACAGCAAAAAGCAGTAGCCACCAATGAGGCTGTGCGTCTTTGGCTTAGGAAGCAAAAGGTTGACCCACAATTCGATGTCACCCCGGAGCAATTCAAGGCATTTGCTGGAACTGAGTATGGAAAGCCGGAGAACTCATTGCAGTTAAAACACACACTCATTGCAAGGTGGCTTACCGGAGATAATTCTGCCCCCCCTCAAACCGAAGCTCAAAAGAAATGGACTGACTGGGTGGCGAAATCGCTGCCGCCAAACCCCGCAGGACTAATTACTCCCGGCAACATAGATCTCAACAATCGCCCACGGGTTAAAAACCCGGACGGAACGATTTCCACGGTTCGGTCTATTTCAGTAGGGTTTGACGACGGCACCTACCTGCTTCCTACAGTTTCAGACGATGGAAAAATATTAAGCAACCAAGAGGCTATTAAGCTTTTCCAAAAGACAGGTCGTCACTTGGGTAAATTTCCAGACGCCAAGTCGGCTGATGCATTTGCGGAAAAATTACACCAGCAACAAGCCGATCAAATTTCTGAAGTTGGCGGTATAAAAGAGATGGCAAGAAAGTTTCTGGAAAAATAGTTCATGCATGCTTGGATCCAGACCGGAAAAGCCGGGGACATTTTTGCAATTCTGCCAGCCATTAAGATTCGCAGCGAACAGGAGGGAAGGCGGCAAGACGTTGTTGTTTCCAAGCAGTATGCCCCTGTTTTAAATGGCATTGACTATGTTAATCCCGTTCCGGTGGATCTTCACTGGCAGGATTTGCACGGGGCAATACTTTGGGCAAAAAAAAGATACGACAAAATCACAGTCCCCCAGATCCACGGAGATCCAAAATTTAACTTCCAACGAAGAAAGCCTTCATTTGTTTTGGATATGTGGGATCGCGCTGGGATGATTGGGGGATTTGACAGTCGTCCGCTGGAAATACCGTTCAATAGGATTGCGCCGTCAAAAACAGTTTTCTTTGCCGACCATTCAGAGAGCAGCCCCTTCTTTTTTGCAAGAGAGATGGAGTCTCTGATCAATTCATCACTTCCAGAGCATCAAGTTGTCAGGGCATCCTCAATCAGACTGAAGAACATCAAGGACTTCATCCCGATCATGGAAGCGTCCGATTTGATAGTGTCCGTTGAAACATCGTTTTTGCACCTAAGTTCGGCTTGTTCAAAGCCTGTTATAGCGTTGGTCGCAGACAAGCCAGACCCTTGGCGTGGAACTCCTTGGCAAAAACGGTTTGCCATTCACTGTCGCTACAAAGATTTCGAGCATCGAAGGCAGGAGATATCAGCCGCCATGTGTCGAGCCGTAAACAAAATTTCAATTCCAGAGCCAGTAATATTCTCAACTGGAAGAAGAAACGGCTACAACATGACATCTTTGAACGGTGTTAATATTTACCGATATCACGATGCGGACTGGAAAACCAAGTTGGCGATAGACGACGGAAACGGGGTGGCTAAAGACATTCGCTTTCCATCTGAATGCGACGAATACTCGCTGGAAGATGCTAGGCTGTTCACTCACAAAGGGAGCCTCCACATCTCATACACATGCGCCAGAACCATTGACGGGATGTTTAGATCCATTCAAGCCTATGGGCCTTTGGAGTTTTCCGGATCCCAATGGGAAGTCAAAAGCCACATTGTTCCAAAAATCAAGGGCAACGATTTTTCGGGCATGCAGAAGAACTACGTTCCGTTTGAAATTGGAAACAAGCTGCATTTCATATTTGGGATCAGCGGTCAAAGGCAAATTGTCCATGAGTTGATTGGGGACAAAGTGGTGACCACCTATGAGTCTGAGGCTCCAAAATGGAATTGGGGGGAAATCCGTGGTGGGGCAATAGCCAAGTACAAGGATCATTTGCTTCGTATTTTTCACTCTCGCATTGGAGGTGGGCATAAGAATTACGATTTCAGATACTACATAGGTGCGGCACTTATGGAAAAAGAGCCGCCATTCAGAACGGTTGCGGTATCAAGCTTTCCTGTTTTAGCCGGGAACGAAAGATATGTGGACTGTAGTCACTGGAAGCCAAACTGTTGCCTTCCTTACGGAATGGAAACCGATGGAACATCAGTCAAAATATCCGGAGGAATAAACGATTGCGAATCATTTACCATGACGCTTTCGGGTGGAGATCTTCATTTATGAGCAGAAGGAAATTTAAACTAAAACTAGAAGAATCGACTGGGGTCAATCTCGACAACGAGATCCTTTCGATAGTCTCAAATCACATCAACCAATCTCCGGACAAGGCAAAGGCGGCACAGCAGGTTGCGGAATCACTGCTGGCTCATGGTTGCCAATGCGTTCAAAAGTTTACCGGGCAGGATAAGGCCGGATGCCAGTCTACTGTAAGCGAGGTTGTTTCAAACGCATTTGACTGGCTTTTTGATTCAGGCCAGCGCGGTGAATCGGATTCGGGCGATGCATCCAAGAATTGATGGTTACGATAGCCTACATCACAGCAAGGCCGGACCCAAGACTGGAGTGGTTCTTCGACTCGCTGGCACTTAATGATCACAAGCGGGTTTCCCAGATCGTCATTGTAGACAAGTTCGCTGAGGCTTGCGACGACTGGACCGAGCAGGATGTCATTCGCACCAAGGATGGCGTGATCAGAGCCGCTGGTAAGTTTGCTGGAATCGTCCAGCATGTGGCACCAAAACCATGCGTATGGAGCGGGAGGCACAGGCTGACTCCTCGAAACTGGTGGAGTGCATCATCCTACCGGAACACGGCATTGTGCTATTGCAAAGGCAGCTTCATTGCTTACTTGGATGATCGATGCGTTTTGATGCCAACTTGGATGGATGCCGTCAATGAAGCCATGCAGAAGCAGTATGCGGTTTGCGGCGTTTACTCCAAGCAGAGCGGAATGGTTGTCTCAAGGGGGCGGATCTCAAATCTTGGGCAGACAACGGCAACGGACGTCAGGATGGATGGAGTTAAAGAACCACATCGACGCCGAACCTGCCCCGGAGACTGGATGTTCGGATGCACGTTTGCACTGCCAACTGAATGGATGCTTCAAGTGAATGGGTTCGACGAATCTTGGGATTCCGTAAGCATGGAGGACACGCATTTTGGAAAGATGCTGGAAAATAATCGGTTTCCTATTTTTCACGATGGTCGCATGAAGATGGTTGAGGACAGAACCCCATCTGAATCAGACCCTTCAGGAAAAGATAGGGCCGAATTTAAGAATCCGAATCACGACATGAAGCGTTCCTCTAAAGAAAAGCACCCGAATGATCCAAACGACAAAACCCACGCTTTGATTAAAAAGCTCTGGAACAACAACAGGTCAGCGCACCCTTGGGATATTCGTTTGATTCGCGACAGGAACCTTGGCGGATATGGGTTTCCAATTCCGCAGCAGCCAACTTGCGATTGGTTTGATGGTCAGCCGCTAAAGGAAATGGTATGAGAAACCTCAAATCATCATGGATTCCATCAAGGAACAGAAAGCATATTAAGCCTCAAAAGACTTTTGAAGAATGTTTTTGGGATAAATGGAAGCCGACGAAAAGCCCATTTCGCGGCAAACACAAAACTTCGGTTTAGTTAGTCAGCTTGTGGAGAATAATTTCCGCAATCAGGGTTTGACATTTTTCCATTTGCGGTTTATCCGTCCTTCAGCGTTAAGCGAGTTCGCTCCCTCGCAGGTAGCCGGGAATGGTTAGCGGCTACGGTTGGGCATCTTCTGCCCAGCTTCACTCCCCCAAAACGTAAACCCGTCCCTATGGGACTAAACTAAACACTTTTATGCCACAATCATGCACAAATCTGCGAACTAACTTTGCAGCTCAAACTCCTGTTTTTGACCAAATGTTCCTAAAGGACTGGAAGCCTTTGGATAGCCCTCTTATGGGGCGACATCTTACTGAGAAGTGGGATCAAGGCTCCGGTGACACCCATTTCATTGATCGTGTTGAAATTGGTCAGCCAAACTTAAACACCCGCTGGAAACGCATCAACGCAGCCGATTGTTCGGATACCTGCTACGCTCCGCGCCAGTATGTTTCGTTTGGCACCACTCGCACGAACTACTACATGGAGCACTTTGACATTCAGTCGCAGTTGTTCTGCCTAGATCAGTTGCGGTATGGAACTCGCACCGCCGAGCAAATTGAACGTGTCTATGCGGGTCTGAAAAAGATTCCCGAAATCTACACAAACGACTTTTTGCGAGTCCATGCAGTGGACTTCAACACTGTTGGTACGCAAATCGCCAGCAAAAACCTGCTAGATGCTGGAACGAATGTTTGGGTTCCGGATATTACCCCGGACGCCATGAATGTTCAGGGCCAGCTCACGGAAATTGACCTTGGCGGATCTGGCTATTTGCCGACATCGGGATTGAGTTTTCCGCTGTTGGATTTTTATGCCACAACGCTTGGACTTGAAGGCTATGCTCAGGCTGGATCGGGTCTTCCTGAGGGCATGTATAACCTAATGACCGATCAGCGCACTTGGGCTCGCCTGACCAACGGCAATCCGTCCATGTCAGGGATGATGGCTTTGAACGATCCTCAGCAAGCCTCCGCGCTCTACAAGATCGGGCAGGGCGTTCAAAAACCGTTTGGCAATTACGCCCCCACGTTGGACAACCAACCGATTCGGTTCCAGCATGTTGGTAATGGCCGCTTAAACCGTGTCTACCCGTACTACAATGTGCCGACTGACACTGGCATCAAGCGTGTTGTTAATCCCGCATACGTTAATGCGCGGTATCAGATCTCGTTTATCTGGCACCCCAAGGCAATCAAGGTTTTCACGCCTGACTTTGCCAAAATGCATGAATCGGTTCCCGCTGTGAACTCTGCGATGTACGGGAAGTGGTCGTTCAAAAACGGCGATGTGATCTTCTACACGCAGCCGGACGGTACGTCTTGCCAGATTAACAACGACAAGAACAACCAGTTTTATTGGTTGTGCGCCTTGGAACTTGGTTTTGAATATCTGGAGCCCCAGCTTCTGACCCCGATCCTCCATCTTGTTGACGGAAGTGGTCGCGACTCCATCGTCGATGATGCGATCTGCGGTGCGGCTCCGAGCTATACGGCTCAGAGCTACAGCAACAATCCGGTTGTTTGCTAGTAGCCTAAAGCTAACCCGGTGGGGATGGGTTACCATCCCCACCTAAAAAGAAAGGCACATTACATGGACGGAATTCAATGTTCGGTTGAAAAGCTGGGCAAGGCGAGCGTTGGCGATATCGTAAAAATGCGTGTCGCATCGATTGAGAACGGCAACGCCACTCTAGAGCCTGTTAAGTCAGAGCCAGAGATGGAGATGGAGATGGAAATGGAGAAGCCAAAGCCAAGCGCAATGAAGCAAATGGCTCAAGCTTTTGGGCCAGAAGAGGAGGAGGACTAATTTATGGCAAATCCCACATGCACCCGAGACGGACTAGTGTCGTCAAAAGCTTGCTTTAGCGGAACTCGCTTAAGCAAACGCCAAAAGCTGGCCCGCCGTGTTTACTTCGACTTGCTTCAACTGGCGGCTATCGGTGGCACCAACTATTTGGAAGCCATCAGCACCCTGAATACCGATGCGAATTCATTGTCATGCGGTTTCAAGCCGGATGACTTCGATGGAGCGGAGCTTGCCATTGCCCAAAACAATGCTTCTTCCGCTGGAGCCTTTTTGCCAACTACAGATACAGCTCTGGCAGCCGCAGTCAAATGTCTGGAGGACTATTCCGATCACCAGCTCAAGCAGATGCAGCTTTTGCTGTACTGCAAGCTTGGCATTGGAAAATCCTATCCTCAGTAATCCATGCCTGAAATTAACGTCATTCAGGCGGCTGCTTGCGAAAGTGGTATTGGTCGTGAAACCAACCCCATCAAGCTCCTGCAACTCTTGGCCCAGACATCTGCCGACTACGCATTGTCGGCAGATGCTGGCCTTGATATTTCCGTAGATGCCATCTTGGCGAGAGCTTGTACTTCAGGAATCGCAACCGAAACCGATCAGACCAAGCTGCTCCAGATAATCGCACAGCTCCTCAACGACGTTCAGTAACATGAGGACTCTTGCCGAAATCGCGCAAGCATCGTGCGAAAGCGGTATTGGCAAGGTGCAATCGCAGGTTGATCTGATTCGGCTTATCGTGCAGCTCATGTATCAACGACCATGACACTAGAAGCCATCCAGACTGAACTTTGCTCCAGCGGAATCGGGAGGGTTTCCTCCCAGATTTCGCTTATGCAGCTTGCAGCCCAGCTTCAAACCACAAGGCCTCCTCCGGGGCCGGGTCCGGTTACGCTTCTAACAAACCTTGAGGGCTATTGGAATGGCGCATATCCAACGGCAGATTATGGCGCAATGCAGGCTTGGGAGTCTCCCGGTGGAGATGTTTCGTGGGGAGCGGGTACGGGGCCAAACGGGTTTGGGGGTTCTTTTTATCAGGCTTTAAACGGTTCTGGCGGCGGCACGGGCGGGCTTGGAGTTGAAAATAATGACTCTATTGTCCAACAAATGAATGTTGGCAAAACAACAGTGATGGTGTGGGCTGCGACAATAAGTCCGGAATACGAACTTGGGCTAGTTGACATAATTAACAAAGCCGAATACCAAGGGAGTGGCTTAATATTGACACCTAACATGGTCTACGAGCTTTACCACTCAGCGCAAGACGGCGATTGTAACGCCACCAACGATTATTATTTTCCAGTTTCTTTTAATGGAACATACAATTGGAATCAGTTTGTAATGGTGAACGGGCCAGAAGCCGGAGACAAAAAGGTTTATGTCAATGGTGCTTATATAGGCGCGTCTCCGACTGTAGGGTTTTGCCCAAGCAACACATGGCCGCTTAGAATTCAAGGAAGGTATTGGGAACTTCCTTTAAATTTCGCCTTGATGGGCTTTTGGACTAGAGAATTAGACGCAACCGAAATTGCAACACTTTACAATGGCGGGCTTGGGTTGTCCGCATCCGAATTATGACACTAAGCATTAACATCCCGGACGCAATAGCAACGCAAGTTGTTGACAACATTTGCGCCGCTACACAATACGACGCCAATTCCGGCAAAACCAAAGCCCAATGGGCCAAGGAACAAATTATCTCCCGGATGAAAGCCCTGAACAGTCAGGGCGCGATGATCAAGGCGCGTCAGGCGCAAGCGTCGGCTGAATCCCAGCTCACATAACCATGCTGCTGGCGGCTGTGGTTTTGTTGGCCGGAGCCGCAGCGGCATTATGCCAGCCGCTGCCGCCATCTGAACCTGCGGCAATCCAGCCGCCAGATCCGGTGCCGCCGATTATGACCATGGTAGGCTGGGACAGCCAACCTGACGCCGACTCGTTCAGCGTTGTGGTTGGCAACATCACCAACGTGACTACATCGACTAACATTTTGGTTCCGACAAAGATTGGGACCAACAAGGTCGAGGTGAGGGCTCACAAAGGAACCCTTGCCAGCAATCCGCTATCAACGAACATCGTGGTCAGCGTTGATAAAATCGTGGCGCACTGGCCTGAGACCAGCGCAAGTGCAACCGGGCCTTGGATCAGGCAAGAGTTTGGGAGCGTCACCAACCCAAACGACCCGTTTCGGTTTGTCCGTGTTGGTCAATCTATTACCGCACAAACCAACAAGGCTTTGAAACCATGAGCATGGAAAGCCCGATTTCAGAAAAGATAGCCGATTTCATAACCCGACAAAGTATGGAAAAACCAATGAACGAACGCATCGCGGTTTTGGAGAACGAGGTTCGACTAATGCGAATCGACCAAGAGCGGGTGCTGGAAAAGCTCGAAACGATCATCACCAAGCTAACCGACGACATACGCACGCTGGAAGCAGACAGGCATCTGCGAAAAGGTGAGCGTGGAATCATCGCCATTATATGCACTGTCTTTGGTAGCGCATTGGGTTTCTTTTTAAATTGGCTGGGCAGCCAGCGATAATTTATGAAAACACACAAATACCTCGTACTTGTTTCAACCCTGACACTGGCAGCTTTGCTTGTCGCTGGCTGCGCGTCCCTGACATCTCCGGGCAAGCCTCAGGAAGTCAGCGTAACCCAGCCAGTGTTCGGACTTGATCCCAACACGGGTGCGGTTGTCCAAGTCGGCACCACTAACATCACCGGGACGATCACGCCATACACCGTCAATTCCAACCTGATGTCCACCCTGCAAGCTGGTCAGGCTGCGTTCACTGCTGCCGGATCCATCCCGTCCCCGGCATCGCCCGTTTTGCTTGGGCTGTCTGCTCTCATGGGGCTGCTTGGGACCGGGGCTAGTATCTATGCGAAAAAGAAGTCCGGCCTTCTTACAACGAGCAATGCCGCCCTCGCCGCCACGATTACGGCCATCGAAGCCGCCGAACAGGCTTCGGCAATAAAAAAAGCCGTTCAGCTCCATGCGGTAGCGAACGGCTCACAAGATTTCCTTGACCAAAAAGTTCAGGAGATTAGTTTTAAGTCGCCCTGACTGTTGGGCATTTGTTGTTGGTTTGCTTGGTAGTTGCGATGCCCCCGGAGCGATTGATTCCCGCTCCGGGGGTCTTTCTTTAGACTTCGATGGTCTTTGTCGGCGGGAGCCTGACTCCAACTGCAAGCTTGGGAGTAGCCCGGATGCCCTGAGCCTCAGTCATCTTGATGCCAGCCCTGAGGAGGGCTTTGATCTCAGTCATTTTTGGCGTGATATTGACGCAATTCGGGTAGAGTCGCGCAAACGTGTGAACATCGGTTACGAGTATCTCCCAGTCATCTTTGACGCCTTGCCCTTTGGCTTTGACTGAGGGGGCCGGAACGAATGTCGCTGACTCAACCCTAGCCCGCTCGTCGTAGTGAGCCTGTATTGCGTCCCTTTCCTCATGTGAATTAGCCGCGCTCAATGCATCTTGCCGCTCGCGCTCCAGCTTCGACAAGCCATCCATACGGGAAGCCTCATCAGCTTTCCGTTTGGCTTCTTGAGCGGTGACGTAATCCGACGCCAAAACACCAACCCTCATTAGTTCGGATTTTAACTCTTCACCCTTGGCTTTAAAGAACTCGTTTACCTTTCGTTGGAATTCTAAAGCTGGTTTCACAGTATCGATGCGGGAATCCTCCAAAACCTTCAGGACACGCTTCAGCTCAATCTGAGCTTCAACGGCAACCTTGTTTTCAATTTCGTTCCCAACTTTCCCGATCAACGCACACTTTGACAATGCGTCGTCGATCAGAAGTTGCCCGGATTGGGTCAGTGCAATGTCTGTTTGCTGGATCGCGGGTGCCAGCACTAATGCCGTTTCGCTCACTTGCCTTCCTCCTTCCATTTACGGATCCCGGCAACCAGACTGTCGGGCGAGCGGGTCAAGCGGCGACACTCATCGCCTTTCAATTCAGAATACCCAGTTGCATTGTCTGCGTTGCTAATAAGCCCCATTCCCGCCCCCCACGCCAACACCTCGTCAAAGCTGAACCCCGCTCCGGACGCAATCTTTTGAAGTTTAGACTGATGCTCTCCCATTTCTCCAAGCTGTGTTTCGGGAACCGGGTTGGGTTGCGGCTTGGCAACGGGCGCAAGATCTCCATCCTCTTGGTTTTCCTGCTCTACCGGGCTGGACTCGACTTCGACCACCTTCGGCTGGCTTTTGCTTATCACGGGTTCACGATTGTCTTCCGGGAATGTGACCTGAGGCGAATCAAGACCTTCGATGATTGCGCCATCGGTTTCCATTGCCCGCTGCATCTCCACGGACAAAATGCCCCACTTACGAAGTTCGTTGGAAATGACAGTCTTGGTAGCCTGAGCGTCAAAATGGCTTTTCCATGGGCTGTCGTATCCGCCGCGATAGCTTTGAGAATACTGACGGGCGTGAGCTTCCACGCGAGACTTCGACCAATAAGCCCGCTTCACAAAGCCGTTGACCATTTCAAAGGCAAAGAAATAGCCAGCAGCAGGTTTTGCCGGATCGTATTGGCTGAAATCAATTATGCGCTCACCAACGGCATCGTATCCTCCAAGGCATTCCTCGTTGATCGGGCCTGCGTTCATTCGGCGGTATTGTCCCGTCCGAAGAGCTAGTTGGATGTAGCCTTTGTAGCCCATTTGAAATTGGGCTTTTTTCAATCCCTTGTCTTTGAATGGAACCAACCAAGCAAAGCCAAGGTTTTTGTTGATGGGCAGATCCAGACTCGCGGCAGTCATGGATCCAGAAATGATCGACATAGACTCGCAATCATGTCCAAGACTGTTGCCTACCTGAAGCATTGAGCTGATGAATTGGGGCGCACGATCTTTCAAGACTTCGCGGAAACGAGCCTGAATAGACGGGTTTTCGATTTGGATTTGCAGTTGCGACTTACCTGTTTTCTGTAGTGCTGTTGTCATATGTTTTTGTGTGTTTACTGTTCTGGTTGCGGGTTGGAAGGCAAATGGGCTATATGCTCAGGATCGACGTTTGGGTCCACTTCGCGAAGCAAGCCCGAAAGAATTTTTGCGCGATAGTCTTCAACCGACTCGTTGTTGGAGAGTGCCGCGCCATCCGCCCTTTCCCCAAGCCAAAACGCCCTGTTGTCCGGATCGACGCCAGACAACAGTCGCGCAATGACCTTGGCGAATGCGTCCAATGGAATGCGGTATCCCTTTTGGTAAAACTTTAGAACGCGAAGCAGAGATCCTCCTGCCTCCTCATTCCGAAGCGGCGAAGAATAAATCAGCCGTTTTGCTGCCAGATCTTGGTAAAACCCTTCGGAGACACAACTCTCCCAATGCCCCTTTTCTTCGTTGTCCGCTTGCCACCATACCGCAGCTTGAGCAACGCTGAAATCGAAGGACAGAATGCACTGGCATGGGTCGGTGAAAGTCCAGCGGTGGATGATCTGAATGCGAGGCTTGTATTGGATCAGGGTAAAAGCGTTCTCTGATTCAAATATTCCGGGCAGCAAGCCGTTGTCTTTGGTCGCACGATCCTTGTCTTTGACCATTGCGTTGGCAAGTTTAACGGCTTCCTCCTTGCTGCCCACAAATAGGTCGAAATCGTTGATGTATTCCCCGGCAATTGTGGAACGGATTGCGCCCCCAGCAAGGAACACTTTGCCATGGTTCTCTTTAAGTTGCGTCAGAACTATTTTGGGACAACGCAGCAAGATCAGTTGCAAATCGTGCCACGCCAGTTTTGTTGTTTTCATTTGGATTTGTTTAGTTGCGTTTGTGCGCCGGATACCATCGACCTCAGGAAGCTACTCTCTCCGGCGGCTACCCCAAGCCAGACTCTTTGCGTTTGTGCAAACCAGACCAGTCCTTGGGGTTTAAAGTTTCCACGACCTCTCACTTGAGCCGGGTCGCTGAGTTCTGGCGTTAGGTGTCTCGCGTTTTAGTGTCATAGAAAGCACTCCCCGGACGGACAGCTTCCAGAAAACAAGTCGTCCGGCTTGGTCAGGTCGGCATCCCGCAGCGGCTTGATTGCGCTGTGCAAGTATGCGTTTTCATCTCGCTCGCGAATTGATTCGTCGAGTTTTATTGCCGCCTCGAATAGTTCAGGGTGGTCTGTTTGCACTTCAGCCCATTCGTGGTCGCTCTGATTCGGACACATCCAGCAGCGGGATCGCGGCGGCCTCGGCCATCCCATTTTTTCGACGAGGCGGATTGCCGCCTGACGTTTCGTCGGCACGTCATAGACCAGAGGGAAGCGTATCAGACCTGATTCGTATTCCTTGCCGCGTTGCATCCGCAGCACTCGCGTTGTTTCGTCGAGTGAGAAGCCTATCCACTTTTTGAATTGGCTGCGCGTCTTGCCGGTTTCGGCCTTTATCCACCTATCCACGCACCGGCCTTTCCACTCGTTTGAGCAGAAGCTGGAGAGTTTGGACGGGTTGCCGTTCAAGTTTGAGAAGGCAGGAATCAGCAGGTCGCCGTTTTGGTGGAACACATCGCGCGCGGCTTCTGACACCCACTCGCTTGTTTTTACGCGGTGGACTTCCAGACCGATTGCTTTGAGCGCGGGACGCACCACGGAGTCGAGGTATTGCCACGTCGTCGGCATCTCGCGCCCGGTGTCCGCTATTACCACGAGGTCAGGCTTGGGGAGTTTCCCTTGGATGATGAGCGCGGATATGGCCGTGCTTTGCGTTCCGCCTCCTGTCGAAAAGACTTCCAATTTTTTGTTCATATCGTTGTTGGCAGGGCTTGGTCGTTCGGCGACTTAATCACGCGCCCTAGTTTTTGCAGTCCAAGCCTTTCGACCTGCTCGTGGCACCAAGTGGCAAAATAAGAAGCGACATCCTTTCGCACACCATTGATATCCACTCCGATACCCGTTCAACTTGAGGCTTCTAACAGGTGCGGAAAGTGATCCGATCACTTCTTGACCCTTGGTTGCAAGGGCTGGCAGCAGTAAGAGCAAATTCTCTCACCCGGAAGCGGGCGGGTCAAATAATGTACCCGTGGAGACCCTACCCCCTCTTCTTCGGCGATTTCCTTGTTGGTCATTCCGGTGGCTTTAAGCTTGCGGAATTTTGCTTGTAACTGAATCGATTCGGTATGCGACATAGTTGTGTAATCGTTGGTTAGGTTGTGTAAATAGTCAAGAATTGTTTTTGTCCTGCTTGTCCTGTTTGTCCTTCAAGTATCCACCAATGATCAAAACGATCAGTGGAAGGCAGTAAAGCGCGATGATGATGTAGGCAATTTTCATTCTCTTGCCTTTCTGGTCTGTTTCATTTTTTAAGTTTGTTCTTCGTGTTAACCCACCTCATACGAATCGCTGTACCCAAGTGCTTCCAGCACCTCGTTTGGATGCTGACGCAAATAGTCCACCCTCGCCTGTAAAGCGTTAACCAGCTTTGTAGGTTCAATGTCGTATGGATCTTTTTCCGTGGACACAATGGTGAACGCGACGTCCATCATGTGATTGAACTGTTTGTCTTTCATTTTGCCTTTTGTTTGTTGGTTATCAACGGACGATTTACTTCACCTGAACCATTTGCGCCTCCCCCAAGGCTGCCAATGCTGTAGAAAGAATCGCCCGTCCAGATTCAGTGCTTTCGTCACTGTCGTCTGCTATAGCCTTCAGCGCATCGATCATGCTAGGGAGAATGTTCCACGCATGGGCCAGCAACGCCGCATCCGTCGAGTTATGGCAGTAGCCCACATCGATCCAACCCCCGTGTTCAAGTTCAACGGAAATTTCATGCAAGACTTGAAACCCATCTCCGTTTCCCAAGTCTACAGCGTGGGTTCGTTTCGTCCCGGTCATTGAGCCGGACAAACCCATTGTTTTATATGCGTTGTCCAGTGTTATCGTTTTCATTTATTTCCTTTAGGTTGCTTGTTTTTCCATTGGGTGACTGCTTCCAGCCAGCCCTGAACTTGCTCCGCAGTCATGGTTTTGTAATCGGAAATTCCATGTTGCTTTTCCCGGCGGGAAACCCATCGGATAAAGTTTTTCTGGCTTAAAAATGGGGCGCAAAGTGAGTCCAGCTTTTCGACCAATCGCGCACGTTCTGATTCCGAATTTTTGTCTAGATAGATTTTCGTTGCCCAACGATTCACACGTTTCGCATCCCACTTGGGTATGCGGTATGAGTGATACACGCCAAGCCCGCCAACAATCCGACTCGGCGGAATCCACGCCGACAAAAACACGGACTTGCGGCAAACCCTCATGCGCCAATCGACTCCGCACAAGTTGCTGCTTCCCTTTTCACCAAGCTC
>Ga0208783_10000583_pt1 | contig 22231 bp, 27 predicted proteins | sample DEB19_08_DNA_2_FD_184529 | JGI IMG/M metagenome (GOLD analysis project Ga0208783, IMG submission 184529) | Aqueous microbial communities from the Delaware River and Bay under freshwater to marine salinity gradient to study organic matter... | ecosystem: Environmental > Aquatic > Marine >...
GCGAGACAGGCATCGCGGGCCGCGGCCGAGGCCGGCAGCAGCGGCATGCGCACCGAGGGCGAGGCGAGCAAGCCCTGGGAGTGAAGCACGGCCTTGAACACCGCCGGGTTGGGTTCGGCGAACGCGGTGCGGACCACCGGGAGCAGACGCTCGGCGATCGCCCGTCCGTCATCGACCTTGCCCGCCAGACCGTGCTCGATCATCGTCACGAACCGATCGGTGCACAGGTGCGCGGCGGCCGAGATCGCCCCGACCGCCCCCATGCACATGAGCGGGAACAACAGCGTGTCCTCACCGCCGAGCACCCCGAAGCCATCGGGCGCGTCGGCGAGCAATTCCAGCGTGTCGGCGTCGAGGGCCGACACCGCCTGCTTCACACCGGCGATATTCGCCGTGTCCGCCAGGTCGAGCAGTGACTCGGCACCGAGCCCCCTGCCGGTGCGCGCCGGGATGTTGTAGAGCACGAGCGGCACCGGGCTCGCCTCGGCTACGGCCCGGAAGTGGGCCACGATGCCCGCCTCCGAGGGCCGGACGTAGTAGGGCACGACGACGAGGGCACCGACCACCGCCGGGATCCCGGCCAGGGCCCGCGTCACCTCCACGGTGTGCGCCGTGTTGTTACTGCCCGTCCCCACGATCACCCGCGAGCCGCGGTCGCGGCACACCGCCGACACGGTCTCGACCACGAGCTGCCGCTCGGCATCGGTCAGCGCACTCGACTCCCCCGTCGTCCCCAGAGCGACGATGCCGGCGGCCCCGGCATCGAGCACCCGGTGGCAGAGCCGCTCGATCGCGGCCGCGTCGACGGCGTCGGCCCCATCGAAGGGCGTGATGAGGGGAACCCACACTCCCCGGAGGTCGAGGTCACTCGCCACGGCCCGAGCGTACCGGGTCGGGTTCTCGTTCCGGCCAGGCCGACGGGCGCGAGATACGGTCGAACGGTGTCCGACGCACTCCAGTTCCTCCTCACCGTGGGCGCCGGATTCGTCACCGGGATCCTCTCGGCCATGTTCGGCATCGGCGGCGCCGTCGTCTCCACGCCCGCCATCCGCCTGCTCGGTGCCACGGCGCTCCAGGCCGTCGGCTCGACCCTGCCGTCGGTGCTGCCCTCGTCGATCACGGGCTCGATTCGGTACCGCCGCGAAGGTCTCGTCATCCCGCGGGTCGTCGCCTGGACCGCGCTGGCGGGGGTTCCGGCCTCGGTCCTCGGTTCGCGCCTCACGAGCGTGTTCCCCGGCGACGGGCACCTCCTCATGCTCGCCACCGCCGCCATGGTCGGGTACACCGCCTGGCGCACCGCCTTCCCGCCCGACCACCCTCTCGGCGCCGACGGGGAACCCCGCCCCCCGCACGAGGAACCCTGGCGCATGATCGTCGTCGGTCTCGCCGCCGGTGGATTCTCGGGCCTCCTCGGCATCGGCGGCGGGATCCTCATGGTCCCGGCGTTCACGATCTGGATCGGGATCCCGCTGCGGCGCACGATCGCGACCTCGCTGATGATCGTCGGCGTGCTCGCAGTACCGGGCACCCTCACCCACTGGGCACTCGGTCACATCGACTGGACGTACGCGATCGGCCTTGCTCTCGGCGTCGTGCCCGGCGCCTGGCTCGGCGCTCGCTTCACCATCAACGCGTCGGAACTCACGCTCCGCCGCACCGTCGGCGCCGCGCTCGGCGTCATCGCCGTGGCCTACGCGGTCGGCGAGACCCTGGCGCTCATCGGTTAGCTCTCGGCGATCACGCGGGCCCGGGTGAGTACGGCGTCGAGCATCGCCGGGGTGAGCCGACCGGTGAACGTGTTCTGCTGACTCGGGTGGTAGGCGCCGAGCAGGGTCAACCGTCCGCACCCGACCTCGACCCCGTGCCCGAACCGGGGACGCCGAGCCGGACGCGCGATCGATGGATCGTCGAGCGCCCCCGCTGCCGACCAGGCCGCGTCGTACGCGAAGCCTCCGAGGGCGACGACGACCCGCAGCCGACGCAGGGCGGCCATCTCGCGCAGAAGGAACGGGCGGCAGGCATCGCGCTCCTCCGGGGTAGGGGCGTTACCCGGCGGCGCGCACCGGACCGCCGCCGTGACCCGGGCGTCGCGTAGACGGAGACCGTCACCGACGTGAACCGACGCCGCTCGGTTCGCCAGGCCGACCCGGTGGAGCGCCGCGAAGAGGAAGTCACCCGACCGATCGCCCGTGAAGACCCGTCCGGTGCGGTTGGCGCCGTGCGCCGCCGGAGCCAGACCGAGCAGAAGGATGGGAGCGCGAGCGTCGCCGAACCCGGGTACCGGTCGCCCCCAGTATTGCTCGACCCGAAACGCCGCCCGCTTCTCGCGCGCCACCCGCTCGCGCCACTCGACGAGACGCGGACAGGCCCGGCACCCGGCGATCTCGGCGTCGAGGGCCGCCAGCAACTGCGGCGGGGTCGCGGCCTCGGCCATCGGCGGGATGGTAACGAGGACCCGGGTAGCCTCCGCGGCGATGCGAGTGCTTCTCCTCGTGAACGCCACCGCATCCTCGGTCACCGCCCGCCGCCGGTCCCGGGTCCGCCGGGCCCTCGCCGCCCGACACGACGTCGAGGTCGCCGAGACCTCGCGCCGGGGCCACGCCACCCGACTCGCTCACGCCGCCGGCCGCGACGGCTTCGACGTCGTCGCCGTCTACGGGGGCGACGGAACCCTCAACGAGGCGGCCGAGGGTCTCCTCCACTCGGAGACCGCGATCGTCCCGATACCGGGCGGCTCCACCAACGTCTACGCCCGCACCCTCGGCTATCCCAACGACGCCGACCGCGCCGTCGCCACCGTCGTCTCGGCCCTGGAACGGAGATCCTTCAAGCGGGTCGGGGTCGGTCGGGCCAACGGTCGGCCGTTCCTCTTCAACACCGGGATCGGATTCGACGCCGCGGTCGTGCGCAGGGTGGAACGTCACCCTCGCGTCAAGCGGTGGGCGGCCCACCCCGCCTACGTCGGTGCCGCCCTCGGAGCCGTGCTCGGCGGCGACGCCACGCGCATGCGGGCCGAGGTCGAGACCGACACCGGGCCGCCCATCGACGGGGCCCGGTTCGTCATCGTCTCCAAGACCGACCCCTACACCTTCCTCGGGCCGCGCCCGATCCGAGTCGCCCCGCACGCCGGATTGGACCGCGGCCTCGCCGTCACCGCGTTCCGCTCCTTCGGTCCGGTGACCCTGGTCGGGGGCGCGTGCTCGGCGATGCGCTCCGGTCGCTTTCTCGCCGGACGCCGGGGCGTGGAGCACCGCAGCGACGCGGGCCGGGTCACCGTACGCGCCCCTGCGCCCTTCCCGTACCAGGTCGACGGAGAGGACCTCGGCGACACCGACCGCGTCGAACTCGTTCACGAGCCCGACGCGCTCCGGTTGCTCCTCCCCTAGTCGGCGATCGATCGCACCGTGGCGAGAGCCACGTCGGGGAGATCGGTGATGATCCCGTCGACGCCCCGGCGGACGAGCTCGCGCATCGCCTCGGCGTCGTTGACGGTCCACACGTCGACGAGGCAGCCCGCCGCGTGCGCGGCCGCGACATCCTCGGGCGGAGCGGCGAGCACCGAGCCCCAGTCGGGGTGGATCCACCGGTGCCCGCGCGGTGCCGCGATCGCGGCCGCCGCCGCCGGCGTCTGACCGCTCGTGAGCCATGCGGTCACGAGCTCGGGCGCGAGGGCCCGGCACGCGTCGACGGCGTCGAGATCGAACGACGAGACCACCACGTCGGCTGCCGCGGCCCGGATCGCGGCGACAGTCCCCCGCAGCACCGGACGCCCCGGCGGATCGGGATCGGGATCCCAGGCGCAGCACTTGACCTCGACGTTGACGAGCAGACCTCGACATTCCGCCAGCGCCTCGGCGAGCGTCGGGACCGCCGGGAGCGCGGCCCGCAACTCGGCGAAGGGGCGCTCGACGATCAGCCCGAAGCCCTCTACCGCCGCGTCATGGTGGACGACGAGGACGTCATCGGCCGTGCGCCGGACGTCGAGTTCGACCCCGTCGGCGCCGAGGTCGCGGGCGAGCGCGAAGGCGGCCAGGGTGTTCTCCGGTGCCGCCGCCGACGCGCCCCGATGGGCGAGGACGAGGGGCGAGCCGGTCACGGACGGGAATCCTACGACCGCGCCGGGCGGCGGCCATCGGGCGCCCCCGCTCCGGACGCCGGATATTTCCCGATCCGACCCCTTGTCGGCGGCCCGGGAACCCCGTACCATCTCGCATTCGTCGCCCCCCGGACCCGGGGGGTCCTGGCGCCGGGCGCACACGCCGGTGCGGGCGGTCCTTCCCCGGGCCCCCGAGCCGCGGTGCGACCCCCGAGGAAGGAAACGAAGAACCGTGGCCCTCACCTGGATCCGCAACCACGAATGGGACTCCGACGCCTGGCGCGACCAAGCCGCCTGCCGGGACACCAGCCCCGAACTCTTCTTCCCGGTCGGGAGCACCGGCCTCGCCGTCGACCAGATCGACTCGGCCAAGCGGGTGTGCGGTCAGTGCCAGGTCTCGGGCGACTGCCTCGACTTCGCCCTCGCCACCAACCAGGAGTCGGGGGTCTGGGGCGGCCTCACCGAGGAGGAGCGTCGGCGGCGGCGCAAGGGCGAACTCGCGGCACCCGTGGCCGGCAGCCTCGCCTGATCCGTACGACCGGTCGATCCCCTCAGAGGTCGACCCGGGGCATCGCGATCGGAACGCGCACGCGTACCGACGTGCCCCGTTCGTGACCGCGCATCTCGATCGAGCCCTGGAGCTCGCTCGTCACCAGCGCCTGCACGATCGAGAGCCCGAGTCCCCGTGAACCGTCGAGGCTGAACTCCTCGGCCAGACCGACACCGTTGTCGCGTACGACGATCTCCACCTCGTCGTCGAAGCGGGTGAGGGTGACGTCGACGGTGGAATCGCTCGCATCCTCGGGGAACGCGTGGTCGACCGCGTTCTGCATCAGCTCGTTCAGCACGACCGCCAGCGGCGTCGCCACCTCGCCGGGCAGGTCTCCCGCATCGCCCTCGACCCGGAACCGGATGTGCCGGTCGGGGCTCGTGAAGCCCTCCTCCACGATCCGGGCCAGCGGCCGCACGATCTCGTTGAACGCCACGACATCGCCCATCTCCCGCGACAGCGTCTCGTGCACGATCGCGATCGCCCGGATCCGCCGTTCCGATTCGGCCAGCGCATCCTTCGCTTCGTCGGAGGTGAGCCGCCGACCCTGCAAACGCAGAAGTGCCGCGATCGTCTGGAGGTTGTTCTTGACCCGGTGGTGGATCTCGCGGATCGTCGCGTCCTTGGAGAGCAGCATGCGGTCCCGGCGGCGGATGTCGCTCACGTCGCGCATCAGCATCAAGGCGCCCGTCGGGCTCCCGGCCGCCAGGATCGGCAGTACGTGGACGAGCACGGACGTCTCGCCGTGGTCGATCTCCTCGGTCACCGGCCGCCGTTCGCCCATCGCGGTCACCGCCGCCGCGTCGTCGAAGCCGACGTCGACGAGACGCTGCCCCCGCGCGTACGCGTGGATCCCCATGCGGTGGAGCGTGCTCACCGCGTTGGGGCTGGCGAACTCGACCCGGGTCTCCGCGTCGACGAGGATGACACCGTCACCCGTGCGCGGCGCGCTCTCGAGGTCGCTCTCGTCGCCCGCGTAGGGGAAGGTGCCCTCGGCGATCATCGCCGCGAAGCGCTCGAAGGTTTCCGAGTACGTGCGCTCCAGCTCCCCCGAGCGCCGGGCGAGCGTCATCGGCTCCTCGCGCGAGACCAGGGCGACGACCGCCCCGTCGAAGCGAACCGGGATGCACGCGACCCGGACCCGGTCGGGACCGCCGATCGCGAGTGTCTCGGCCCGCACGATCGTGCCCTCCCGCCAGCAACGACCGACGAGCGGTCGGCCCTCGGCGTCGACCACCTCGCCCACGAGATCCTGCGGGTACGCCGTCGGTCCCGTCACCGGCCGTACCTGGGCGAGCACGACGAACCGTCCGCCCTCCTCGCCCGCGATCGGCGCCAACAGCACCAGATCGGAGAACGACAGGTCGGCGAGGGGCCGCCAGGCCGAAGCGAGCCGACCGAGGTGCTCGGAGGCCGACGCCGCGAGCGCCGTACGCGCGAGCGCTAGATCGTCGAGCATCACCATCGCTTCGTGATGCTACGGCTCCGCGGACGCCCCCTCGGCGTAGAGGTGCCGGGCGATCGCCGCCAACGCCGCGACGTCACCCACGTCGCCGGCGAGAGCCGGCACCCGCGCCACGACCTCCGGTCCGCCGGCCAATTCGGCGCGCAACTCGGCCTCGCGGCGGGCGACGACCGCGAACCGGTCGAACGACTCGCCGACGATTCGCAAGACCCGGGCCGTCCGCGCCGGGTCGTCGAGCCCCGGGAGGCCCGCCTCGGCCAGCACCGTCGCGACTGCCTCGGCATCCGACCGACACGCGGCCGCAGCCTCGGCCGCCCCGGGATCGAGGAGCAGGTCGGGCAGCGTGCGGTTGCACACGATCGCGCCGAGGTGGAGGTCGCGCTCTCCGAGGGCCGCACAGAAGCGTTCGGCTTCGTGCAGGGGCGCAGGTTCCAGCGTCGTCACCACCGCGAACGTCGTACGGCGGTCGCGGAGGAGTCGCTCGACCGCCTCGGCCCGGGCCACGAACCCGTCGTACATCGACTGGAAGTTGGCGAAGAACTCTCCGATGTCCTCGAGGAACGCCCCGCCGAGGAGTCGGTCCGCGAACTGGGCGAAGGGCCTGCTCGCGAGCTCCAGCACCCGAGAACTGCGGCGACCGCCGACCCGGTACGGCAGCGTGAGCCAACGCAGGAAACGCCCGCCGAAGAAATCGGCCATCCGGGCCGGTGCCTCCAGGAAATCGATTGCGTTACGGGTCGGCGGGGTGTCGATGACGATGAGGTCGTACTCCCCCGCCGCGTGGATCTCGAACAGCCGCTCCATCGCGATGTAGTCGTGGCTCTGCACGAACCGCGACGTGAGGTTGCGGTAGAGGTGGTTCTCCAGGATGCGGTCGGCGGCAGCCGAATCCTCGGCGTAGGTGCGCACGAGGTCGTCCCACGACTGCTTCATGTCGAGCATCGCCGCCCACAACTCCCCCCGTGGAGGCGACCCGATCGCCTCGGCCAGCACGGTGTCGGGAACCCTCCGAGCCTCGTTGCCGATGCCCTCGAGCCCGAGCGCGGTCGCCAGGCGGCGAGCGGGGTCGATCGTGAGCACCAGGACCCGACCACCGCGCCGAGCCGCCGCACCCAACGCGACGGCCGCGGCGACGGAGGTCTTGCCGACGCCACCCGAACCGCAGCACACGATGATCTCGCGAGAGGAGACGAGGCGGTCGAGGGACGCGTCGCTCACCGCACCCCCATTTCCTCGGCCATCGCGTCGGCGACCATGCGGGTCGCCCGCAGACCGGGGGCCCGCACGAAGAGGTAGGGCACGTAGCAGACGGGCAGGTCGACCGCCGTCCGCAGATGGTCGAGGTGAGTGGTCGTCGCCGACCGCATCGCGACCGCCAGCCGGGCGGCGTCGACCGCGTCACCCGCCCCGGCTCCGATCCGGGCCGTGAGCGCGGCGCGTCCCGGTCCCGCGACGAGAGCGGCGAAGACGGCGGCGTCGGCCCGGGTGAACGGCTCGGGCAGCACGCGATTCGCCACGATCGTGCCGAGCGGAGCCCGCACCTCGGTTCGTAGCCGCTCGACCAACTCGATCGTCTCGGCGACGGGCATCTCCTCGGGCGTCGTCACCACGTTGACCGCCGTCACCGCCGGATCGGTGACGAGTTCGGAGACCCAGCGGGTCTGGGACCGCAGCGGCCCCACGTCGACGAGATCGTGCAACGCGTCGGCGGCGCCGAGTTGGGCCACGATGTGCCCCGTTGCCGCCGCGTCGACGATGACCAGATCGTGCTCGGCCCGACCCGCGATCGCCTCGCGCACCTCCCACGCGATCTTGCCGATGGTCAGGATCTCCTTGACCCCCGGTGCTGCGGTCGCAACGAAGTCGAGGGCCCGGGCGAAGGGTCCGATGCGCCCGATGACCGGCACTCGCAACTGGAGCCTGATGTACTCCTGCAGCGAGGCCTCGGTATCCATCGCCATGGCCCGCACGCCCGGATGTACCTCGACCGGGGCGAAGCCGACCGGCGGATGCTCGAACTGGGCGGGAACGTCACCCTTGCCGTCGGCCTCGACCAGCAGCACGCGTCGGCCGAGCTCGGCGGCGACGAGCGCAGTCGCCGACGCGATCGTCGTCTTGCCGACCCCACCCTTGCCGGTGAAGACGAGCAGGCGCCGATCGAGCAGCGCGCGCACGTCGACGGTCACGACGGGGGTCAGACGATCTTGAGCTCGGTGCGATACACGCGCTTGGGCGCGAGTTCGCCGTCGATGCGCTCGGCCATCGCCCGGAAGACGGCCGAGGCCTCGTTGTCGGGATCGGCGACGACGATCGGTCGACCCTCGTCGGCCCCGAGACGCAGGGGCTCGACGAGCGGTACCTGGCCCAGCAGCGGAACCTCGAGCTGCTCGGCGAGTTCGGCCCCGCCCCCCTCACCGAAGATCCGGTACGCCTCGCCGTGCTCGCAGCGGAACCACGACATGTTCTCGATGACCCCGGTGACCTGCAGGTTGACCTTGCGGGCCATGAACGCCGCCCGCTGCGCGACCTTCTGCGCCGCGGGCTGGGGCGTGGTGACGACGATGACCTCGGCCCGGGGGAGGAACTGCGCCATCGAGAGCGCGATGTCACCCGTGCCCGGCGGCATGTCGACCACCAGGTAGTCGGGCTCACCCCAGTGCACGTCGGTGAGGAACTGCTCCAGCGCCTTGTGCAGCATCGGTCCCCGCCAGATCACGGGCTGGTCCTCGTGCGCGAAGAAGCCCATCGAGATGAGAGACACTCCGTTGGCCTCGGGCGGGACGATGACGTCGTCGATCAGAGTCGGAGGACGATCGATGCCGAGCATCCGCGGCATCGAGAAGCCCCACACGTCGGCGTCGATCGCGGCCACCCGCCGGCCGCGGGCCGCCAATGCCACAGCGAGGTTGGTCGTCACCGACGACTTGCCGACACCGCCCTTCCCCGACGCGATCGCGAGCACCCGGGTCGCCGACGCCGTGAACGGATTCACCCGGGGCGCACCCTCTCCGCCGTGGAGTCGCTCGGCGAGCGCCGCTCGCTCGGCGTCGGACATGACGGTGAGGTCCACCGTCACGTCGTCGACCCCGGCCAGCGCAGCCACCGCCTCGGTGACCCGCCGGGTGATCTCGGCCCGCAGCGGGCAGCCCGCCACGGTGAGGGCAACGGTGACGGCAACCCGCCCCCCGTCGATCGCGATTCCCCGCACCATCCCGAGGTCGACGATCGAACGGTGGATCTCCGGGTCCTCGACCGGCCGGAGTGCCTCCAGGACCTCGCTGTCGGTGGGCATCGCGCTCCTCCGGGCTATTTCCACTATGCGCGTAGGTAGAATAACCACGTGACCTCGGCCGCACTCTCACCGGACGAGTTCGGCGCCGCCGTCGCCGCGGTGACCAACGCCTTCGGCGACCCGACCCGGCGGGCCATCTACCTCTTCGCCCGGCAGACCCCCGACGGCGTCAAGGCGGCCGAGGTCGCCGAGCGGTTCGAACTGCACGCCAACGTCGCCCGCCACCACCTCGAGAAACTCGCGGCCGGTGGCTACCTCGAGGTCGAACTCGTGCGCCACGAGTCGGCGGGCCGACCCTCCAAGCGCTACCGGGCGGTCGCCGACGACACCACCCTGCTCTTCCCGCCCCGGCGCGACGACCTGCTCGCCACCCTCCTCGCCCGGGCCCTCGAACGCCTCCCCGAGGCCGAGGCCCGCGCCCTCGCCGAGGACGTCGGCTACGAGTACGGACGTTCGATCGCCGCCCGTATGGATCCCTCGGAGGGGCACCGTTCGGCCAAGGCGGCGGTGGCCTCGGTGGCCGACGCACTCACCGCCCACGGCTTCGCCGCGCACGCCGAGTCGAGCGGCAGCGCGCTGCGGCTCGTCGCCGAGCACTGCCCGTTCGGCGAGGCCGCCCGCCGCTACCCCAACATCCTGTGCGCGGTCGACACCGGCATGGTGCGAGGGATGCTCGAGGGCCTCTACGGACGGGCCGAACCACACCTCACCGCGAGCCGCCCCGACGGCGACGAGCGCTGCGTCACCACGGTGTGAGCCGGCCGTGAGCCGGGCCTACCTCGATCACGCGTCGTCGGCGCCGGTGCGACCCGAAGCGAGCGCCGCCCTGCGCGCCGCGCTCGACGGGCTCGTGGGTGATCCCGGCCGCTTGCACGCCGAGGGCCGGGCCGCCCGCGTGGCGCTCGAGCAGGCTCGCGAGCAGGTCGCCGACTTCTTCGACGCCCGGCCGCGCGAGGTCGTCTTCACCGCCTCGGGTACCGAGGCGATCAACGCCGCCGTGCACGGCGCGCTGAGCAGCGGTGGGCACGCCGTCACCACGGCGGTCGAGCACTCGGCCGTGACCGCGGCAGTTGCTCGCGCCGCGACCTCGGTCACCCTCGTCGGCGTCGACCGCCACGGCCGGGTCGATCCCGACGAGGTCGTCGCCGCCGTGCGGCCGGACACCGCCCTCGTCTCGGTGCAGATCGCCAACCACGAGGTCGGCACCGTGCAGCCGGTCACCGAGCTCGCGACGCGCCTCGGTCCCGAGCGGCCCCTCCTGCACCTCGACGGCGCCGCCGCCGCCGGTCACGTACCGCTCTCGTTCCGCACGCTCGGCGCCGACCTCTGCTCGGTCACGGCCCACACCTGGGGCGGACCCCCCGGCGCCGCCGCCCTCCTCGTGCGTCGGGGCCTCCGCCTCGACCCGCTCCTCCTCGGCGGGGCTCAGGAGCGCGCCCGCCGGGCCGGACACGAGGACGTGCCCGCCTGGATCGGTTTCGGCGCCGCGTGCGCGGCGACCGACGTCGGAGCCGAGGCCACGGTCCAACGCGCCCTCATCGAACGGGCCGCCGCCGTGCTCGCCACGGTGCCCGGGCTCGTGCGCTACGGCGACGGCTCGCTCCCCAACCTCCTGTGCCTCGGGGTGGAGGGGGTCGAGGCCGAGCCGATCCTCCTCGCCCTCGACCAGCACGGCGTCGCCGCCCACTCCGGGTCGTCGTGCGCCTCGGAGGCACTCGAGCCGTCACCGGTCCTCTCGGCGATGGGGGTCGATGCCGAGCACTCGCTGCGCATCTCGGTCGGCTGGTCGACGACCGAAGCCGACGTCGACCGTTTCGTCGCCGTGCTGCCGGGAATCATCGAACGCCTGCGGGGGTTGCGCACCCCGTGAACCCGTTGATCCGCCGCCTCAACCACGCCGTGCTGTACGTGCGCGACGCGCGCCGGGCCGCCGCGTTCTACACCGATGTCCTCGGACTCGAGGTCGTGATCGAGGCGGCGGGTGGTACCGCCGTGTTCCTGCGGGCCCCCGGCGGCGACAACCACCACGACCTCGGCCTGTTCTCGGTCGGCGCCCAGGAGCCGCCCCGCGGAGGGGTCGGCCTCTACCACCTCGCCTGGGAGGTCGGCACCGTGTCCGAACTCGTGGCGGTGCGCGACCGACTCGCCGCGGCCGGCGCGCTCGTCGGCGCGAGCGACCACGGCATCAGTAAGTCGCTCTACGGACGCGACGCCGACGGCATCGAGTTCGAGGTCATGTGGGCACTGCCCCGCGAGCACTGGGGCACCATGGAGCACGAGGCGATCGTGCGCCCGCTCGACCTCGACGCCGAACTCGCACGCTGGGGCTGAACCGGCCTCAGTGATCGGACCACGCGTCGGGATCCTCGGTCCGCCGCTCGATCGCCGCGGGCAGTTCACCGCGGGCCACATCCGCCACCGAGACGTGCTCGAGGACGTCGCGAAGCGACGCCCGCAGCGCCACCCACACCACGGGCAGGCGCGCCGCCGCGCCTCCGTACTCGAGCCGGTCGGGCCTCACCCCCTGAACCGCCGCCAACGGACCCTCGACCGCGCGCAGCACATCGGCGATCGAGATCTCCGCGGCGGGGCGCGCCAGCCAGTAGCCGCCCTCGGCCCCCCGGCGCGACCGCACGAGACCGGCCCGGCGCAACTCGGTGAGAATGTTCTCGAGGAAGTTGCGGGGGATGCCCTGCGCCCGGGCGAGGTCCTCGCCCTTGACCGGGACGTCGGGCGGCGCGACCGCCAACTCGATGGTGGCCCGAACCGCGTAATCGGCCTTGGCCGTGATGCGCACGCCCGTCCCCTCGTCTAGACGCGATCGACGGGAGCGACGACCACCGAGCGCATCACGTCACCGACCGAGATCGCCAGCGCCACGTCCATCCCCTCGACGACGTAACCGAAGAGGTTGTAACTCGGCGCGAGCTTGCGGCGGCAGTCGTCGATGCAGATGAAGAACTGGGAGCCGTTGGTGTCGGGGCCCGCGTTGGCCATCGCCACCGCACCGAGCGTGTACTCCCCCTTCACCGGCTCGTCCTCGAACTGGTAGCCCGGACCTCCCGTGCCGGTGCCCTTCGGGCATCCGCCCTGGATCACGAAGTCGGGCACGACGCGGTGGAAGGTGAGTCCGTCGTAGTAGCCCTGCTGGGCGAGGCCGACGAAGTTCTCGACCGTCTTCGGGGCGAGCTGCGGGTCGAGGTTCATCACGATCGTGCCCCGGTCGGTGGTGACGGTCGCGCAGTAGAGCTTGCTCGGGTCGAGTTCGGGGGTCGGGCGTCCGGCCATCGGGGCTCCTCGGGGTGCAGGGGATCAGGGTGCGGTCGTTCCGGCGGCGGTGGTGGCCGCCTCCAGCGCCGACAGGACGAGGCCGCGCATCGGGTGGTCGTCGGGGACGAGCACGAGGAACCGCTGCAGCGGGGCCACCGCAGCGGACGGCTCCCCGCGGAACCTGAGCGCGATCACGCCCTGGAAGGCGTAGGAGTCAGGATACGAGGGATCGACGGTGAGGGCCTGCTCGACGTCGGCGTCGGCCCGGGCGGAGAGCGCTCGGCGCTCGGCCCCGGCGGGCAGGCGACCGGCCGCGAGGGCGAGGAGCCAGCCCCGGTAGGCGAGCGGCTCCGGCTGCTTCGGGTCGATACGCGTCGCCTCCGAGTACTGCTCGATCGCGCCGGCCAGATCGCCCGCACCGAAGAGCGAGCGGGCGTAGGCCACCCGGGCGACGTAATCGTCGGGGCGCTCGCGAACCGCCGCCCCGAGATCGGTCGGGGCGGCCGACGCGACCTGCCCGTTCCCGGTCGGGGTCTGCCCCGGAGCGCGATCGCCCACCGCTCGGGCGAGGGAAACGGCGGCCACGGCACAGAAGACGCCGATACCGGCGACGGTGATCACTCGCAGACGACGCGGCGCCGGAGGCCGCGTCGGCGGAGCCTCGCCCCGGCGGGCGCGGATCACCGCCGCCGCCCGGGCCGTGTAGTCGTCGTGGAGCTCCCGGTAGGTACCGGCATCGATGTTGCCCGCCGTCCGTTCGGCTTCCAGGTCGGCGAGCGAGCGCAGGAGGAACTCCTCCTCGGCCGCGAGCTCGCTGTCCGTCGGCCCGGATCCGCTCACCGCTGCTCCCCCGCCTCGCGGCGGACCGCCTCCACGGTGGCGACGTCATCGGCGTCGGGCACGAGGCGCGGGGCCCGCGACCACCGCCTCACCGCGAGGACGATGCCGAAGCCACCGAGGGCCAGCACACAGAGCGGCAACGCCCACGCCACGAGGCCGAGCCCCGAGCCCGCGGGCGCGAGGAGCACCCCGTCGCCGTAACGGGCCACGTAGGCGGCCCGGATCTCGGCGTCGGTCTGCCCGTCGGCAATGCGCTCGGGGATGTCGTCGCGAATGGCCCGGGCCTCGGGCGCGTTGCTCTCGGCGACCGACTGCCCGTCGCACACCGGGCACGCGATCTGCTGCTCCAACCGTGCCACCCGGGCGGCGGGCGCGTCGGACGGCCGGGCCGAACGGGCGACGAGAACCCCGAGGGCGACCACGGTGGCGAGGCCCAGGAGCACCCACGCGACGCGGCGAGGACCGGCGCTCACCGCCGAACTCACACGCACTCCTTGTCGGCGCGCGCCGCGGCGAGCCAGGTCTCGAGCGCGGCCCGGGACGACTCGCCGAGCGCGCCGCAGACGACGGTCCCGTCGGGGGCGACCACGTAGGTCTCGGGCTGACCCGTCGTCCCGAAGTCGAGCCCGATCCGGTCGGCCCCCTCGTAGACGACCGGCCACGGAATCCGCTGTTTCCGCACGAAGGTCCGGACGGCATCGAGCTCGTCGTCGCGCACGACCCCGATCATCGCGAAGCCCGGATCGTCGGCGTGCGCGGCGTAGAACTCCCGCAGCGCCGGTAGCTCGTCGATGCACGGGATGCACCACGAGTTGAAGAAGTTGACCACGTAGGCCCGTCCGGCCAGATCGGCCGGGGCGACAGTGCGGCCGTCGATCGTGGTAGCCCGGATCGCGGGCGCCGGAGCGTGCTCGCGTACCAGGCGCGGCACCGAGGTCTCCTCGCGACCCTGTACCGCGAGGAGCACTCCGAACGCCGCGAGGAGCACACCGACGCCGAGCGCCACCCACCGGGTCGGTCGCCTCACGCCGTACCCGCCTCGGAGGTCGTCTCGTCGCGGTCGCCGATCCGGGGCCGGTCGCGCCGTACGGGAACGAGCGCCAGCGCCGTGCCGACGAGCATCACCAGTCCGCCGATCCACAACCACATGACGAGCGTGCCGACCTGGACGACGATGCGCACCGGCCCCTCGCGCGGAGCCGACGACAACGTCACGTACCAGTCCCGCCACGGACCCGACACCACGGCCGGGGTCCCGATCCCGTCGGCGAATCCCGGGAAGCTCGAGATCGCCGGGCGCAACACCCCGACCCCCGCAATGCGCACCTCGGCCTCGACCGAGTTGCGCTGAGGGGTGTTCTCCGACCGTACGGCGACGAACGTGACCCGGCGACCGCGCACCGACGCCGACGCACCCGGCTCGAGCTCGAGTTCGCGCTTCGTCGTCCAGCCCCCGGTCGTGGCCAGCGCGACAGCGATGACGATCACGCCCACGTGCACGAGGAGGCCACCGTGGAGCCGTGGGTTGGCGCGGAGCGTGCGCCACCACGCGACGGGCATCGCCTCCCCGGCGTGCGCCCGACGCCGGGCCCGCACCGCCACCCCGACCGTCCGGGCCACACTCGCCAGGGCGAACGCCGCGAGCGCGAACGCCAGCACGTTGGCGATACCGCGAGCCCCGGCCGCTACCGCCACGACGAGCGTCGCGCCGCCCACCCAGGCCGGAACGAGGAGTCGCCGCCGGAGCACCTCGCCGCTGACGGCCCGCCACGGCAGGGCCGGTCCGACCGCCATCAGGAACAGGAGCCCGAGACCGAGGGGCACCGAGAGCCGGTCGAAGTAGGGGCCGCCCACGTTCACCTGGCGCTCCTGCAACGCCTCCACCAGCAACGGGAACACCGTTCCGGTCAGCACGACGAGCGCGAACCCCGCGAAGAGCAGGTTGTTGAGGAGGAACGCCGCCTCCCGCGACACCGGTGAGTCGATCCGGCCCGGCGACCGGAGTCGGTCACCCCGCCAGGCGACGAGGGCCACACTCCCGAAGGTGCAGAAGCCGAGGAAGGTGAGGAGCCACGGCCCGATGCCCGACGCCGAGAACGCGTGCACCGAATTGACGACCCCGGATCGGGTGAGGAACGTGCCGAGGATCGTCAGGCAAAACGTGGCGATGACGAGCGAGAGGTTCCAGACCCGGAGCATCCCCCGCCGCTCCTGCACCATCACCGAGTGGATGAACGCGGTCGCCGTGAGCCAGGGCAGGAGCGACGCGTTCTCGACGGGATCCCAGCCCCAGTACCCGCCCCAACCGAGCACGGCGTAACTCCACCAGGCGCCGAGGACGATGCCCGCCGTGAGGAATCCCCACGCCACGAGCGTCGTCCGGCGCACTGCGGCCAGCCAGCCCTCACCGAAGCGACCCGTGACGAGCGCGGCGATCGCGAACGAGAACGGGATGGTGAAGCCGACGTAGCCCGCGTAGAGCGCCGGCGGGTGGAAGGCCACGAGCGGATGGTTCTGCAGCAACGGGTTCGGACCCCGACCGTCGAGCGGCACCGGGCCCGACACCCCGGCGAACGGGTTCGCCGCGAACACCACGAGCGCCAGGAAGAAGGTGAGCACGACGAACTGCACGAGGGTCGCCCACGCGACGAGCCGATCCGCCGCCCGGCTCCGGAAGATCCACGCGGTGACCACCATGTAGACGCCCAGCACGAGGATCCACAGCAGGATCGACCCCTCGAGCGCCGCCCAGGCCGCCGTGAACGTGAACAGCCCGGGCGTGGCCCGGGCCACGTTGTCGGCCACGTACTGGATCGAGAAGTCACGCGCGAACAGCGCCCACTCCATGACCCCGAACGCCGCGGCGGCCGCCACCGCGGCGACGACCGCGTACCGGCGGGCCACCCCGATCAGCCGGGACCGGTCGGTTCCGATACCGACCGCGGTACTGACCCCGCCGAGGACCGCGGAGACGAGACCGACGACGAGGAGGGCCGAACCGATCTGGGCCCGCATCACTCGATCGGGTCGTCGGGACAGTTCGAGCCGCTCGCGCCGGAGGGCGGCGCCTCGTAGTCGTTGTCGTGCTTGATGAGCAGCCGCGACGAGACGAACGTACGGCCGCCGCGTTCCTCCCAGTGCCCCTCGGCCACGACGGGCGCGCAGTCCTCGAACAGCTGCGGCTCCGAACCGGTGTGGCGGACGCTCACCGTCGTACCGCCCTCGGTGAGCGAGAAGTCGACGCCGTCGCCGCGTCGATCGATGCTGCCGGGAACGACCCCGCCCCCGATCCGCATCGTCCGGGAGCCGTCGTCACCGCGGTCGGCGACGGCCTCCGAGACCGTCTTGAAGAACACGACGTTTCGCTGCAGCAACGACACCATCCACACGATCGCGACCACACAGAGCAACGCAGCCACGACGTAGCGCGCCTTCACGGAGTCGGCTCCGATCCCCGCTCCGCCCCCAGGCGGCGGCGCCGAACCACGAGCCGGACCGCGTACGCCCCCAGCGCCACCGCCGACACCGCGTAACCGGCGGCGACGTAGGACCAGTTGGAGGCCGCTGCCGCGGTCACGCGGTCACCGTCCCCGCCGCCGTGCGCTCCGCGATCGCCTGCGCCAGCGCCCGCTCCTCCCGGCCCTCCTCGAGTTGCGCGACCTCCAGGCGCGTGAGAACCAGCCATGCGTAGGCGAGCGTGTACGCGACCACGCCGCAGACGAGCGCCAGCGCCATCGAACCGCTGATCTTCACGTCGAGATCACGGTTGAACACCGTTGCGTCCTGGTGCAGCGTCTGCCACCACGACACCGAGAAGTGCACGATCGGGATGTCGGCCGCGGCCACCAGGGCCGCCACCGCGCACCGGGTTCCCCGCTCGGCCGCGGTCGCGCCCGTCCGCCGCAGGGCCAGATACCCGAGGTACAGGAAGAAGAGGATCGCCGCGCTCGTCAGGCGGGCATCCCACTCCCACCACGTACCCCAGGTCGGCTTCCCCCAGATCGAGCCCGTCACCAGCATCAGGCCTGCGAACACCACCCCGACCTCGGCCGAGGCGCCCGCGAGGAGATCCCACTCCGCCCGCCGGGTGCGGGGCACCAGCCAGAGGATCGACGCCACCGCGGTCACCCCGAAGGCCAGGTACGCGATCCACGCCGCGGGCACGTGCACGTAGAGGAGTCGGACCGCCTCCCCGCCCTGATCGGGCCGCGGCGGCGTGACCACGAGCCCGAGGTACACCGTCAGGCCCAGCAACACGAGCGTCAGCCCGCCGAGCGCGCGTCTCATGACTCCTCCAGGAGGGGACCGAATCCGATGACGCCCGCCACCACGGCGAGCACGGCGTAGGCGGCGAGCAATTGCACCCACGCCCACCCGTCGACCGCCGACAGGCCTAGCGCCGCCTCGAACGACCGGGTCGCCCCCAGCATCACCGGCGTCACCGCCGGGAGTACCAGGAGCGGGACGAGCGTCTCCCGGGCCCGCAGCCCACCGGCCAACACGGCGTAGACCGTACCGACGGCGGCGATCCCCACGGTCGCGGCGAGCGCCGCGCAGACCATGACGAGGATCCCGTGCACGGTCACGCCGTACATGATCACGACCGCGGCACCGAGCACCACCTCGAACACCACCAGTTCGACGGCGACCGCCCCCGCTTTACCGAGGAACACGGCCGCCCCGTCGAGACCCGAGAGCCGCAGGCCGTCGCGAGCCCGGTTCGCCTCCTCCACGCCGGCCGACCGGCCGACGGCGAGGAGAGCGGCCAGCAGTACGGCGGTCCAGAACAGCCCCGGGGCGGTCCGGCGGAGCAGGTCGCGGTCGGCGTCGAGCGCAAACGCGAAGAGGATCACGATCACCGTGCCGAACGGCACGATCTGCTGGAGCGCAACCCGCGAGCGGGCCTCGATGCGCAGGTCCTTGGCCGCCACGAGCACGGCGTCGCGCCCGAGGCTCACGACTCCCGCTTCCCGACCGGTTCCGCGGCAGCGATCCGTCCGCCGACGAGGCGGACCTCGCGGGTCACGAGCGGACGCGTCCTCTCCACCTCGTGCGACGCGACGAGCACGGTGCGCGCCTCGGCCGGTGCCGCCCCGAGCACCGCATCGAGCGCCTCCCGGCCGCGGTCGTCGAGCCCGGCGTGCGGCTCGTCGAGGAGGAGCAGAGCGGGGTCGCGGGCGAGGGCCAGGGCGAGCGAGAGGCGCCGGCGCTGTCCCTGGGACAGCCGCCCGTGCGCGACCCCGGCGAGCGGTTCGAGACCGACCCGGGCGAGCGCCGCGTCGGCATCGTCTGCCGTCCGTCCGCCGGCCCGGGCCGCGAAGCGGGCGTTCTCGGAGACGGTGAGGTCGTCGTAACAGAACGTCTCGTGGCCCACGAGGGCGATCCGCCGCCGGATGGCCCGCCGATCGCGCGCCAGGTCACTACCGAGGACCTCGGCCGTGCCGGAGCGCAGCGGCAGCAACCCGGCACACAGACGCAGCAGCGTCGTCTTGCCCGCGCCGTTGGGACCCGAGAGCAGCACGACCTCGCCGGCCTCGACGTCGAGGTCGACTCCGGCGAGGGCCGGGAACCGTCCGAGGGTGCAGACGGCCGATCGGAGGCGAATGCTGGACAAGCCGGCTCCACGGGAGAGGGATTCCGAGTCTACGAACGGGGCGCGGACCGCGGCGAAACGACCCCACCGGGCCGGTACCCTCCGCCGGGTGCGTGGGACCATCGCGGCCATCGGCCGGAGTCTCGTCGTGCTCGGGCTGCTCATCCTGTGCTTCGTCGCCTACCAGCTCTGGGGGACGGGCTACTTCACCGCCCGGGCCCAGGCCGACCTGAAATCCGACTTCTCGAATCGGATCGCGGCCGTCGACCCCGATGTCGTCGCCCCCCCGCCCACTGTCCGGCCCGCTACCCCGACCACCCGCCCCGCCCCGCCGACCCCGCCCGAGGGCGCCGCCGCGGGGATCATCACGATCCCGAAGATCGGGCTCAAGGTCGCCTTCGTCGAGGGCGTGAGCCGTGAGGACCTCAAGAAGGGGCCGGGCCACTACCCCGGCACCCCCTTCCCCGGCTCGCGCGGCAACGCCGGCATCGCCGGGCACCGCACCACATACGGTGCGCCGTTCCACAACATCGACAAGTTGGTCCCCGGCGACGAGATCATCACCGAGACGCTCGCCGGTCGTTTCGTCTACCGGGTCACCCGACAACTCATCGTCCGCCCGACCGACACCTACGTCGTCGCCAACACGCCCGACGCCCAACTCACCCTCACGAGTTGCCACCCCAAGTACTCGGCCGCTCAGCGCATCGTCGTCAAGGCCCGACTCGTGCCCCTCGTGAGTTCGACGCCCATCCCCGCCATCGTGCGACCCGCGGCTCCCCCCACGATCGACCTGGCCGAGGGACTCGAGGGCCGACACCCCAACCCGATGCCCGTCGTCCTCGCCGGGATCATCGCCGCCCTCGTCGGCCTCGCCTGGTGGTGGGCGTACCGGCGCTGGCGGCACCCGGCGACCCTCAGCGGGGTCGTGCTGTTCCTCGCCGCCCTGCTCCCCTTCTACGTGTTTCTCGAACGGGTGCTGCCGTCGGGCTATTGAGTCGGGAAGCGTCAGCGACCGTGGAAGCGGGGCGTTCGCTTCTCGGCGAACGCCGCCATTCCCTCCCGCAGATCGTCACTGGCGAACGCCTCGACCTCGCGGGCCGTGATCTCGGCCCGAGCCGCCTCCCCGAGCCACCGCGCCTCGGCGACCAGGTCGAGGGCGCGCTTGTGGCCCCGGACCGTCAACGGAGCCGACGCCGCGATTCCCTCCGCCACTTCCAACGCGGCCGCGAGAGCATCGTCGACCCGGTACTGCACCAGCCCGATCCGCTCGGCACCCTCGGCGTCGACACTGCGGCCGGCGAGGAGGAAGTCACGCGCCGCCCCCTGCCCGAGCAGATCGGCGAGCCGCCAGATGTTGCGAGCGCTGAGGTGGATCCCGAGCCTGCCGCCGGGGATCGCGAAGCGGGCCGTCGCTCCGGCGACCCGGATGTCACAGGCCACGGCCAACTGCATGCCGGCCCCCATGGCCGGGCCGTTCACCGCAGCAACCACCGGAACCGGGTGCGCCGATAGCGCGTCGAGCACCACCTCGAAGGCCGGTCGGAAGGTGTCCTCCCCGCTGCCGTCGGCTCCGAAGCGGGTGACGAGGTCGGCCCCGGCGCAGAACGCGGAGCCCGCACCCGTGACGACGACCGCACCGGCGTCGGCCCCGGTCGCCAACTCCGCCCCCAGGGCCTCGCAGAGCTCGCCGTTGAGCGCATTGCGCCGTTCGGGCCGGTCGATCGTGAGGAGGAGGACGGCGCCGTGCCGCTCGCTGCGGATCACGCCGTGCTCAGGTCTCGTCGATCCGGGCGATGAGATCGCCCTCGTGCACGGTGCCGCCGGGCTCGACGTGGATCTCCCGTACGACCCCGGGAACCTCGGTCACGACCGGGATCTCCATCTTCATCGACTCGAGGATGCAGATCTCGTCGCCCTCGGCGACCATCCGCCCCTCCTCGGCCGTCACCATCCAGACATTGGCCGTGATCTCGGCCCGGATCTCGTACACGGCAGGGATCGTACGCGCCGTCGGCCGCGCCGGGAGGCGTCGGCTCAGCGCCCCGTCCAGCGCGGCGGCCGCTTCTCGGCGAACGCGGCGATGCCCTCGGCCGCGTCGTCGGTCGCCGAGGTCACCGTGAGCATCCCCTGCAGGTAGTCGAGCGCCGCGTCGTCGTCCATGTCGAGGACCCGGTAGAACGACTCCCGCCCCCAGCGCATCGCGACCGGACTCCCCGCCGCCAGCTCGGCGGCGAGCGCCGCAACCTCGGCGTCGAGCCGATCGGCGGGTACGACGCGTTGGACGAACCCGATCCGGGCCCCCTCGTGCGCGTCGACCCGACGGCCCGTCATCATGAGGTCCAAGGCCGTCTTCGCGGGCATCGAACGCAGAAGCGGGACCGTGATCATGTAGGGCCAGAGCCCGATCCGCACCTCGGGTGTCCCGAAGACGGCGTCGTCGGCCGCTACCACGATGTCGCAGGCACAGGCGAGCCCGAAACCGCCCGCCAGGGCGTAACCGCGGACCTTCGCGACCACCGGCTTCCCGATCGTCCGGAGGTCACGGAAGAGGTCGGCCAACAGTCCCCGGCGGTCGTGGGCGTCGGCGCCGTTGCTCGCGATCCCTCCGTCGGCGGCCAGATCCGCTCCCGCACAGAACGCGCGGTCTCCGGCGCCGGTGATCACGACCACCCGCACGGTGTCGTCGGCCCGGGCCTCGGCCACCGCATCGCGCAGACCCTGCATCACCGCGAACGACATCGCGTTGCGCCGTTCGGGCCGATCGATGGTGATCACCGCAACCGCCCCGTCGCGCTCGTAGCGCACGTCGTCGCCGACCACGGACGGGAGGCTAGTTCGCGTACGCTTCGCCCCGTGCTGGTGTACGCGATCGCCGTGGTGGTCGCCCTCCTCGTGCCGGCTGCGACCCGGGGCTCCTACCGGCGCCTCATCGAGGTCGAGTGGCACTGGGGAATTCTGCTCTTCATCGGTCTCGCCCTCCAGATCTACCTCGATTACGTAGGCATGCCGCGGGCCCGATGGCACGACCTCGGCTTCGGTCTCCTCATCGCGTCGTACGTGCTGATCATCGGCTTCATCGGCCGCAACCTCGTGCTCCGGGGCATGGGCGTCGTGCTCATCGG
>Ga0208783_10000584_pt1 | contig 22204 bp, 16 predicted proteins | sample DEB19_08_DNA_2_FD_184529 | JGI IMG/M metagenome (GOLD analysis project Ga0208783, IMG submission 184529) | Aqueous microbial communities from the Delaware River and Bay under freshwater to marine salinity gradient to study organic matter... | ecosystem: Environmental > Aquatic > Marine >...
GCGCAGGACCGCCTTCGCGGCGAGTTCGTCGACGCGGGCCTTCGTGATCGTCGCCCATGCGCCACCGGACTGCGTGAAGATCGTCGTGTCCGCGGTGATGATCCGCTGGATGAAGAACCAGCAGCGTTCCAGGTGCCGGAGGTCGTTGTCGGCGGTGATGATCACGAGATCGAAGCCGCCGAGATGGTTGCAGAGCTTCGAGAGCGACGTATCGATGTTGCCCGGAACGAGCTGCACGCGGGCCAGGGAGTGCAGTCGCTGATGCGCCTGCTTGAGGGTGACGCCCGGTGGATCGGAGGGCAGCCGGCCCTCGAATCGATCGAGCCCCACGTAGTGCAGGTCGCCGGCCGGTCGCAGGCCGCTGGCGACGCCGAGGAGCCGCTCCGTGCGGGCCAGGGTGCCTAGGCCCATTTCGATGACCCGGCGGGGAGCGGCCCGTAGCACGTGCCGATAGAGCGGCCTTTCCGCGGCCGGGCTGGAGAATCGCGTCAGCCAGATCCGGCGAAACAGCCCATACCTCGCCATCGGACGCCCCCCGTGGAAGACGCACGAGGCGGGCCACCGCCTCTCCGTCACCTCGGGAAGGTTCGGTCAGGGGAGGAGGCGGCCTGCAGTCCCCACGAGGCCGCCGTCACACCTTGCCATGCCGCCGAGCAGATCGCTACGAGCCCCGGATCTTCTTGATCGCGGCGGCTGCAGCCGCTCTGACCGCCGTCGATGGATCCTCCTCGGACACGAGCTCCAGAATCGGGATCGCGGAGTCGGCGGCGGCGCCGATGTCGCCGAGGGCCACGGCCGCCTCGAGCCGCACCATCTCGCGGTCGCCGCGGACCGCGCGCCGCAGCAGGGGGACCGCCGATTCGAAGAGCGAGGCGTCCTGCGGGGTGATCTTGAGCGCGGCCCACGTGGCCACCGTGGCCAACAGCTCCTCCTTGGACTGCGCGAGCTCCCGCAGCCGGCTCGACGCCGCGGCGGCCGCGGGGCCGATGCGGCCGAGGGCATAGATCGCGGCGTAGCGCTGCTGCGCGATCTGCGCACCTTCGACGGCGCTGGCGTTCGTCGCTGCCGGCGGGTCGGCGAGCATCGTCATCAACTGCGGCACGGCGGCGGCGGCCTCCGGCCCGATCGCCCCCATCACCAGCGCCGCGTCGCCAGCCGCCGACCTGTCGGGATCGCTCAAGATGGCGGTCAGCTTGTCGAGCAACGGCTTGGCCGACGGGCCGATGCCAGCCAGCAATTCCAGGGCGATGAGCCGGCGCTGCGGATCATCGAGCAGCCCCCCCAGCGCCGGCACGCTGCGGCCGCGCAGGCGGACGAGCGCGGCGGCCGCGGCCGTCTGCACTTCGGGGTCTGCGTCCGTCAGCAGGCGTGCGAACGCCGTGGACACCGTGGCCGAAGACGCGTCGTCGAGCCTGCTCGAGAGATCGGAGAGCGCGGAAATCGATCCGCTGCGAACGTTGGCCCGCTCGCTGGCCAGGCTGGTGGTCAGCGCGTCGAGGGCCTTGCCGAGCCGCTCGGGGTCATCCGGCCGCAGCTTCGCGCGGGCCCAGGCTGCGATCGATGACAGAAACGGATCGGCGGATGCCATCATGCGTCCCAGCGGTTCGTCGGCATCGGTCGCCCGGATCTTTCCCAGAGCGAAGGCCGCGGCCAACTGCAGCGACGGGTCGGAGGATTCCACCGCCCGGATCAGTTCACCTGCGGCAGGCTTCGCTGCATCGCCGATCGCACCGAGTGCGAGGATCGCCTGCACTCGTTCCTCCGGGGCGCCGTCGGCCAGCGACGTGACGAGCAGGTCGACTGCCGGCGCCGCGGCGGGACCGAGCTCCGTCAACGCCAGTTCCGCCCAGTACCGCGCGCGGGGATTCTTCAGCGACTCCATCAAGAGCGGAACCGACACCGGGCCCAAGTCGGCCAGCGAGTGCAGCGCCGGCAGCACCACGGAGGGGTCGGCGTCGCCCAGCTGCTTGTTCACAAGGGGGGCCAGCACTTCCGGCGACGGGTTGAACGCTTCGATCGCCCGTAGGGCGGACCGCCGCACGCGGGCGTCGGCGTGGACCGTGGCGCCGATGAGAGCCTTCATGGCGTCGGCGTAGGCGTCGGCATCCGCCTTCGGGATCGCGGCTTCGGCGCGGCCGTCATCGCGGCGAATCCGGGCGATCGCCGCCGCCGCCTGGGTGGCGACGATCGGATCGGGATCTGCCAGCAGGCCGACGAGCTTCGGAGTGGCGGAAATCGCGTCTTCGCCGATCATGCCCACGGCGCGGGCGGCATGCCAGCGGGTGCGGACGTCCTTGTCGGCCATGAATTTCAGCAGATCGTCGAGCGCCTCCTTGGCGTTCTGGCCCAGCTTGGCGATCTCGTCGATCGCGAGCACGCGGGCGTTCTCGTCGGCGGCCACAGCCAGCGTCTTTCGCAGGGCCGCGATTCCGTCGGCCGGCTGTGGCATCGTGGCGGGCGGCTGCGCGACCGCGGTCGGAGCCGGGGAGGCAGCGGGTGCCGTCGCAGCCGCGGGCCGCTCGGCCGGCGGCTGTGGCGTGACGGGCTGCTGCGTGACGGGCTGTGGCCGAGGAGGTGCGGGAGGCGCCGGCTGGCTGCATCCCCCGACGACAACGCCACCCAGGATTCCGATCAGCAGGATCGCCGGCAGATGCCTCATCGCGCGCAGCTCCACGAGAAAAACGGAGGAAAACTCGAAGGGAAAGAGACTGGACTCGGTTCGTTCCACGGTCATTTCACTGTCGTCGCCGCAGTCCGACCAGAGTATACTCCAAGGGGTTTTTTAGACACCGCAGTTGCCTCGAATCCCCGCCGTTGCAGCCCGTCTCAATGTGAGGATGTCTCATGGCCAGCCTGCCTCCCGCCCTGCGTCTGATCCGCTCGGTTCGTCCTGCCATCGTGGCTGTCGGCGCCGCCGCGGCGCTGTGGCCCGTGGCGAGTCCCGGCCAGTGGGGACACGGTGGGTGGGGCGGCCAAGGGGGAGGCGGCTGGGTGAGCTGGGCGTCGACCGCGCAGCAGGGGGCCGACATGGGCATGGCCGACGTGATCCGCTCCGAGGGCTACAGAAACCTGCAGAATTCCGAGGCCGCCAAGAGTTGGGAAGAGGCCAAGACGCTCGAGATCCAAAACCGCATGCGGTGGACGGAGACTTACTTCGAAATGCGGAAGACCAATCGGGAGGCCCGGGCCGCCGAGGCGGGGCCCCCGGTGACGCAGGAGCAGGCGATCCGCATGGCGAAGATGGCGATGCCTCCGCGGCTGGGCTCCACGCAGCTCGATCCGGTCACCGGGCACATCGAGTACCCGCTCGTGCTCCAAGACCCGATTTTCAAGCCTTACCGCGAGAGCCTCGATCGACTGTTCGCGGAGCGGGCGTCGTCCGGCGGCAGTCTGCAGTACGAGCAGCACGCCGAGATCCAGAAGACCGTGTCGAAGTTCATCGAGGCGCTGAAGCAGCGCGTCGACGACTACGCTGCCGGCGACTACGGCAGGGCCCGCACGTTTCTCGACAGCATCGCCAACGAATCGCGCATGCCCGCGGGGTGAACCGCAGCTGCAGGCGTCACGCGACCGACTACCCTGCACCGTCGACGCCCCGGGCCGGCACGCGGACCCGCCGCAGCAGGGGTACCGTTGCCAGCCGCAGCAGGCTCGACGCGGCGAACACGGCGAAGTAGCCGCGGCTGTCCTCGCCCAGGGTCCGCAGCAGCAGGCCGCCGGCGGCCGCACCCGCGACCGTCGCGATCGCGAGCCCCAGGTTGTAGACCGTGATCACGCCAGTGCGGTCGCGATGCGGCACCGCGTCGAAGAAGAGCAGCGCCACGGCCAGCTCCCAGGTGGCCCAGCACGAGCCTGCCAGCACCTGCACCGCGACCAGATACGCGACATCCGCGGAGAGCAGCCATAGGAGCGACAGAGGGATGACCGAGAGCCCGCCGAGCCACAAGAGGCCGAGCGAGCCGACCCGCGATCCGATCCTGCCCAGCGTCGGTAGGATCAGGGCTTTCGCGAGGAAGCTCGTCGCCACCACCAGCATGAAGGCGTGGTAGGAGAAGCCCCGCTCGCGGAGCATGTACGGCGTGAAGTAGGGGGCCGAGAACTGGGCCGTGAAGACCAGCGCGCAGAGATACGTCACCAGTGGTCCGGCGGGCGAGGCCGCCATCCGCCGCAGCGTGTCGGCCAGTTCACGCAGCCAGCCGGGCCGCGGGGCCACGGGCGCGGTGTCGGCGGCGCGGCGGACCGCGGGCCGGTCGAGCTCTCGGCAGTGCGCCAGCATCATCGTGGAGACCGCCCGGCACAGGCCGGCCGCGATGAACAGGCCGGCGAAGGCCAGAAGCGTCACTCCCCTGCCCTCGCCCCACTGCAGGATCAGGCCGCCGAGCACGAAGCCCACGAATACGCCGAACTGGCCGAGCCGGTTGCGGTTGGCGAAGTACGCCGTCCGCATCTCCTCCGGGATGAGCGTGCCCATCCAGGCGTTCCACGCCGGGGCGCCCGCCATGCCGGCCGACCAGTAGACGGCCGCCGCCACGAGCAGCTCCGTCAGCGAAGCGCTGCCGCGGATCGCCCACGCTGCGAACGGAATGAAGCTCAAGGCCTGCACGCTCGTGCAGGCGATCACCCAGCCCCGGTTGGTGCCCAGCCGCGTCACGGCCAGCGGCGTGATCAGCTGGAAGATGGCGCCGGCGAGCACCGGAACGCTGGCCATCATGCCCGCCGCCACCGGCCCCAATCCCAGTGCCAGGGCAAAGGCGGGGATGTAGGTTTCCCCGCAGCCGACCATCAGGCTGAAGGCGGCTGCGTCGGCCGCGGAGACCCAAAGGTCGCGGCGCAGCCCCGCCCGCGGCACGATCCTCGGAAAGCGGGAGCGGGGGGACGGGTGGGCGGTCAAAGCGCGAGGTCTACGATAACGGGGAAGTCCAGCCGGAGGGGGCCGCGGAGAAAGATGTTTATACTGCCGCCCGGCCGAAGCGTCCGAGGCCGGCGACCGTGGCGTGCCGCCGCGGGGCATCCGTGACGCACAGCGAAGGAAGACGCCGATGAAAGCGCTCGTGACGGGGGCGACAGGGTTCGTGGGGCCACGGCTGCTTCGGCTGCTCGATCGGCCCGTGGTGCTCTCCCGCAATCCGGACCGGGCCCGGGCCGCGATCGGCACGCTGGCCGAACGGATCGTGCGGTGGGATCCGCTGCTGGGGCCGCCTCCCCAGGACGCGTTCGAAGGCGTCGACGTCGTGCTCCACCTCGCCGGAGAGTCGGTGGCCGAGGGCCGCTGGACCGCGGCCCAGAAGGCGCGGATTCGTGACAGTCGGGTGATCGGCACCCGGCATCTGGTGCAAGGCATCGCACAGGCGGGGGCGCGACCGCGGACGCTCGTGTCGGCATCGGCGGTCGGCTACTACGGGGACCGCGGCGAGGAGGAGCTGACCGAGTCGGCCGGCCCCGGCCACGACTTCCTGGCTGACGTGTGCGTGGCGTGGGAGGAGGAAGCCCTGGCGGCCAGGCGGCACGGCGTGCGCGTGGTGACGGCCCGGACGGGAATCGTTCTCGGATCGGGTGGCGGTGCGTTGGCCAAGATGCTCACGCCGTTCAAGTTGGGTGGGGGTGGGCCGCTGGGCAGCGGCCGGCAATGGATGCCCTGGATCCACGTCGCCGACCTGTCGCGGCTCTACGTGCACGCCGCGGAAACGCCGTCGATCGACGGACCGATGAACGCCGTCGCCCCACACCCGGTTCGCAATAGCGAGTTCACCAAGGCGCTGGCCCGGCAGCTGCATCGTCCCGCCTTCCTGCCCGCGCCCTACTTCGGGCTTCGGCTGCTCTTCGGCGAGTTCGCCCAGGTGCTCTTCGCGTCGCAGCGGGTGATCCCGCAGGTCGCCAACGACACACGCTTCGTGTTCCAATATCCGGAGATCGCCGCCGCCCTCAAGGAAATCCTGTCGACGGCGGCCTGAAGCCGCCGCCTGCGGCCCGCCCGGGCGATCCGCGGTCAGCCGCCTGCCGGGTCCCGGCCGTCGATCCACGGGCCGGCGAGCTCCATCGAGGCGTCGGGCCGCAGCGTGCTGCCTGTCGTGCCGGCGTGCCAGCCGGGCACATGACGCGGCGTTCCGCGGGCCTTCGACAGCGACTCCCACCTCGAGGCCCAGCCGGGATTGCCGTCGGTGTACGCGCCGGTCGTGGCGTCGAAGTGGTAGACCTTGCCGTTGCGGTAGCTCATCGCGCCGAGGATCACGGTCACGACGGCGGCGGCCCCGAGATCGGGCGTGTTGTTGCACAGCTCCGGCCTGCCGGCAAAAACTGCGTCCAGCCAGTTCTGGAAGTGGAGCGCCGTGGTGTTGTTCTTCTTGAGGTCGTCCGCCGTGAGCCCGGTGCGGATCACCTCGTCCTTGATCGAAGCGTCGAACGTGACCTGCGGCCGCTCGGCCAGGAACGTGAACTCGGTGAACTGCTCGCCGTTGCCGAATTCGAAGGCTCCGTTGTGGCCGCGGATCACCTGCTTGATGCGGGAGTTCTCGTTGCACATCGTCGCCGAGATCAGTCCCTGGCAGCCCTCGTTGTAGTCGGCCACGACCGTCGCCACGTCGGGCACCTGCCGGGTGTCCAGTTCCAGGTAGATGCCCCCGGCGCCCACGACCCGAGCCGGATAGCGGAGCCCTGTGGCCTTGAGCATCGCGGTGGTGCGGTGCACGAACAGGTCGGTGAACATGCCGGATCCGAAGGGCCAGTAGCACCGCCACTGGGCGTAGAGGGCCCGGTCGAAGTCCATCCGCGGCGCGAGGCCGGCCGCGACGCCGAGCCAGCGATTCCAGTCGATCGTCTTCGGGGTCATCTCCTTCTCGAGCTTGTAGTAGCGCCATTGCCCCACGGACGAGTTGCGGAAGTACTCCGTCTGGAAGCCGAGCACCTTGCCGAGCTTGCCAGCGTCGATCAACTCGCGGGCCTGATCCCAGACCTTGAGGCTCGTGGACTGGACGCCCACCTGCATCACCCGCCCCGTCTCGCGCCAGACCTTGACCACGTCGAGTGCCTCCTCCACCGTCTTGGTCATCGGTTTCTCGGCGTAGACGTGCTTGCCGGCCCGCAGCGCGTCGATGATCTGCCGGTGATGCCAGTGATCGGGTGTGCCGATGCACACGGCGTCGACGCCCTCGTCGGCGAGCATGTCGGCGTAATCGACGTAGCGCTTCGGTTCGCTGCCCGTCTCCTTGCGGATGAAGTCGCAGACCTTGTCTTCCTGGTTCTTGTAGACCTCGCTGACGGCCACCAGATCGATCTTCGCCCCTTCGGCGCGGAGCTTGGCGAGCGTCTTGACGTGCGCGCCGAAACCGCGGCCGCCGGGGCCGATGAACCCGATCCGCAGCCGGCTCGCCGAATCGGCCGGCGGCGCGGCGAAGGCGGGCGCGGCCGACGCGGCGATCGCGCCGGCACCGACGGAGGCGCCCAGGAAGCCGCGGCGAGTGGTTGACGGCACAGAGGGACTGGTCTTCGCCATGGGAAGGCTCCTGGTGAACGTCACGACTGGGCCGGCGACGCGGCTGGTCCGTAGCCCGTTCGGATCATTCCAGCACGGGCGTGGTGGCAGTGCCAGCAGCGCCGAAAATCGCTGGGGTGCGGCCGCTCACCCCGCGGTCGCCGAACCGGCCGCCGCGCGGCCGAGCCGGTCGGCCACGGGCCGCCAGTCCTCGGTGGCGGGCGGTGCGTCGACGACGATGGCGTCGAGGCTGCGGCGGTCGACGGCATGGAGTGTCGCGTAGAGGGTCGCGGCGTAGGCGGCCGGATCGGCCGGCATCGGCACCACGACCAGATCTCGCGATGTGGCCAGGGTCCGCACGTCGGCGTCGGCTCCGCGGGTCGTGAGCCAGCCGACACGCTTGCCAGCCTGGACGAGCGCCGCCACCCGTGTCGCTGCCGTTTCCGACAATTCCAGCGGCGTGCGTGGGGCGTAGTGCTTGCGCTGCCGTCCCGGTGACCTGGCCGGCAGAGCAGACGCGTCACCGCCCTCGCCCGCCTCCGGCGCCGTCACGACCGGGCCGCCGACGACTCCCTCCAGCTCGACTCGTGAGATCGGTCCGGGCCGGAGGATCGTCGGCGGCGCGGTCGTGCAGTCGACCACCGTCGATTCGATGCCCCGGTCGCACGGCCCGCCGTCGAGAATCAGTTCGACTCGGCTGCCGAGGCCATCGAGCACGTGCCCGGCCGTCGTCGGCGACAGCTGCATCGAGCGGTTGGCGCTGGGGGCGGCCAGCGGACGACCGAGCTTCTCGATCAGCCGCCGCGTCAGCGGATGCGCGGGGCAACGGATCGCCACCGTGGATCCGCCCGCGGTCACGGTCGCCGGCACCCGTCGGCCGCAGGGCACGATCACGGTGACCGGCCCGGGCCAGAGCGCCGCCGTGATCCGCTCCGCTGCCTCGGGCCACGACGCCGCCACAGACCGTGCCATCCCGACATCGGCCACGTGCACGATCAGCGGGTTGGAAGCCGGCCGTCCCTTGGCCGTGAAGATGCGGTCGACCGCGTCGCCGTCGAGGGCATCGGCCGCGAGTCCGTAGACCGTCTCCGTCGGGATGGCTACGAGCCCGCCATTCGCCAGCAGGCTCGCGGCCCGGTCGAGCGCCTGCTCGGTGCTGGCCGGCGGAGCGGCCAGCCCTGCTGGCCAGCTGATCGGCAGGATGTCGGGAAGCGGGCGGGCCATGAGCACAGGTTGCAACGCCGCGGAGGCCAGAGCAAGATGCATGATCCGCGGTGCAGGATTCCGGTCCGCACCGCGCACGACGCACCCTGCGACGGATCGAAGTCCCGTGGCCGACTCCAGTCCCTCCCCGAGCATCGCGGCCAGCGCCCCCGCCCGCGTCGGCGTGGTGATGGGGAGCCGTTCGGACTGGGCCACCCTCCAGCGGGCGGCGGAGACGCTCGGGCAGTTCGGCGTACCACACGAGTGCGAGATCGTCTCGGCCCATCGCACGCCCGAGAAGCTCGCCGAGTACGCCCGCTGTGCCGCGGGCCGCGGGCTCAAGGTGATCATCGCCGGCGCCGGGGGGGCGGCGCACCTGCCTGGCATGATCGCCGCCCAGACGCACCTGCCGGTCCTCGGCGTGCCCGTCGAGTCGTCGATGCTGCGGGGCGTCGACTCGCTGCTTTCGATCGTGCAGATGCCGGCCGGAATCCCCGTGGGCACGCTCGCCATCGGGCCGGCCGGCGCGGCCAATGCGGCGCTGCTCGCCGTCGCCATCCTGGCGGTCGAGGATGCCACGCTCCGCGACCGGCTCGTCGCCTACCGCGCGGCGCAGACCGACCGCGTCCTCGCCGAGCGGCTGGAAACGGAAGGCTCCGCATGGGCGGATCGCCGCAGCGGCACATGAGCGGGCCCGTGATCGCGCCCGGGGCCACGCTGGGCGTGATGGGGGGTGGGCAGCTCGGCGCGATGTTCGCCACGGCCGCCAAGCGCATGGGCTACCGCGTGGAGGCCATCTCCGACGTGGCCGACTGCCCGGCGGTGCATCACTGCGACCGCGTCCACGTGCTGGCCTACGACGACGCCGCCGGTCTCGCCGCCGCCGCCCGCGGGCTGGACATCGTCACATTCGAGTTCGAGAACGTGCCGGTGGCGGCGGCGCGGGCGCTGGCCGACGTGGTGCCGGTGCGGCCGGCGGCCGACGTGCTGTTCACCACGCAGGACCGCGGCCGCGAGAAGGCGTTTCTCGTGCGGCACGGCTTCCCCTGCGCGCCGCACCGGCTGGTGCGGTCGCGTGCCGAACTGGCGACCGCGGTCGCGGCCTTGGGGCTGCCGGCCGTGCTGAAGACCGTCGCCTTCGGCTACGACGGGAAGGGGCAGCGGAAGCTCGAGGCCGATGCGGGCACGGCTGCGGTCGATCAGGCCTGGAACGACCTCGGCGGCACCGCTGGCCGGGAGCTGGTGCTGGAGGGCTGGATCGACTTCGATTGCGAGATCTCCGTGGTGGCGGCCCGGGGTCTCGACGGGGCAACGGCAGTGTTCGCTCCGACACGGAACGACCACGTGCGGCACATTCTCGACGTTTCCTCCACCCCCGCCGCCCTGCCCGAGCCGGTACTCGCGGAGGCGCGGCGGGTCGCCGTGGCCGTGCTCGAGGGGCTGGGCGTCGTGGGCGTGGCCTGCGTCGAATTTTTCGTCACCCGGGACGGCCGGGTGCTCGTCAACGAGATCGCCCCGCGGCCGCACAATTCGGGGCACCTGACGATCGCCGCGTGCGAGACGTCGCAGTTCGAGCAGCAGGTGCGGGCGATCTGTGGACTGCCGCTGGGATCGACGAGACCGCTCGCGGCCGCCGCCATGGCGAACCTGCTCGGCGACTGCTGGGAGATGGCCGGAGGCAGCCCCGACTGGCCGGCGGCCCTCGCCCTGCCCGGCGTGAGCCTCATGCTCTACGGCAAGAGCGAGCCACGCCGCGGCCGCAAGATGGGCCACCTGACGGCGCTCGCCGGCTCGGTCGACGAGGCGATCGCGAAGGTCCGCCAGGCCCGGGCGGCCGCGTGCCGGACGGGAAGCCGCGGCTGACTCCGCCACAGCGACACCGCGGTGTGCCCGGAAAGCGGTGAGCCCGCCGGACGGCGTCGGCGTCAGGCCGGCTGGAGCACCACCTTCACCAGTCCCGGCTCGCGGTGGTGCAGCCGGTCGAACCAATCGGGGCCTTCCGCCAACGGCGCGACCTTGCTCACGAATCCGGAGAGGTCGACCCGCCCTGCGGCGACCAGCCGGATCGCCTCCGGGTAGCAGCCGGCCGAAGCGCACGATCCTTGCAGCCGCAGCTGCCGGGTGACGACCGCCTGCAGCGGTAGTTCGATCGCCGGCGACACGTTGCCCACGAGCACGACCGTGCCGCCGCGGGTCGCCGCCGCCACCGCGGTCTGCACGGCGGCGGTGTTGCCCACCGCCTCAATGACGACGTCCGCGCCATCCGTGTCGGCGGACGACGTGCCCCAGGCGGCCGCCCGCTGGCCGGCATCGGCGGCGGCGACGATCGTCTCCGTGGCGCCGAGCCGCCGCGCCTGTGCCAGCCGGGCCTCGTCGATGTCGATGGCCGCGATTCGCGGCACGCCCCAGGCCTTGAGCGACGCCGTCACCGCCAGGCCGATGGTGCCGCAGCCGACCACGACCGCCGAACGCGTGCCGGTGCCGACTTCGCCGAGCCGCACGGCGTGCAGCGCGATCGTGAGCGGCTCGAGCAGGGCCGCCGACACGAAGTCGAGCCCGTCGGGGATCGGATAGACCACGCGGCGCGGCACGACGACGTACTCGGCGAAGCAGCCGTGGCGGCGGTAGGTGCCGCAGGAGACACCGAGCACCTGCCGGTGCGTGCAGAGGTTCTCGCAGCCGGCACGGCAGTGCTCGCAGCTGCCGCAGAAGATCGTCGAATCGATGGCCACGCGGGTGCCGATGGCGATGTCCGCGACGCCCGGGCCGACGTCGTCGACCGTGCCCGCGGCCTCGTGCCCCATCACCAGCGGCGGGATCCGTCGCCCGGTGGAGCCGGTGAAGCCGTGCACGTCGCTGCCGCAAATCCCGCAGGCGGCGATGCGGATGCGGACCTCGCCGGGGCCGGGGATCGGATCGTCGACGTCGGCGATGGCGAGGCTGCCGGGCGTGGTGAGCAGGAGGGCCTTCATGGGTGGACGTTCCTGTGGTGAAGCCTGGGACGCGAGTGGAGCGGGCGTGAAGACACAGTAGATGACGCGGCGGCGTCGACGGTCAACGCGTGCCGCTCGCGTCGGACGCCGGGTGAATCACTGCGGGGTGAGCGATCGGCCGCGCCAGGAGGTCTTGAGACCGAGCAGGCGGCGGGCCAGGGCATGCCACTGGATGACGAGAAAGACGGCGATGCCCAGGGGGTGCGCGCAGGCGCTCGAGACGCTGTGGCGGAAGCGGACGGCCTCGAGCAGCCGCGGCAGGAATGTGGCGACGGTGGCGAGCACGGACGCGGCGACCGCCCACGACGGCCAGCCTCGCCAGCCGGTGGCGAGGCCCGTCGCGACGAGCAGGGGTGGCAGCAGCTGGCCGCCGGCGAGGAGCAGTGTGAAGGGCAGGATCGTCGCCGGCGCGCCGATTCCTTCGGTTGCGTTCTTCGAAAGTCCGCTCCAGACGTCCGCGCTGCGGGTGTACATGCGGCAGCGGGCGATGCCCGTGGCGTCGAAGATGTCGGTCCGGAAGCCCGCCCGCCGGTAGGCGCGGGGCAGCTTGATCCCGTCGTGCAGCGACGCCCTGATCGCGGCGTGGCCCCCGGCCGTGGCGTAGTCGGCGCGCCGCGTGACGAACAGCTGTCCGCAGCCGGCGGCCAGGCCGGGGCTGCGGTCGCTGCGGCTGCGGGCGATCGGCAGGAAGCCGAGCAGCACGAAGTGGATGAGCGGCAGCAGCAGCCACTCGAGGAACGAACCGGTGATCTGCCGCGGGAAGCCGCTGACGAGCGCGGCGCCGGAGGCGTCGAGGAAGGCCAGGCTGCGGGCGACGGCGTCGGGCGAAAGCGACACGTCGGTGTCGAGGAACACCCAGGTATCGTGGGCCGCGGCCTCGGCCAGCTGCGCACAGGCGTGCTGCTTGCCGCACCAGCCCGGCGGCAGCGGCCTGCCGCGGACGAGTCGGACACGCGGATCGGCGGCGGCGACCCGCTCCACGATCGCGTCGGTGCCGTCGGTCGAGCCGTCGTCGAGTACGACGAGTTCCAGTGTCACGCCGCGGCTGGCGAGCACCGCCTCCGCGCAGCGGCCGATCGCCGCCGCTTCGTTTCGCGCCGGCACGAGCACCGACACCCGCGGTCCGGCCAGCGAAGTCCCCTGCCCCGTGGACGGATCGGGAGGCGGCGGCAGGAACACCCTGAGGTTTGCGACCGTCAGGGCCGCTGGGATCGCCGCGAGCGCCGCGGCGGCCGCCGAAAGGAGCGGGAGCGTCTGCATCACGCCCGCTCCCCGCCGTGGGAGGCGTCGAACCGCTCGCCGCGCCGCCAGGCGGCGAGCCGGCGGAGGGAGTCGTAGGCCCAGCCCACGCCGACCTCGCCCGCGGCGAGTCGCCGAAACAGTTCAGGATCGCGGCGCACCGCGGCCGCGGCCAGCCTGTCCTGGGTGGAGGCGAGCGCAGCCTCGAGGACATCGGCCCATTCCTTCGCGGAGCGGTCGCCGGCGTCGGCGATCCGCATGCCGGGGCCGAACGCCACCAGCGCCTCCGGCAGTCGCTCGTTCCAAAACGGATACTCGACCGCCACCGGCACGACCAGGCCGCGGCCTGCCGCGGCGACGGCGTGGCCCACGCCGGGCCGGAGCCGCACGGGTCGGACCCGCGGGTCGGTGAACTCCCCCTGCGACGTGATCCAGAAGATCACGTCGGTGCGGCGGCTGGCCGCCTTCGCGAGGCGGAGGAACCTGGCGGCCCCCCGCCAGCTCGCCGGGTCGATGCCGAGGAATCCGATCCGTTCCATGAACCGGTACTTGCCCAGCGCCCGCGCGTCGATCGGTCCGTAGTTGAGCCTGTCGGGAAAGAGCGTCTCCGCGACCAGGAGGAAGATCAGCGGGTCCCACCAGCCGGGATGGTTCGTGTAGAAGACCACCGGCTCGCCCTGGATATCCGGATGGCCCCGGGTGCCATCCGCCCCATCCAGCAGCCGCAGGGCGTGGAAGTGCCGGCGGAAGTACCGGCGCACGTACCACATGAACCACCCGTAGAGCTGCCGGGAAAACGCCGGCAGATCGTGGTCGCGGTGATCATCCGGCGTGGCCATGGCGACGCCCGCGGGTCAGACTGGGCAGACCGCCGTACCCGCGGGCAAGGCCGCGTGGGCGACGATGCCGTCGCGGTCGACGCAATCGGCGGCGATCCAGCCCGACATCATCACCATCGGCATGCCGGGTCCGGGATGGGCCGAACCGCCGGCGAGGTACAGGCCCGCGACGTCGGGCGAGCGGTTTGCCGGCTTGAACGCGCCCAGGAACCTGCCGTGGCTGGCGAGCCCGTAGATGGCGCCGTCGAGCACGTGGTAGCGGTCGTGGATGTCCTGGGGCGTCAGCGTACGCTCGAACACGATGTGCCGCTCCAAGTCCTTCATGCCCGCCGTCGATTCGAGCTTCTCGATGATCCGCCGCCGGTAGGGCGCCAGCATCTTCGACCAGTCGTGGTGCGGCCGCAGGTAGGGCGTGTGCACGAGGACGTAGAGCGCCTCGCCGCCGGGCGGAGCCACGCCCGGCTCCGTGACGGCCGGAGCGCAGACGTAGCATGTCGGGTCGGCGGCGGGCTCGCCGCGGCGGTAGATCGCGTCGAACTCCTCGTGTGGGTCGCGGGAGAAGACGAAATTGTGGTGCAAGAGCTGGTCGTACCGCCTGTCGAGGCCGAGGTAGAGCACGACGCCCGAGCAGGCGGGCTCGTATTTCCGGCGGGCCAGAAAGCGGTCGCGCGGCTGCCCGTCGACGAGCTCGCGGTGCGTGCGGACGCTGTCGGAGTTGCTCACGACCGCACCGGCGAGGATCCTCTCCCCGGCCGCGGTTTCCACGCCCCGGACTCGGCCCCCCTCCACGACGATCCGCCGGATCGGCGTGCGCGTGCGGATGTCGACGCCGAGATCAACAGCGAGGCTCGCCAGAGCCCGCGGCACCGCGCCGGTCCCTCCGCGCGGATACCAGACACCCTCGTGAGACTGCATGTGGGCGATGCCACAGAGCACGGCCGGAGACGACTCCGGACAGCTGCCCACGTACTGGGTGAAGTGGTCGAGCATCTGGGCGGCCCGCGGGTCGGGCACGAAAGAACGGATGGTGCCGGCCACGCTGCGGCCCGGCCGCATTCCCATCACCTCCCTGATGATCGACAACGACACGCCCCGCCGCGGATCGAACATGTCCTTGAGACCGCCGACGTTCCGCCAGAAGAAGTACTCGTTCGAGATGCGGTGCAGCTGCTCCGAAAGGTCCATGAACCGTCCGTAGCCGGCGCCGCTGCCAGTGCCCGGTGCGTAGGCGTCGAGCGTCTGTCGCATGCGGGCGACGTCGGCGACGAGATCGAGCGCCGTGCCGTCGGTGAAGAAGCTGCGCCACTGGGGATCCAGAGGCACGAGGTCGAGGTGGTTGCCGAGGTCGCGGCCGGCCTCGGCGAAGATCCGCTTGAGCACGCCCGGAATGGTGAGGATCGTGGGGCCCATGTCGAACCGGAAGCCCTGCTCGGCGAGCACGGCCGCCTTGCCGCCGACCCACGCATTCTTGTCGCAGAGCGTCACCGCGTAGCCGCGGGCTGCGAGCGTGCATGCGGCGGCGAGCCCTCCGAGGCCGCCGCCCACCACGACCACGTTGTTGGAGTCACCGGTCGTCTTCATGGCGTCGTCCTCGGGTGCGCTGGGGGCGGCCGCTGGGGCGGGGCGAAACGGGCTGTCTTCCCGCGGTCACGGAGTGGCGCTGGCCGGCTCGCCGGCCTGGATCGAGGACCCATGATCCCAGCAGCGGGGACCGATGCCAAGGTCATCCAGCAGGAGGTCGGAGGTGATCCGTGCCGACGAATAGATGACCGGCAGGCCGCTTCCCGGGTGCGTGCCGCCGCCGACCAGGTACATTCCTTCGAGATCCTCGAACCGGTTGTGGGGTCGCATGTGCAGCATCTGGCCGAGGTCGTGCGACAGGTTGAACGTGGCCCCGCGGTAGATTTCGTAGCCGTCCTGCCAGTCGTCCGGCGTGATCATGGTCTCGTGCCGGATCCTGTCCCGCACGCCGCGGATACCCAGCTTGTCGAGCTGATCCAGCGCCACTTCGCGGTAGCGGGCCGCCTCTCGCCGCCAGTCGACGTTGGGGTGGCGGTGCGTCACGGGGATCAGCAGATAGAGCGTGCTCATCCCGGGCGGCGCGAGCGTCGCGTCGGTGACGCAGGCATTCTGCACGTACATCGAGGGATCAGCGCTGAGCACGCGACGCGACTCGATGTCGGCGAGGTTGTCGCGGTAGTTCTTCGACAGATAGATGGTGTGGTGCGGGATGTCGTCGTAGAGCCCCTCGATGCCGAGGTAGAGCATGAACGTGGAGCACGAGAATCGTTTCGCCGCGATCTTCCGGTCGCTCCACCGCCGCCGCAGCGCATCGGGCACGAGCCTGGTCATCGTGCGGGCGAAGTCGGCGTTGACCACCGTGGCGTCGGCCTCGTAGCTGCCCTTCGCCGTGCGGGCCGCGGTCACCCTGCGACCCGCGAATTCCAACGCCTCGACCGGTTCGCCGTAGTGGATCTCCACGCCCATGTCGGCGGCGATGCGGGCCATCGCCGCCGACACGGCGCCGCATCCACCTATCGGATGGTAGACGCCGTGCTCGTACTCCAGGAACGACAGGATGGAGAACAGGCTGGGGCAGCGGAATGGCGACATGCCGAGGTATTTCGACTGGAAGGTGAACGCCAGCCGGATGCGTTCGTCGGAGAAGAACGTCCCCAACTCGGCGTCGAGGCTCTTCCAGGGCTTGAGCAGCGGCATCAGCTTGACGAGATCGGGCGTTGCCAGATCCATCCAGCTTTCGAAGGGCTGTTCGAGGAACGGCGCGAACCGGTCGAACTTCTCGCGGGTGGCCCGCATGAATCGCGTGAAGGAGCCGCGGTCGGCGGGCGACAGCCGCGAGACTTCGGCCTCCATCCGGGCGACGTCGGGCGTGGCGAGCAGTTCGCCGCCGGCGCCGAACACGAGCCGGTATTGGGGGTCGAGGCGGACCATCTCGACCTCCTGCCGCAGGTCGTGGCCGGTGGCGGCGAAGATCTCCTCGAGCACCCGCGGATAGAGGAAGAACGTGGGGCCGAGGTCGAAGCGAAACCCTCCGGCCGTGGAGATGGTGCTGGTGCGGCCGCCGGGAACCTCGAGCCGCTCGAGAATCCGCACGCGGACGCCGGCCCGGGCGAGCAGCATGGCGGCGGCGAGCCCGCCGGGCCCGGCGCCGATGATGTTGACCGTGCGCGTCATCCGCACCCTCGCGGGATCCGGCGCTGGGCGACGAAACGATGCCGCGGCGTCCGGCCGATACGTTCAGCAAACGCCGCCACTATAGGTCGGTCGGCCGCAGGGTCAAGAAAGGGTGGCGTCGCTCGCCGCGCGGACGATTCGCTGTGTCTGCGCTGCGGGCCGCGGCTCTCTGGGGGAAGCCTCGCGGCCGAGCCGTCGGGAGGGCGGTATGGAGAGGGCCAGGTCAGTACGGAATGTAGACGCCCGACCGTACGGGCCGCAGGCCGCCGAAGGGGCCACGGCGATAGAGCGGGACGGCGACGGCGGCCGGCGCGTAGTAGGTGGTGACCGGCGCCGCGTAGACGGGGGCCGGGGCGTAATAGCTGGTCACCGCGACCGGAGCGGCGGCGACCGGCTCCACGGCGGCGTAGTTGGCCACTTGCGTCACCGGGTAGTTCGCGACGTAGCTGGTCGCGGCGGGATAGTTCGCGACGTAGCTCGTGGCCACCGGGGGAGAGAACGCGGTCACGGCCGCGTAGTTTCCGGCGGGCGAATAGTTGGCCACGTAGCCCCCCGGATAGCCTGCCGCCATCGGGGCGTAGTACGACACTACCGGCTGTGCCGGCGCGTAGACCATCACTTGAGCACCCGCGTCGGCGGCGGCGAAAAGGCAGCAGGCAGCCGCCACGGAGGCGGCGAACACGCGGGTGCGAAGCCGGCGGAAACCTGGCACGAGCACGAGCGGCAGTGGGAAAAACATGGCGGGTCTTCCTGTGGGTTCCATCCCTGGCGGGGTGGCTGCGACGGCCCCCGGTTCGACCGGGAAGCGACCGGTCTTGTTGCTCGACGATCGCTCCCTTGAGAATACGCAGCACACCACCCTCCCTGCAAATCGCCGGAAAGGTCCGCCCCATCCGCCGAGATCCGGCGGAGCCGCGTACCGCGGAGGGGCGGTTTTCGAGCTCCCGCATGTCCGCGGTCCGGCGGTCGCGGCCCGCTCACCGTCAGCGCGAGGAAGACACTTGGAAGCGACGTCCGACATGCCCGTTCCCAGCCGCGGATTTCGGCCGCTCCTCGCGCTGCGGGCACTCACCGTCGTCAACGACAACGTGCTCCGGTGGCTGGCCATCGGCCTCGGCAAGAAGGCCGTCGCCGGTGGGCAGGTCGCGCTGGTGCTCACGATCGGCACGGCGGGCTTCGTGCTCCCCTTCGTTCTGCTGGCCTGGCTGGCCGGCTGGCTCGCCGACCGGTACCCGAAGCGGTCGGTGATCGTCGCCTGCAAGTTCGCGGAGATCCTGATCACGGCAGCAGCCGCCGCCGCCGTCGCCTGGGGCGTGCGGTCGGGCGGCGTCTGGGCCGGGCTGCCGGCGGGGCTGTGGCTGCTGCTGGGTTGTGTGATCGTGATCGGCTGCCAGGCGGCACTGCTCGCGCCGAGCGTGATCGGCACGATTCCCGAGACGGTCCCCGTGCCGCGGCTCTCCCCCGCCAACGGCCTCTTCGCGATGGTCACGCTCGCCGCCACGCTCGCGGGCATGGCCGGCGGCAACTGGCTGGCGGACGGGACCGTCGTGCCCGCTCCCGGCGAGCTGCATGCCGCCCCCTCCTGGCTGCACGCGGTGCCGGCGGCAGCCGTCTTGATCGGCCTGGCGGTCGCCGGCTGGATCGCGGCGCTCCTTCTCGAACGGCGGCCCGCGGCCGACCCGGCGGCACCGCCTCCCTGGAACGTGCTGCAGCGCACGGGGGGAGACCTGCGCGAGCTGTGGTGCAACCGCGAGCTGGCGGCAGCCACCGCGGGCATCGTGTTTTTCTGGGCCCTGGGCGCCGTCGCGCAGCTGAACGTCGATCAGTTCGCCACCGAAGCGGGGGCGGCGTCGCAGGGGCAGATCGTGCCGCTGCTGGTCGCCCTCGTCAGCGGCATCGGCCTGGGCAGCCTCGTGGCCGGCAAGCTGTCCAGCCGCGGCGTCAACATGGGGCTCGTCCCGCTCGGCGCCGGTCTGATCGCGGTGGCGTCACTGTGCCTCGCCTTCGGTCCGCGGACGATCTTCACCGCGACGGGCGGGATCGGCCTGCCGTGGTGCTGGGCGACGGGAGCGCTCCTGCTCTTGGGGCTCGGCGCCGGCATCTTCGATGTGCCGCTCGAGGCCGCGTTTCAGGAGAAGAGTCCGCCCGGCCGGCGCGGCGGCCTGCTGGCGGCGGCGAATCTGCTGACGTTCGCCGGCATGTTCGCCGCCTCGGCCCTCTACGGAATGCTCCGCAGCGAGTGGCAGCCTGCCGCCGGCGCCGCGGCGGTGCCGCTCTGCTCCGCCCGCGGCATCTTCGGCATCTTCGGTCTGCTCGCGGCGGCCGCCGCGGCGATCGCGATCTATGCAGCGCCGCGGGCTTCGCTGCGGATGTTCGTCAACGCCGTCGTGCACGCCACGCACCGGTTTCGAGTGGCGCACGCGGAGCGGGTGCCCGCCGCCGGCCCGGTCGTCGTCGTGGCCAACCACCTCTCCTGGCTCGACGGGTTCATCGTCGTGCTCTCCTGCCTGCGGCCGATCCGCATGGTCGTCTACGGCCCGAACATCCGTGGACAATTCCTGCGCATGCTGTCCGATCAGTGGCGGTTCATCCTCTTCGACCCGCGGCCCAAGTCGATGGGGCAGGCGCTCAAGGCGATCCAGTCGGGGCTGGCGGCCGGCGACGTGATTGGCATCTTTTCCGAGGGGGGGATTTCGCGCACCGGCCAGATCCTCGGGTTCAAACGCGGCCTCGAATGGATCCTCGAACGGGTCGAGGCGCCGATCGTGCCGCTGCACATCGACGGGATGTGGGGCAGCCCGCTGACCTTTTCCGAGGGCCGCTACTTCACGAAGTGGCCGCGGATCTTCCGCCGTCCCGTGACGCTTACCTACGGCCCGCCCCTGCCCGTCGGCACTCCCAGCCTCGAGGCGCGGCTGGCGCTGCAGGAGCTGTCGGCCACGGCCGTCGCCGACCGCATGCGAAGGCTGCGACGGGCCGACCCCGCCGCCGCGGCCACGGCCGAGGCGTTCGACGGCTGCTGCCTCGTCCGCCGCGGCGACAGGCTGCTGGCGACGCTGGCGTCGGGCGACCCCCTGCACGAGTCGCTCGGGCTGCGGGGAGGCGAGCTTTTGGGTATCCGCGGGCTCGTGGCCGCCGCCGACCTTCCGCCGCGCGACCTGCTCGATCTGCTTCGCCGCGAGCGGATCACGATCTGGCTGGCGCGGGTCGAGCAGGTGCTCGCGATCGCCGCCGAGAGCCCGCCCGAGCCACCGCGGTCGGCTCCACTGGCCGAAACGCTGGCGGCCGTCGTGATGCCGATCGGCGACCTCGCAGCGCTGCCGCGGGCCCGGGCGGCGGCGGGACGATTCCAGGAGGCGTTCGGCGTGGAGCCGGTGGTGGCCTACGCACCGCGTGAGGTGGGTGGATTGGTGGCGATGAACTCACCGCCCGCCCGGGCCACCGCCGCGCACGAGGTGACGCTCAAGGCCGACACCGTCGGCCGCGTCGTCAACGGCGTCGTGGTCTGGCCCGAGGCCGCCATGCGCGACCGTTTGGGGCTCGCCTCCCTCGGGCAGGCGGGCGTCGCGGCCGGTGAGCGGCGGACGCTCGTCATCGCCGCCACGGCGCCGTCTCCAGCAGGACCGGTGCCGTTCCTGCTGGAGACGGCCTTCGACGTCGACACGGAGGGCTTTCTCGTCGCGAGGTAGCCGGGCTGAAGAAGCGCGGGTGTCGCAGCGTTCCCCGCGGCCACCGCGATCCTGCGGGCCGCGTTTCGGCGCCCCTGGTTCGGCCACCATTGGTGGGACCGTCGAGAGCGTGTATTCTGGCGTGCGTCCGCTGCGGCGGTCGCGCACCCCTAGCTCAATTGGATAGAGCATCGGTCTACGGAACCGAAGGTTGCAGGTTCGAGCCCTGCGGGGTGTAGTGGGTGTCCAGCGGTTCCGCGCTGGACCGCAAGTGGTCGGCGGCGACGGCGATGTCGAGCCGCGACAGCGCGCGGGCGGCGGCGTCGAGCCGCGCGGGCAATGCCACCGTGGCCGGCGACCGCCGCAGGGCGAGCAGCCGTCGGGGCAGTTCGAGCTGCTCCCCGGTGATCGCGAACTCCGGTGCGAGGGTGCGCTTTGCCTGCTGGACGGCCTGCAGGTCGCGGGTGCCGAATTCGACGCTCGGCTCGATCATCGTGCCCTCGCTCCAGTCGTTCCATGTGGCGATCTGCACGAGCCGCGGTCGCAGCGTCAGCGCTCCCGCGAGCGTACGGCCGAAAGTCGCGCCGTCGGCGTCGTCGATTCGGCCCCAGCTGGGATGGACGCCCGCCTCGGCATAGACGTCGACGAAGCGGGGAAACGCCACGGGAATCCGGGCCGGCCACTCCTGCGACTCCCGCGCAAACCGATCCTGTGCGGCGAGCCCGTCCTGCGGCACGGGCCAATCGAAGCCACCCAGGGCCGCGGGCCGCCGGTGGTGCTCGCTGAAGAAGGCCACGGGCCCGCCGGCCTGCGCGAGCACCTGGGACCACTCCTCGTCGCCGAGCCCGTCGCGGCCGAACGAGAGCAGCACGGGCCGGCCGTCGAGCCGCAGGTAGTGGTCGCGCGAAAACCAGTTTTCCGCGAGCCAGGCGACCTCGGCGGCGGCATGGTCGACTCGGCCAGCAGCCTCGATCCGGCCCTCGCGTACGAGGTCGGAGATCGTGCGGTCCTCGTAGCAGATCGCCACGTCGAGGCCGAGACGCGCCGCCATGTCGACGACGAGCTGGGTGCAGCGGTGGATCCGCGCATGGTCCCAGAGGTCTGCCCGGCCGTACCAGTCGACGATCACGCCGTCGATCCCGGCCAGCCGCATCAAGAGCAGGTGATACTCCACGACGTGCGGATCGGCGGAGTCGTACGGGCCGATCACAGGGTGGAACTTCGAGGCGATCTCCGGGCTGCCGGCGATGGCTTTCGAGGGATCGAACCGGTTCATCGTCCAGTGCCAGCCCCATCTGCCGCCGGCGGGGTCGGCTTCGAACCAGGCCATGTAATGGGCGAAGAGCCGGGGCGGCGGAACCTCCTGGGCCGAGGCGCCGGCCGGCCAGCTGACGCACGCGACCAGCGCGACGAACGAAGGCCCGATGCGGCTGCGGAGCCGCCGGGCATCGCTGCCTTCACCGTGGACCACCGTGGAGCGGAGCATCGTGCGGGCACCTCGAGCGCTGGCCGGAGGGCATGACAGACTGGACGGGGGCTGGGGACGGAGTCGGCGGCCTCGCGCGGACGCAGCCACCGGACTGCGTCGAGACTACCTTC